>Ga0207426_1000086_pt1 | contig 292089 bp, 261 predicted proteins | sample AraplaMF_Cvi_mMS_FD_184265 | JGI IMG/M metagenome (GOLD analysis project Ga0207426, IMG submission 184265) | Arabidopsis root microbial communities from the University of North Carolina, USA - plate scrape MF_Cvi_mMS (SPAdes) (version 2) | ecosystem: Host-associated > Plants > Roots >...
CATTGACTGACATCGCGCGATGCATGCGAGCAACATAACAACCACATAAATGGCGTGCGATGTGAACGAGCACTTTGCAACTCACATCGTTACTCCGATAATTTGAGCATTGGATTTTTCTATGTTGACCTGGGACGAAGAAGTCAAGCCCTCCTTACCAAAGGATATGCAACAAGGTTTGCAGCACCACAACGCATCGACCGGCGGATTGCCCGCAGGCCGTTCGGTGGACGCTCCGGCTTCGTCTTCCGTCGCGCAACCCGCCCTCCGCACCTTCAGCACGCTCGATGACGGCGCGCAGGTGCGCCCGGTTGCCACCGCCGCTCCTGCAGCATCAACGCCCGCAGTCGCCGCCCAATCCACCCAGCGCGTCAAGGCTTCGGACAAGCGCATCATCAACGGCCAGACCGACGTCAACCAGCTGGTGCCGTTCAAGTACAAGTGGGCGTGGGAGAAGTACCTCGCCACCTGCGCCAACCACTGGATGCCGCAGGAAGTGAACATGACGCGCGACATCGCGCTCTGGAAAGATCCGAACGGCCTGAGCGAAGACGAGCGCCGCATCGTCAAGCGCAACCTCGGCTTCTTCGTGACCGCCGACTCGCTGGCCGCCAACAACATCGTGCTGGGCACCTACCGCCACATCACGGCGCCCGAATGCCGCCAGTTCCTGCTGCGCCAGGCTTTCGAGGAAGCGATCCACACGCACGCGTACCAGTACATCGTCGAGTCGCTCGGCCTGGACGAGAGCGAGATCTTCAACGCCTACAACGAAGTGCCGTCGATCCGCGAGAAGGACCAGTTCCTGATCCCGTTCATCGACGCCATCAGCGACCCCAACTTCCACACCGGCACGCCCGAGGCCGACCAGAAGCTGCTCAAGTCGCTCATCGTGTTCGCCTGCCTGATGGAAGGCCTCTTCTTCTACGTCGGCTTCACGCAGATCCTCGCGCTGGGCCGCCAGAACAAGATGACCGGCGCCGCCGAGCAGTACCAGTACATCCTGCGCGACGAGTCGATGCACTGCAATTTCGGCATCGACCTGATCAATCAGCTCAAGCTCGAGAACCCCGGCCTCTGGACTGCGGAGTTCAAGGCGGAGATCAAGGCGCTCTTCCTGCGCGCCGTCGAGCTCGAATACAAATACGCCGAAGACACCATGCCCCGTGGCGTGCTCGGCATGAACGCCTCCATGTTCAAGGGCTACCTGCGCTACATCGCCAACCGGCGTGCCCAGCAGATCGGCCTCGAAACGCTCTTCCCGAACGAAGAAAATCCGTTCCCGTGGATGAGCGAAATGATTGACCTGAAGAAAGAGCGCAATTTCTTCGAAACCCGCGTGATTGAATACCAGTCGGGTGGCGCGCTCTCCTGGGATTGAATCTTTCGACAAGAATTAATGAATTCAAGAATTGCCCTTGCCACCGATCGCGCCGAAGAGCGCGGCATGGACGAGGGCTCAGGTGTTCATGGTGCTGGAGCAAAGATTCCAACACCATGAATCGCTTCACGTTACCCAACGTGCGTGGAGTGCTTCAATAGGTTGATTTTTTCAACTTGATCAAGGAGAAATAGAAATGGCAACTGCAAAGAAAGCTCCGGCTAAGAAAGCCGCTGCAAAGAAGGCTCCGGCTAAGAAGGCCGTCGCCGCCAAGAAGGCTCCTGCCAAGAAGGTAGCCGCCAAGAAGGCACCGGCCAAGAAGGTCGCTGCCAAGAAGGCTCCGGCAAAGAAGGTAGCAGCGAAGAAGGCAGCACCGGCGAAGAAGGCCGCTGCCAAGAAGGCTCCTGCCAAGAAGGCCGTAGCGAAGAAGGCGCCTGCGAAGAAGGCTGCTGCCAAGAAGGCCCCGGCGAAGAAGGCCGCTGCCAAGAAGGCGCCTGCGAAGAAGGCTGCTGCCAAGAAGGCCCCTGCCAAAAAGGCTGCGGCCAAGAAAGCCGCGAAAAAGCCTGCTGCCAAGAAGCCTGCTGCGAAGAAGGCTCCCAAGGCCGCTGCTCCTGCCAAGGCTGCCGCCGTAGCGCCTGCCCCTGCTGCGCAAACGACGCTGAACCCCCAGGCAGCCTGGCCGTTCCCCACGGCCAGCAAGCCCTGAGTTTCTCAGCGGCCTTGAAGGCAAAAAGCCCGGCACCTCACGGTGCCGGGCTTTTTTTATCGCCCCTATCGCCCTTCCAGGCGCTCTCTCAAAGAGAAGATCAGACGCCCAGCGCCTTGCGATCGATCTCGTAGTTCTGCGGGCCACGCTGCGCAATCTTGATCGCGCCGACCTTGTTGCCCAGCGCCGCGCACTGTGCGAGCGGCCAGCCCTTTTCCAGACCGAAGAGCAGCGCGCCACGCCATGCGTCGCCGCAACCCGTGGGCTCGACCACCTCGGTGGCCACCACGCCCGGCACGTGCTCGCGCTCGCCATCGGTCCAGATCTCGCAGCCCTCGGCCGCCAGCGTGACCACGAGGCCGCGCACGCGCCTGGAGATCTCCGCAAGGCTCCAACCGGTGCGCTGCGACAGCATCTTTCCTTCGTAATCGTTCACCACCACCCAGCTCGCCAGATCGACGAAATGGCGCAGCGCCTCGCCGTCGAACATCGGCAGGCCCTGGCCCGGATCGAACACGAACGGGATGCCCGCTGCGGCGAACTGCTCAGCGTGCTGCAGCATCGCGTCGCGGCCATCGGGGGCGATGATGCCGAGTTTGATGTCCTCGCGCGCAGCCACCTTGGTGACGTGCGCCTGCTGCATCGCGCCGGGGTGGAAGGCGGTGATCTGGTTGTTGTCGACGTCGCTCATGATCATCGCCTGCGCGGTGAAGGTGTCGTCGAGCTGGCGCACGAACTCCGTGCTGATGCCCAGCGAGCGCATGCGCTCGAGGTACGTGGCGCCGTCGCTGCCCAGCGTGGCCATCGGCAGCGCCGCGCCGCCTAGCGCATTGAGGCTGTAGGCGATGTTGCCCGCGCAGCCGCCGAAGTCGCGGCGTAGCGTCGGCACCAGGAACGACACATTGAGGATGTGCAGTTGATCAGGGAGGATCTGGTCGGCGAACCGCCCCTCGAAAGTCATGATGGTGTCGAATGCGAGGGAACCGCAAATCACTGCTGCCATGGTTAGCCGTTGGTGTGTTGAGTGGTGGATGAAAGCGAGAAGGACACACGCGCGCACGCGCCCCGCTCAGGGATAGAAAGCCTCGACGCGATAACCCGCGACTGGCGGCAGCGCCGCCGCTTCCGAAGCGGACAAGGTCAGGGGCAGCGAGGCCGCGCGATCCGCGCGCGCCTGCAACACGGCCGGAGCGCCATAGTCCGCCGGCATCAGCACGCGGCGCACCACGGCGCGCTCCTGCGTGTCGAGCAGCGAGAGCTCGACGGCCGGCATCGCGAGCGGCACCGTGGCGCCGTTGCGCAGGGTGAAGCTCAGGCGGTAGTCGTTGCCGCCGCTCTTCTCGCGCGCGAAGGCCGCGCCTTCGATCACGATGTCGCCGATCTGGCGCAGCGCGCCGAGCTCGCAGCCGGTGTACTGGCACAGCGCCGCAAGCGTGGGCCGCAGGTTGGGCTGGCGCGCGACGATGCCGTCCCGTTCATGGCGAACGATCTGCAGAACCAGCAACAGCGCCGCAAGAACCGCCAGCAGGACCAGCAGCACCCGCACACCCCTGCGCTGCCAGAAGCCCAGCGCCTTTTCCAGCGGCTCGTCGTCCTCCGCGAAGGGATGCCCCGGCGGCGGCTCGAAGATCGGCGAGAGCACCGGATCGGGCTCGTCGGCTCCGCTTTCGGTCTCTTCCCGCACCACCAGGGCCGGCGATGCCTTCGCGGCCGCACGCTCCTCGCGCGCCTTGGCGCTTGCGATCTTGGCCGACTTGGCACGAGCCCGCCGCAGCGCCTTCTGCATCTGGACCTGGTCGTGTTCCTTCTCCAGTTGCTCGCGTTCGTCCGCGGCACCACCGTCGTCGGCGGCGTCGTCATCGCTCGCACGCTGGATGAGCGTGCGCGTCTTGACGATGCGCGGCGTAACCGGCAGCGGCGGCGCCGGTGGTGGCGGCGCGGGCGGCGGAGACGCAAGATTCAGGTCGATGTTCGGAAACGGCGGCAGCGTGCTCGGCGGCGGCTTCCAGGCGGGCTGCGTGGCGTCGAGGTCGGACCACGGCTCGTCGGCGGCGAGGCCGTGCTCGGGCAGGGTCAGCGAGAACGCGGGCAGCGGCGACGCCGGGGCAGGAGGCGGCGACTGCACCAGCGGCGACACGGTCTTCGGCGTGGGGTCGAGCACCAGGGCATCCGGCGGAAGCAGGTGCTCCTCGTCCGTGAGCCAATCCTTGCGCTGGCGCTGATGCTCGGGCTCGTCGTCGAAGAAGTCCGCATCCTCGGCGGATGACGACAGGGGTTGCTCCGGCTCCTCGAGTCCGGGCTCGGCCGGGGGCAAGGGTTCCGGTGCAGGCGGAGGCGTGGGAGGCTCGGGCGAAGGCGCCGGCTCCGCAGCAGGCTGCTCGACCAGCCCCGGCATGAAGCCACTGCCCTGCACCGCCGGCGACGCACCAGGCGCGACCGCTGTCCCGCCGGTCCCTTCGGATGTCTCGTGCAGGTCGAGCGTCGCGTCGAACACATTGCTGCAGCGGCCGCAGCGCACCCAGCCATCCGAGATGCGAAGCTGGTCGCGCACCACCTTGAAGGTGGTGGTGCAGGCAGGGCAGCGCGTGACGAGACTCATGACCGGGCGATTGTAGGGTTGGGCCCTCGCCGCGCGAGGGGCTCAAGGCCACGCAAGAAACCGGCCGCGTGCGCCGCAGCAACTCAGCAGCGGGCCGTCATGAGGATCCAGCCGTCCTCGCTGTCGCTGACTTCGAGCACCGCGTACGGTGCGTAGGCTTCCTTCAGTTCGTCGGCCTGGCGTTCGAGGATGCCGGCCATGACGAGCGAGCCGCCCGACTTCACATGGCCGCGCAGCAGCGGCGCGAGCAGCTTGAGCGGCGTGGCCAGGATGTTGGCCAGCACGATGTCGTATTCGCCCTTGGCGGCGTCGGGCAGGCCGGCCTTGAGCTTCACGCCGTTGGCTTCGGCATTGAGCACGGTCGAGGAGACCGCTGCTTCGTCGATGTCGACGGCATCGATGTCGGTGGAGCCGAACTTCGCGGCGCCGATCGCCAGGATGCCGGAGCCGCAGCCGTAGTCGAGCACGCGCCTGCCGGCCAGGGCCCCCTCGCCTCGCGTCGCGATCCAGCGCAGGCACATGCGCGTGGTGGGATGCGTACCGGTGCCGAAGGCCAGGCCCGGATCGAGCCTGATGACCTGCCTGGCCTGCTCGGGCGGCTCGTGCCAGGTCGGCACGATCCAGAACTCGGGCGTGACTTCGACGGGCGCGAACTGCGATTGCGTCAGGCGCACCCAGTCCTGCTCGGGCACCGTCGCGATGCCGAGCACTTCGCAGCCTTCGTCAAAGAAGTCCTGCAGCGCGAGCACCGAAGCAGCGTCCTTGGCCTGCGCCTCGTCGGGAAAGAGCGCGATCACGCGCGAACGCTGCCAGCCCTCCTTAGGCGGCGGCATGCCCGGCTCGCCGAACAGCGCCTGCTCCGCATCGGTCTGCGCGTCGGCGTCTTCCACCGACACGCTCAATGCGTCGAGCGCATCGAGCGCTTCGCACAGCGTCTCGACCCGGTCTTCGGGCGCCATGAGGCGAAGTTCAAACATCGCGATGTTCCAGGCTCAGCGCTTGTGTGCGGCCAGCCACTCTTCCAGATAGTGGATGTTGGTACCGCCGCTCATGAACTTGGCATCGACCATCAGCTCGCGGTGCAGCGGGATGTTGGTCTGGATGCCTTCGATCACCGTCTCGTTCAGCGCCGTGCGCATGCGCGCCATCGCCTGCTCGCGCGTGTCGCCGTAGACGATGATCTTGCCGATCATCGAGTCGTAGTTCGGCGGCACGAAGTAGTTGGTGTACGCATGCGAGTCGACGCGCACGCCCGGGCCGCCCGGCGGGTGCCACATGGTGATGCGGCCCGGCGAGGGAATGAACTTCCAGGCATCTTCCGCGTTGATGCGGCACTCGATGGCGTGGCCGTTCATCTGGATCTGGCGCTGCGTGAACGGCAGGCGCTCACCCGCCGCGACCATGATCTGCGTCTTGACGATGTCGATGCCGGTGGTGAACTCGGTCACCGGGTGCTCCACCTGCACGCGCGTGTTCATCTCGATGAAGTAGAACTCGCCGTTCTCATAGAGGAACTCGAAGGTGCCGGCGCCGCGGTAGCCGATCTTCTTGCAGGCCGCGGCGCAGCGCTCTCCGATCTTCTCGATCAGCTTGCGCGGGATGCCGGGCGCGGGCGACTCCTCGATCACCTTCTGGTGGCGGCGCTGCATGGAGCAGTCGCGCTCGCCGAGGTAGACGGCGTTCTTGTGCTTGTCGGCCAGCACCTGGATCTCGATGTGGCGCGGGTTCTGGAGAAACTTCTCCATGTACACGGCCGGATTGTTGAAGGCCGCCTGGGCTTCCGCCTTCGTCATCTGGATCGCGTTGACCAGCGCCGCCTCGGTGTGCACCACGCGCATGCCGCGGCCACCGCCGCCGCCGGCGGCCTTGATGATGACCGGGTAGCCGATGGCTCGCGCGATGCGCTTGTTGGTGGCAGCGTCGTCCGAGAGCTCGCCTTCGGAGCCGGGCACGCAGGGCACGCCCGCCTTGATCATCGCCTGCTTGGCCGAGACCTTGTCGCCCATGGTGCGGATGTTGTCGGGCGTCGGGCCGATGAACTGGAAGCCGCTCTGCTCCACGCGCTCGGCGAAATTCGCGTTCTCGCTCAGGAAGCCATAGCCGGGGTGGATCGCCTCGGCGTCGGTCACCTCGGCCGCCGAGATGATCGCCGGCATGTTGAGGTAGCTCTGCGCCGAGGGAGCCGGCCCGATGCAGACAGCCTCTTCGGCGAGCTTGATGTACTTGGCGTCGCGGTCGGCCTCGGAATAGACCATCACGGCCTTGATGCCGAGCTCGCTGCAGGCGCGCTGGATCCGGAGGGCGATTTCCCCCCGGTTTGCAACCAGGATCTTCTTGAACATGCTTACTCGATGATGAACAGCGGCTGTCCGTATTCGACCGCCTGGCCGTTTTCGCCGAGGATCTGGGTGATGGTGCCGGACTTGTCGGCCTCGATTTCGTTGAGGATCTTCATCGCCTCGATGATGCAGAGGGTGTCGCCCTCGTTGACCTTGCTGCCGACCTCGACGAATGCCGGGGCGCCCGGGCTCGACGAACGGTAGAAAGTGCCGACCATCGGCGATTTCACCGCATGGCCGGACGGCGCGGCCTCGGCGGCAGGCGCAGCGGCCGCGGCGGGAGCCGCCGGGGCGCTGACGGCCGCGGCCGGCGCGGCGGCAGCGGCCTGAGGCGCGGCCAGGGTTTGCACATACTGCACCGGAGCAGCGCCGCCGCCCTTGACGATGCGAACCTTGCCTTCGGTTTCCGTGATTTCCAGTTCGGAAATATTCGATTCGGACACCAGATCGATCAGTGTCTTGAGTTTGCGCAGATCCATGGGACTCCAGTGCCGGCTGTGCCGGTCTTCAGGATATAACTTGTTCGAAAATCGGTGATTTTCGGCGTTCGGCGTCTAACGCCAGCGTAAGGAACTGATTCTAACCATGAACCAGTTCACGCCGCCAAGTCTCCAGGTCGGTCGCTTCGAGCTTGCCCATTTTACGGGCGGCCACGGAGCCGTTCGCGTTCAGGACCAGTGTGAAGGGCAGTCCGCCGCCCGTGTTGCCCAGGTTCTTGACCAGTTCCGTGCCCTGCAGGCCGGCCAGGCCCGTGGGATAGGTGACCGGCGTGCGCTGCAGGAACTTGCGAACGGCGCTCGGCTGATCGATGGCCAATCCGATCACTTGCCATCCATTCGCCCCATTTTGGCGGAAGAAGGCGTCGATCATCGGCATTTCCTCGACGCAGGGCGGGCACCATGTCGCCCAGAAGTTCAGCAGCAGCGGCTTGCCGCGCAGGCTCGACAGAACGAGGTCACCGCCCTCCGGACGCTCGAAGCTCTGGGCCCAGAAGGCTGCGTCGAGCATCTCCTTGCCGCCCGCACCGCCCCCTGCACTGCGCTCCTTCCACCAGGCGCCGCCGAGCCCGGCAGCCGCAGCCGCGGCCGCCACGCCGGCATAGAGCATGCCGCGTCGGGTGGGCGAAGAAGTCATTCACTTGTCCTTTTCTCGTTCAATCAGTCGGCGCAATGCGGGCAGGTCGCCGCGCGGCACGCGCCCCTGGGCATCGGGCTTCAGGGCGCCGCGCAGGTCGTCGAGGTCGTACACAAGCAGGTGCACGCCGATTTCCTCGCCGAGCGCGCGGCTCGGCGCATGCACGCTCAGGGCCTCGACCTGCTCGCCGTGGAAGCCGGTCACCATGCGCGGTTCGTAGTCCACGTGGTGATCGATCAGGGCTATCTCCGCCGATTTGGGATCATCGCAGAACAACTGAATATAAATGTCTGACAGCCGCGTGGCCGTTCCGTGCCAGACGGCGCCGCCCACATGAGGGCGGAAGACAGCCATGCGCTCCATCCATTCGAGCGCGAGGAGGCGCAACGCGTGCAGTTCCTGTGGCTGCGTGTCGGCGCAGAAGAGCTCGATGTACTCGCGCACCTCGGCTTCGACCTCGTCGTTGTTCGGCAGCGCGGTGCGCGTCGAAAGCCCCAGGTCGCGCAAGGCCCGCCGCTTGGCCGGGCCGTATTCGAGCCCCTCCTCCACGACGAGGCGGGCTGCGGCAGCGGCGATTTCACGCTTGGACGTGTCCATCGGGGCATTTTGCCCGCAGTAGGCGCCCCTCACATGAACATCAGTACGCGGCACGGGACAAACGGGCGGCCCCGCCGAAGGGCCTGCACACCGCTTACCTAGAATCGACCGATGCACATTCATATCCTGGGTATCTGCGGCACTTTCATGGGCGGAGTGGCCGCCCTCGCCCGCGAAGCCGGCCACCGGGTCACGGGCTGCGACGCCGGCGTGTACCCCCCGATGAGCGACCAGCTGCGCGCCCTCGGCATCGACCTGATCGAGGGCTTCGGTGCCGACCAGCTCTCGCTGGCCCCTGACATGTTCGTGGTCGGCAACGTGGTCTCCCGCGCGCGGCTGGCCGACGGCAGTCCCAAGTTCCCGCTGATGGAAGCCATCCTCGACGCCGGCAAGCCCTACACCAGCGGCCCGCAGTGGCTGGCCGAGCATGTTCTGCTGGGCCGCCACGTGCTGGCGGTGGCTGGCACCCACGGCAAGACAACCACCACCTCGATGCTTGCCTGGATCCTCGAAAAGGGCGGCAAGTCCCCCGGCTTCCTGGTGGGCGGCGTGCCGCTGGACTTCGGCGTCTCGGCCCGGCTGGGCGACGGCCCCGCCTTCGTGATCGAGGCCGACGAGTACGACACGGCCTTCTTCGACAAGCGCAGCAAGTTCGTGCACTACCGGCCGCGCACCGCGGTGCTGAACAACCTGGAGTTCGACCACGCGGACATCTTCGACGACCTTGCCGCCATCGAACGCCAGTTCCACCACCTCGTGCGCACCGTGCCCGGCACCGGCCGGCTGGTGGTGAACGCCACCGAGGAAAGCTTGCAGCGCGTGCTGGCCCAGGGCTGCTGGAGCGAACTCGCGCGCTTCGGCGCGGGCGGCGAGTGGCAGGCACGCGGCACCCACGACGCCTTCGAGGTGCTGCTGCGCGGCGAGGCGGTCGGCCGGGTCGAATGGGAGCTTTCCGGACTGCACAACCAGATGAATGCGCTGGCCGCCATTGCCGCGGCCGAGCATGTGGGCGTGGCGCCGGCCGACGCGGCCCGGGCGCTCGGCAGCTTCCGCAACGTGCGCCGGCGCATGGAACTGCGCGGCACGGTCGAAGGCAACGGCGGCGCGATCACGGTCTACGACGACTTCGCCCACCACCCCACCGCGATCCGCACCACGCTCGACGGCCTGCGCAAGAAGCTGGACGACGCTGGCCGCAAAAGTGAGCGCATCCTCGCTGCCTTCGAACCACGCAGCAACACGATGAAGCTGGGCGTCATGGCGGCGCAGTTGCCGTGGAGCCTGGAATCGGCCGACCTGTCGTTCTGCCACACGGCCGGCCTCGACTGGGACGTGGCCGCCGCGCTCGCGCCGATGGGCGATCGCGCGCAGGTCGCGGGGGCCATCGAGCCGCTGGTGAAGCAGATCGTCGCCGCGGCCCGGCCGGGCGATCACATCGTCTGCATGAGCAACGGCGGCTTCGGCGGCGTGCACGACAAACTGCTTGCGGCCCTGCGCGCGGCGGCCGCATCATGACCGCCATGCCGATCGCCCGAGCCCGCGAACTGGTCGAGACCCTGAAGCTCCAACCGCACCCCGAAGGGGGCTGGTACGCCGAGGTGTTCCGCTCCACATCGAACGTCACGCCGGCCGATGGCCGCCCGCCGCGCAGCGCGCTGACCAGCATCTATTACCTGCTCGAGGCGGGCCAGCATTCGCGCTGGCACCGGGTGCTGTCCGACGAAGTCTGGGTGCACCTCGAAGGCGTGCCGCTCGCGCTGTGGACCTGCGACGCCGCGATGCGGACCGCGCCGGCGCACACGCGGCTGGGCCCGGTCGACATCCATGGCACTCGCCCCCAGCACGTGGTGCCCGCCGGCCAGTGGCAGGCGGCGCAGCCGATCCAGAGCCACAGCTCGGGCGACTACACGCTGGTCGCCTGCATGGTCGGGCCGGGCTTCGACTTCGCCGATTTCTCCCTGGTGCCCTCCGACAGCGACGAGGCTGCGTCGATGCGGCACCACTGGCCCGACCTGGCCGGATTGCTCTAGGGCCCGCTCACCCCCGGCGGCGCTTGACCGCTTGCGAGAGCGTGTCCAGCACCTGCACCGAGTCTTCCCAGCCCAGGCAGGCGTCGGTGATGCTCTTGCCGTATTCGAGGCCCGAGAGCTGGTCCTTGCCCGGCGTGAACTTCTGGGCGCCCGGCTGCAGGTGGCTTTCGACCATCACGCCGAAGACGCGCTTGGAGCCGTCAGCGATCTGAGCGGCGATGTCCTTGGCCACGTCGATCTGCTTCTGGTGCTGCTTGGAGCTGTTGGCGTGGCTGCAGTCGACCATCAGCGTGGGCGGCAGCTTGGCGGCTTCCAGGTCCTTGCAGGCGGCCTCGACGCTGGCGGCGTCGTAGTTGGGCGCCTTGCCGCCGCGAAGGATCACGTGGCAGTCGCGGTTGCCGTTGGTCTGCACGATCGCGACCTGGCCGTTCTTGTGCACCGACAGGAAGTGATGGCCGCGCGCCGCCGCCTGGATGGCGTCGGTGGCGATGCGGATGTTGCCGTCCGTGCCGTTCTTGAAGCCGATGGGCGCCGACAGGCCCGAGGCGAGTTCGCGGTGCACCTGGCTTTCGGTGGTGCGCGCGCCGATGGCGCCCCAAGAGATCAGGTCGCCGATGTACTGCGGCGAGATCACGTCGAGGAACTCGCTGCCCGCCGGCAGGCCCATGCGGTTGATGTCGATCAGCAGCTGGCGGGCGATGCGCAGGCCCTCGTCGATGCGGAAGCTCTCGTCCAGGTACGGGTCGTTGATCAGTCCCTTCCAGCCGACCGTGGTGCGCGGCTTCTCGAAGTACACGCGCATCACGATCTCCAGCGTGCCGGCGTATTTCTCGCGCTCGGCCTTGAGGCGGCGCGCGTATTCGAGCGCTGCGGCCGGGTCGTGGATCGAGCACGGGCCCATGATCACCAGCAGCCGGTCGTCCTTGCCGGCCATGATGTTGTGGATGCGTCCGCGGGTGTCCTCGATCAGCGTCTCGACCGCGGTGCCGCGGATGGGGAAGAAGCGGATGAGGTGTTCTGGAGGGGGGAGCACGTTGATGTCCTTGATGCGTTCGTCGTCGGTCTTGCTGGTTTTTTCGACGCGCGCATACCAGCTGTCGCTGGCGGGGGAGTTGTTCGTGCTCATGGTGCTTCTTCCTTGTGTGCTGCTGGAGTTGGAATCGAGGGGACAAGAAAAAACCGCCGGGGCTTGAGGCCACCGGCGGTTCTGGGAGGGTATTCGTGTGTGCTGCTTACGCGCTCGCCTCTCGTCCGCCGGAAACCGGGAACCAAAAGTAGGCAAAAAAGTAAGCGCGGACAGCGGACATGGGGTGGCAATGTAGCACGGAAAAGCGAAACCCGGTCAAGGGACCGGGCTCGCTGTTGTTTACCGGTAGCCCGATTCGTTGGGGTTGTGGATGATCCAGATCAGGTTGCCGGAGGAATAGTCACCCATGCCGCCGCCCGCGAAGATCAGGCGGCCCTGGCCCTTGTAGGTCATCTCGAAACGATGGCGGTCGCTGCCGAAATAGAAGGGAATGAAGGCCTTGCCGGTTACATATGCGCCCTGATCGGTGGGCTGGCCGGCGATGTCGGTGACCTGCCGGGCGCTCATGCCGATCTGCAGGCGCGCGAACTTGCTGTTACGCGCCGGGTTGCCGGTGATCTCGCCTTCGTAGCCGTTCAGGCCCTTGACGGTGCGGCCGCTGCCGGCCTCGACCTTGGAGGAGTCGATCACGTTGCCCTGGGCGTCCATGCCGGCCTTGGCTCCGCCGCGCGCGGCAGGTGCCGCAGCCGCCGCCGCGGGTGCGGGCGCCGCCGCGGGCTGGCTACCAGAACTGCCGCGGGATGCGCAACCGGCGGAGGCCACCGCCACCACGGCGGTCACGGCCCACAGAACGGCGGGCGAATTGATCCTGTTCCCCATCGAAATGCTCCTTGAATGCGTTCTTCGCAAAAAAAGGAGCGCAGCTTAGCAACGGGAGGAAACAGTCCACAAGTGCCGAAAGTCCTAAGCCGTTCCACCTACAGTCAGGCCGTCGATGCGCAGGGTGGGCTGGCCCACGCCCACGGGCACGCTCTGGCCTTCCTTGCCGCAGGTTCCCACGCCGGAGTCGAGCGCCATGTCGTTGCCGATCATGGTCACGCGGGTGAGCGCGTCGGGGCCGTTGCCCACGATGGTCGCGCCCTTCACCGGGTACTGGATCTTGCCGTTCTCGACCCAGTAGGCCTCGCTGGCCGAGAACACGAACTTGCCGCTGGTGATGTCGACCTGCCCGCCGCCGAAATTGGTGGCGTACAGGCCCTTCTTGATGCTCGCGACGATTTCGTCGGGTTCCTTGTCGCCGCCGAGCATGTAGGTGTTGGTCATGCGCGGCATCGGCACGTGGGCATAGCTTTCGCGGCGGCCGTTGCCGGTGGGCTTGACCTTCATGAGGCGCGCGTTGAGCGCGTCCTGGATGTAGCCCTTGAGGATGCCGTCCTCGATCAGCACGTTGCGCTGGCTGGCGTTGCCCTCGTCGTCGACGTTGAGCGAGCCGCGGCGGTCGGCGATGGTGCCGTCGTCGAGCACCGTCACGCCCTTGGCCGCCACGCGCTGGCCGATGCGGCCCGAGAACGCGCTCGAGCCCTTGCGGTTGAAGTCGCCCTCCAGCCCGTGGCCGATGGCTTCGTGCAGCAGGATGCCGGGCCAGCCGGAGCCCAGCACCACCGTCATTTCCCCGGCCGGGGCCGGGCGCGCGTCGAGGTTGGTCAACGCCGCCTTCACGGCATGGTCGACGTACTCGGCGATCTGCTCGTCGGAGAAATACGCCAGGCCGAAGCGCCCGCCGCCGCCACCGGAGCCGATCTCGCGGCGGCCGTTCTGCTCGGCGATCACGGTGACCGACAGGCGCACCAGCGGCCGCACGTCGGCGGCCAGCGTGCCGTCGGCGCGGGCAACGAGCACCACGTCGTACTCGCTGGCCAGCCCCGCCATCACCTGCGCCACGCGCGGGTCGCGCGAGCGGGCGAGCTTCTCGACCTTCTCGAGCAGCTTCACCTTGGCTGTGCTGTCGAGCGTGGCGATGGGGTCGATGCCCTGGTAGAGCGAGCGGCTGGAGGCGATCTTGCGGGGCGCGGTCTTCACCTTGCCGGCGCGGCCCGCGGAAGAGATGGAGCGCACCGTGCGCGCAGCATCGAGCAGCGAGGCCTCGGAAATGTCGTCGGAGTAGGCGAAGGCGGTCTTCTCGCCGCTGACCGCTCGCACGCCGACGCCCTGGTCGATGCTGAAGCTGCCGGTCTTGACGATGCCTTCCTCGAGGCTCCAGCCTTCGCTGCGGGTGTACTGGAAATACAGGTCGGCGTCGTCCACCCGGTGCGCAGTGATCTCGGCGAGGGCCTTGCTCAGGTGCGATTCGTCGAGGCCGAACGGCGTGAGAAGGAGCTGTTGCGCCGTGGCGAGGCGCTCGATGGTGGGTTCGCGAGAGATCATTTTCAGGATTCTATGGCTCGCCCCCCGTCCGCGCTCAGTTCTGGGCGAGCCTCCTCGCCCGGGCGATGGACATCAGGATGCCCAGCCCCAGCCCCAGCGTCACCATCGCGGTGCCGCCATAGCTGATGAAGGGCAGCGGCACGCCCACAACCGGCAGGATGCCGCTGACCATGCCCATGTTCACGAAGGCGTAGGTGAAGAAGATCATCGTCACCGCCCCGGCCAGCAGGCGCGAGAACAGCGTCCCGGCGTTGGCTGCGATGACCAGTCCCCGGAAGATCAGCAGGATGAAGGCCGAGATCAGCGCCAGGTTGCCCATGAGCCCGAATTCCTCGGAATAGGCGGCGAAGATGAAGTCGGTGGTGCGCTCGGGAATGAATTCGAGGTGCGTCTGCGTGCCCTGCATGAAGCCCTTGCCGCCCACGCCGCCCGAGCCGATGGCGATCATGCCCTGGATGATGTGGAAGCCCTTGCCCAGCGGGTCCTTGCTGGGGTCGAGCAGCGTGCACACGCGCTGCTTCTGGTAGTCGTGCAGCACGCGCCAGTCGACGCCGTCGGCGCACAGCCGCGACTCGAAGCTCACGATCAGCGTGATGGCCACCGCGCCGATCACCACCGGCGGCACGATCAGCTTCCAGGGCAGCCCGGCGAAGAAGATCACCGACAGCCCCGCCGCCAACACCAGCAGCGAGGTGCCCAGGTCGGGCTGCTTCATGATGAGCCCCACCGGCACCGCCAGCAGCACGGTCGCCACCACGAAGTCGAGCGGCCGCAGCTGGCCCTCGCGCCGCTGGAACCACCAGGCCAGCATCAGCGGCATGGCGATCTTCAGGATTTCGCTGGGCTGGATCACCACGCCCACGTTGATCCAGCGCTGGGCGCCCTTCTTGGTGATGCCGAAGAGCGCCACCGCCACCAGCAGCGCCACGCCCATCGTGTAGAGCGGCACGGCCGCGAGCATCAGCCGCTGCGGCGGCACCTGCGCCACCACGAACATGATGAAGCCGGCCAGCAGCATGTTGCGGCCATGGTCGACGAAACGGGTTCCGTGGTCGTAGCCCGATGAATACATGGTGAGCAGCCCGGCGAAGGCGAGCAGCAGCACGGCGAAGGCCAGAAAGCCGTCGAAGCCCTGGAAGATGGGCGCAATTCGACGCGCCAGGGAGGGCTGATTGAACACGGCGGACATGAGGGCGGATTATCCCAGCCCCACCGGCCCCCTCAATCGAATTCGAGCTGAACGACCGTGCGCCCCGGTCGGCTTTCGACCGTCAGGCGGGCCCCGATGGCCCCGGAGCGCTCCGCCAGCGAGCGCGGCATGACCCTGGTGGTGTCGAAGCCCTTGCCGTTGTCGATCACCCGCAGTTGCACCGTCTTGCCCTTCATGCCGGCCTCGAAGCGCAGCACGGTGGCCTCGGCGTGCCGCAGCACGTTGGAGATCGATTCGAACAGCAGGAACTGCAGCTGCCGCATGCCGTGCGCGTCCAGCCCCTCCACCGGCTCCACCTCGTCCACCGCCCATTCGAACTCGATGCCCGAGGACGCCAGCCGGGGCTCCAGCCGGTAGCGCGCCGCGGCGAGCAGCGCGCCCACGTCGCCCGGCGGCAGGTGGATGGAATCGATCTGCAGCTTGAGCTGGTCCAGCGAGTCGCGCAGGGTGCGCAGCAGGTCGCCCGAGCTGCTCTGGCCTGACTGCAGCTGGCGGATCGCCGAGCTGATGTGCGAGCCCACGCCGTCGTGCATCTCGCGCAGGATGCGCTCGCGCTCGTGGGTGCGCGCCTGCACCTGCGCCGCGGCCTCGAGCTCGGCATAGGTGGCCGCCAGTTCGCGCTCGCGCTGCGCCACCCTCTCGGCCAGGGCCGCGACAGAGCCGCGCGCCTGCACGGCCGCCGCACGGAAGCGCCGCAGCACGATCAGGAGCAGCACCGCGCCGAAGAACACCGACGAATAGCGCACCCAGGTGGTCTCGCCGTAGGCGTCGCTCAGGCGGACCACCAGCCAGTCGCGCGCGGCGAATGCCACCGTGACCAGCGCGGCGCCGGCCATCAGCAGGCGGTCGTCGTTCGGGTGGCGCAGCGTGGCGAGGGCGAAGGCGCCGACGAAGGCGGCGACGAACACGAGCTCCACGGCGAGCCAGGCGGTGAACCAGGCCGGCTCGTCCCGCTGCAGCGAAAGCGCGCTGAACAGCACCGTGCCGACCACGACGCCGGCCACCGGCCAGCGCACCCAGCGGTGGCGCCGCTCGTTCGCCCAGCCCGCGAGGTGGTAGACGAACATCATGGAGGCGGCCGCCCAGCCGGCGTAGCAGGCCGCCATCAGCACGCCCCACGGCCCCCAGGACAGCGGCGGCTCGGCGACCAGCCCGTCGGCCATGCGCACCGCCCAGAAGAATTCCGCCAGCGCGGCCCAGAAATAGATGGCCACGCGCCGCGGCATGCCGTTTGCATCGACGTCGAGCTGCGTCAGCCACAGCGCCAGCGCGATGCCGCCCACGATCAGGCTGAAGGCCATCAGCAGCACCGAGCCGGTGAAGCGCCAAGCGTTGGCGCTCTCGAAGAGCTCGTTGCGAACCGACGCGGCCGGCCCGACGACCACCTGCGACAGCCCCGCGAGGCGGGCGGTGTCGGCATGCAGCCGGATCTGCAGCAGGTTGTCGCCCTTGCGCAGCAGCTTGCCGGGCACGGGCACGTAGATGGGCGCCTTGGCGTAGTCGGCGTCGTTGTTGCGCTTCATGTCGCCGTAGGTCTGCAGCAGCGCGTCGTTGAGCTGCACCTCGAAGACGTTGCCCACGCGCGGAATGAAGATGCCCCACGGCGTCTCGGGCTCGGCCTCGAGCGTGAACGGCAGGTCGAAGCTGGCCGTGCCGGGGCGTCCGTTGTGCTGCCGGTCCCAGTGGTAGGAAAGCTCGACCGGCTCGGTGCGCGTGACGCCGTCGACCGTGGTCGTCACGGTACCCTGGCGCAGTTCGATCGGCGCCTCGGCGGCGGACGCGACGGAAACGCCGCAGGCGCCGAAAAGGCCGGCGAGGCCCATCAGGAGCATCGCCAGCCACGACATCACCAGCGACACCCGGTTCGGCCGCATCTGCGCTCAGCCCGGATGAGACAACAGGCCGAGACGCGTCGCTTCGAAGACGGCCTCGCTCTTGGAATGCACCGCGAGCTTTCCGTAGAGGTTCTTGATGTGGGTCTGCACCGTGTGCACGCTCAGGCCCTTGAGCCGGGCGATCTCGGCATAGGAGAAACCGCGAGCGATCAGCGTCAGCACCTCGTGCTCGCGCGCCGAGAGCAGGCCGCGGTCGGCTTCCTCGGCGGCGGCCTCGGGCGCCGAGCCCGGCGTGGTGCCGGAAGGCGCCGCAGTCTGCAGGCTGCGGTACTTGGCGAGCACGCGCCGCGCAATCATGGGCGAGATCGGCGAGGCGCCGGCCTTCATCTCCACGATGGTCTGGGCGATGTCCTCGGGCGCGGCGTCCTTGTGGATGTAGCCCACGGCGCCGGCCTCGATGCTCGCGAGAACGTTTTCCTCGTCGCCGAAGACGGACACCACCAGCGGTTCGCAGCCCGGAAAACGCGAGACCGCCTCGCGGATCACGTCGAGCCCGGTGCCGTCGGGCATGCCGAGGTCGACCAGCAACACGTCGGGAATGGTGGTCGTGCGCGAGAGCCAGCCCAGCGCCTCCTGCACGGTACCCGCGCTGCCGAGCCAGAAAAGCCGCGGGCTGCGCTGCACGCTCGCCTCGAAAAAGGCGCGCGCGCGACTGTCGTCCTCGACCACGAGCACGCCCCAGCGGCGTAGCGACGCGTCGTCCTGAGCCTCAATGTTCATTCCTCCGAGCATAAGCCTCGGCGAGCATGGGGCATCCATGCGCACATCCCTCGTTCATGGGATATGTGCGCCAACAGGCTTTGCTTGAAACTCTGGCCGCTTTTTTCCGGGCACATTCCTGCAGCCCGGGCGAGCGAAGTAACCGGAATGTAGGCGATTTGCACCGCAGCGAACTCAGCCTGAGTACTTTCGAATTCCAGATGCGCGGCATGCTCCCAGGCGCAGGAGCATGCGGAACGCCGGTGCGCCCCGGGCCCCGGCAGGCTGCGGCCTTGCCGACGAACCCGACCAGCCGGTTTTTGTATGTCGGAAGCGGCCTCGCGAGAACAGACCTCATGCAGAATTACCCGTTCCCGGCAAGCGAGGCACCACCGCCGCACCGCCCTTCCTTTCCTCGCATGGATCCGCAAACAACCCACCTGCTCTACCTGCACGGCTTCCGCTCTTCGCCTCGTTCGACCAAGGCCCGGATCGTCGCGGATCGCGTCGCGCGTCGGCATCCGAACCTGCAATGGTGGTGTCCGCAGCTGCCGCCGTCGCCGCACGATGCCATCGACATGGTGATGAAGGGCATCGCGCACTGGCCGCGCAAGTCGATGGCCGTGGTGGGCTCGTCGCTGGGCGGCTACTACGCCACCTACGTGGCCGGCATGACGCGCTGCCGCGCGGTGCTGCTGAACCCGGCCGTGCACCCCGCGCGCGACCTCATGCTCTACATCGGCGACCAGACCGCCTGGCACGACCCGGCCGAGCATTTCTATTTCCGCCCCGAATACATCCACGAGCTGCGCGCCATGGAGGTCGGCCCGCTCACCCGGCCCGAGCGCGTGTTCGCCATCATCGCCAAGGGCGACGAGGCGCTCGACTGGCACGAGATGTCGGCACGCTACCCCGACAGCAACATCAAGCTGCTCGAAGGCGGCGACCATGCCCTGTCCGACTTCGAAAAGGCCCACCTGGACGACGTGATGGCCTTCATCAACCCCGTTTGAATTTCCAGGGACACCGCAGAACCGGCTTCGCCGGGCTGCAGGTGTCGCCCCCGGAAGGGGGTGGGAGGCCACACGAAGTGGGCAAGCCTGGGGGTGAGCCTGACTCCGCGTGGGACAATCGACGGATGTTTGTATTGTTTGAAGAAGCCGGCAAGTACCTCGGCGGCCGCGTGCTGTCGGAGGCCGAAGCATCGGCGCAGGTCGAGCTCGACACCGGCAAGCGCGTCAAGGTCAAGGGCGCCAACATCGTCCTTCGTTTCGAGAAGCCGTCGCCCGCCGACCTGATCGCCGAAGGGCGCGCGCTCGCCGCCGGCATGGACCTCGACCTCGCCTGGGAGTTCGCCCCCGAGGGCGAATTCGGCTTCGCCGAGCTGGCCGCCGAGTATTTCAGCGAGAAGCCCTCGCTCGCCCAGCAAGCCGCAGCCCTGTTCGCGCTCTTCGAGGCGCCGCATTACTTCCGCCGCGCCGGCAAGGGCCGCTTCAAGAAGGCGCCGGCCGAGATCGTGCAGCAGGCGCTGGCCGCCATCGAGAAGAAGAAGGCCATCCAGGCGCAGATCGCCGAGTGGGCGGCGCAGCTCGCCGAGGGCGTGTGCCCGGCTCCGGTGCGCGAACAGCTCTACAAGATCCTTTTCCGCCCCGACAAGAACGCCCCCGAATACAAGGCCGTGGTCGAGGCCGCGCGCGCCACGCAGCGTCCGCCGCTCGACCTGCTTGAACGCGCCGGCGCCATCGACTCGCCCTACCAGTTCCACTGGCGCCGCTTCCTGTTCGAGAACTTCCCCAAGGGCACCGGCTTCCCGGCGCTCGCGGCGCCCGCCATCGCGGACGACCTGCCGCTGGCAGAGGGCGTGCAGGCCTTCTCCATCGACGATTCGCAGACCACCGAAATCGACGACGCGCTTTCCGTGCAGGGCCTGGGCAGCGGCACCGTCACGGTCGGCATCCACATCGCCGCGCCGGCGCTCGCGCTGACGCCCGGCAGCCCGATCGACAACGTGGCGCGTGCGCGCATGTCCACGGTCTACATGCCGGGCTACAAGATCACGATGCTGCCCGACGAGGTGGTCGACACCTACACGCTGCTCGAAGGCGGCGACCGCCCGGCCGTGTCGCTCTACGCGCGCTTCGACGAAGCCACGCTGGAGCTGCAGGGCACCGAGACGAAACTGGAGCGCGTGCCCATCGTGGCCAACCTGCGCCACGACCAGCTCGACACCGTCGTCACGCAGCAGTGGCTGGAAGACGCCGCCTTCAATGCCGACAGCACACCCGACGCCGCGGCCCGCATGCGCGCGCCCCTGTCGTTCCTGTTCCGCCTGGCGAAGCAGCTGAAGGCGCAGCGCGAGGTCGTGCGCGGCAAACCCGAGAGCTTCAACCGGCCCGACTACAACTTCCGCCTCGTCGGCAACGACGGCGCCGAGCCCACCGGCGGCGAGCAGGTACAGATCAGCACGCGCCAGCGCGGCGCACCGCTCGACCTGATCGTGTCCGAAGCCATGATCCTGGCCAACAGCAGCTGGGGCGGCTGGCTCGGCGAGCTCGGTGTGCCGGGTCTCTACCGCAGCCAGGCCAGCCTCGCGCCCGGCATCAAGGTGCGCATGGGCACGCGCGCGCTGCCGCACGCAGGCCTGGGCGTGAAGAGCTACGCCTGGAGCACCTCGCCGCTGCGCCGCTACACCGACCTGGTGAACCAGTGGCAGATCATCGCCGCCGCACGCCACGGCAAGACCGCCGCGCTGGCCGCGCCCTTCAAGCCGAAGGACGCAGACCTGTTCTCGATTCTCTCGGGCTTCGACGCGGCCTACACCGCGTACAACGCCTACCAGGGCGGCATGGAGCGCTTCTGGACGCTGAAGTACCTGCAGCAGCAGGGCATCACCGAGCTGGAGGCCACCGTCATCAAGGACATGCCCAATGGCGCGCTCGTGCGTGCCGACACCCTGCCGCTGGTGTTCCCCGTGGCCGGGCAGCAGGAGCGCGGCGCGCGCCTGCGCGTGAAGCTCGGCGAGATCGACGAGATCGCCCTCGACGTGAGCGGCACGGTGCTCGAGCGCCTCGACGCGCCGAAGGCCGGCGCATCCGCCGAGGAGGAAGGCGACGACGGCGAGGAAGAAGTGGTTGCGGGCCCGATCGCCATCGCCGTCGACCTGAACGACAGCGAGGCAGCACCCGAAGAAAACACGCCTGCATGAACCCCGGCGGATCGTCCGGAGAAATGCGGCCCCTGGAGGAGTCTAGAGAATGAACTTCAAGGACCTCAGCACGCTGCAGATCGCACTGGGCGTGTCGGTCGTTGTGCACGCCGCGCTGCTCACGGTGCGATTCGTCGATCCCGAATCCTTCAACAAGGTCTTCAGCGACACGCCGCTGGAGGTGATCCTGGTCAACACCAAGACCAACGACCGTCCCGACCCCGCCGCGCGGCTGCGCGCGCAGACCTCGCTCGCGGGCGGCGGCGACCTCGACAAGGGCCGCGCCACCAGCCCGCTGCCGCCGTCGAGCTTCACCACCGTGGGCGACTCGTTCGAGGACGCGCAGCGCAAGGTAGACGCCATGCAGGCCGAGCAGATGCAGATGCTCACCCAGCTCAAGCGCGACCTGGCCGCGATGCCCGCGCCCGATCCGCGCAACGCCGGCGATCCGGCCGAGGCCAAGGCGCAGGAGGAAAAGCGCCGCCAGATGATCAACCTGCTGGCCGAGATCGAGCGCCGCGTGAACGAGGAGAACGCGCGTCCCAAGAAGCGCTACCTCAGCCCCTTCACGCGCGAGGCCGCCTTCGCCACCTACGTCGATTCGCTGCGCCGCCGGGTGGAAGCGCAGGGAACGGCCAACTTCCCGACGCTGGCCGGCAAGAAGCTCTACGGCGAGCTCACCATGACCATCACCGTCAACTTCGATGGCCGGCTGCTCTCGACCGTGATCGACGAAAGCTCGGGCCAGGCCGTGCTCGACAAGCGGGCCCAGGCCATCGTCGCGAGCGTGGGCAACTTCGGCACCTTCACCGACGCGATGCGCAAGGAGCACGCGGACCAGATCGTGATCCGCCCGCACTTCCGCTTCTCGCACGACGGCTCGGTCGAACTCTCCTCGCAGTAACCGGAATCCGGAAAACAGCCGCACCGCAACGGCAGGCGCAACCAGAAAAGGCAGACACCATGGACCTGTACTGCGTCATGGGCAACCCCGTCGAGCACAGCCGCTCGCCCCGCATCCACGCGCGCTTTGCGCAGCTGTGCGGCCAGCAGCTGGAATACGGCCGGCGGCTCATTCCGCTCGGTGCCTTCGCCGAGGGCATCGCAGCCTTCCGCAGCGAAGCCGCCGAGCGCGGCGACGCCGCGCTCGGCTGCAACATCACCGTGCCATTCAAGTTCGAGGCCGCGGCGCTCGCGCAGCACACCAGCGAGCGCGCCCTTCTCGCGCAGGCGGTCAACACGCTGCGCTTCGAGGCCGATGGCGGCATTCGTGCGGACAACACCGACGGCATCGGCCTGGTCAACGACATCGTGCGCAACGCGGGCGTGCCGCTGCAGGGCAAGGCGCTGCTGCTGATCGGCGCGGGCGGCGCCGCTGCCGGCGTGCTGGGGCCGCTGCTCGATGCGGGCGCGTCGCGCGTCGTGGTCGCGAACCGCACCGTGGACAAGGCCGTCGAGTTGGTGCGCCGCCATGCGGCCATCGCGCTGCGCCACGGCGCATCGCTCGAAGCCTGGGCGCTCGACGAAGTGCCGGGCGCCTTCGACGTGGTGGTCAACGCCACCGCCTCGAGCCTCGCGGGCGACGCGGTGCCGGTGAAGGCCAGCGTGCTGCGCGAAGGCGGGCTCGCGGTCGACATGATGTACGGCCCCGCCGCCGCCGGCTTCATGGCCTGGGCCGAAGCGCACGGCGCGGTGGCGCGCGACGGGCTGGGCATGCTGGTCGAGCAGGCGGCCGAGTCCTTCGAGATCTGGCGCGGCGTCCGGCCGCCTTCGGCACAGGTGCTGGCCGAGATCCGGGCCGAGCTGAAATAAATGAAGGCCGTGCTGCGCCTGATCGCCTGCCTCGCGGTGGCGGGCCTGGCCCTGCAGCTCTTCTTCGTGGCGCGCATCGCGGCGATGGCTGTGGTCGATCCGCAGAGCACTGCGTTCCAGCGCTCCGAGGCTTTCCAGATCGCCGTTCATGAAGGCCGGGGCGGCGGCTGGCGGCAGGAGTGGGTGCCCTACTGGCAGATCAACGACACGCTCAAGCGCGCGGTCATCGCCAGCGAGGACGCCGGCTTCGTCGACCACAACGGCGTGGAATGGGAAGCCATCGAGCGCGCGCGCCAGCGCAACGCCAAGGCGGAAGAGCTGGCCGCGAAGCGCGCAGCCCGTGCGGCAGCGCGCGGCAAGCCGGTGCGGCCGGTGCAGCTGCGCGGCGGCTCGACCATCACGCAGCAGCTCGCGAAGAACCTGCTGCTGTCGGGCGAGCGCACCATGCTGCGCAAGGGCCAGGAGCTGGTGCTGGCCACGCTGCTCGAGGTGCTGCTGGACAAGCGGCGCATCCTGGAGATCTACCTCAACAACGTCGAGTGGGGCGAAGGCGTGTTCGGCGCCGAGGCGGCGTCGCAGTACTACTTCCGCAAGCCGGCCTCGCGCCTGAGTGCCAACGAGGCCGCGCGCCTCGCGGTGATGCTGCCCAGCCCCAAGTTCTTCGAACGGCGCCCGGGCTCGCCCTACCTGAGCGGGCGCGCCTCCACCGTCATGGCGCGGATGCCCGCGGCCGAACTGCCCTGAGGAACCCGCCGCGCAGGCCCTCGATGGCCAGCACGCCGGCGAAGCCGATGGTGTAGGCCAGCACGTCCCACCAGTCCGCCGTGCTGCCGAGCACGATGCGCAGCGCGCGGTTCGGAATGTGCAGGTGCCACGTCGCCGCGAGGTACTGCCCGAGTTCGACCGCGAGGCCCACGCCCAGCGCGGCCAGCGCCAGCGGCAGCACGCGCGCACCGATCGCGGTCTTGAACACGAAATACACCCACACCACGGCAAGCACGTCGCCGAAGAAGCTGCGCAGCCAGCCCCAGCGCGCACCCACGGTGGCCAGCAGCAGCAACACAAGAAACAGGGCCACCGCCCACGCCAGTGAAAGAGGATCGAAACGCCATCGCATGGCCCGTATCATCGCGCCCATATGCTGGCAAAGCTCACGGGTTGGCTGCTTCTTGGGATCGTCCGCTTGCTCACGGGCGCGCAGGCGCGCTGGTACGGCTGTCCGCCCAAGGCCGAGCAGCGCATCTATTTCGCCAACCACCAGAGCCATGCCGACCTGGTGATGATCTGGGCGGCGCTGCCGGAAGAATTGCGCAGCATCACGCGGCCCATCGCGGCGCGCGACTATTGGGCCAACACACCGGTCAAGCGCTGGATCACGACTGAAGTGTTCAACGCGGTGTACGTGGAGCGGCAGGCCGCGGCAGCGCCTGCGGCAGTTCCTGCAGCGCCGGCGACTCCTGCCGCTCCCGAGGTTGCGCCGCCGGCGCCTGCCGCCCGGCCACTGGAAGATCGCATCGAGCCCTCGATGGAGCCGCTGCTGCCCCTGACCCCGCCGGCACCGCCCGTCGAAGCAGCATCCGGCGCACAAGGCCAGCTGGACCTGCCCGTGCCCCCTGCCCCGCCGCCTGCGCCGTCTCCCGAACCACCCCCGCCCGCGGCGCCCGAACCCGCGCCCACGCCGGCGGCCCCTGCCTCCGATCCGCTGGCCCCGCTGGTCGAAGCCCTTCGCAGCGGCGACTCGATCATCATCTTCCCCGAGGGCACGCGCGGCCACACCGGCGAACCGCAGAAGTTCAAGTCGGGGCTCTACACGCTGGCCACCATGTTCCCCGACGTGGTACTGGTGCCCGCATGGATCGACAACGTGCAGCGCGTCATGCCCAAGGGCGAGATCGTGCCGGTGCCCATCCTGTGCTCCGTCACCTTCGGCGCGCCGGTGCGCGTGGAGGAAGGCGAGGAGCGCCGCCCTTTCCTCGACCGGGCGCGCGCCGCCGTGATCGCCCTGCGCGACGTCTGACGACGACGACATGAACCAGTTCCTGCGCAGCCTCAGCCCGACCCAGCAGGTCGCGGCGCTCTTTCTCATCATCTTCGGCGTGCTTGCGATCGTCAGTGCCACCGCCTTCTTCCTGAGCTTCAGGGAAAAGCGCAACCCCGTGCACGACGCCGCCTGGCAGGCCGAGCTGGCGCACTTCCGCAAGCTGCTGGGCACGAGCTGGTTCATGGCGGTGGTCTTCTGGATCGGCTGGGCGCTCGGCGAGACGGTGGCCACGGTGCTGTTCGCGCTCATCTCCTTCTTCGCGCTGCGCGAGTTCATCACGCTGTCGCCCACGCGGCGCGGCGACCACCGCAGCCTGATCCTCGCCTTCTTCGTGGTGCTGCCGATCCAGTTCTGGCTGGTGGCCACCGCGCGCTTCGACCTCTTCACCGTGTTCATCCCGGTGTACGTGTTCCTCGCGATCCCGGTGACCAGCGCGCTGGCCAACGACCCGAGCCAGTTCCTGGAGCGCAACGCCAAGCTGCAGTGGGGCATCATGGTCTGCGTCTACGGCATGAGCCACGTGCCGGCGCTGCTGCTGCTGAGCTTTCCGGGCTACGAGGGCAAGAGCGCGTTCCTCGTGTTCTTCCTGGTGTTCGTGGTGCAGACCTCGGTGCTGGTGCAGCACCTGATCTCGCGGCGCATGCAGCGCGCGCCCTTCGCGCCCAACGTGAGCCGCAGCTTCAACTGGACCAGTTGGGCCATCGGCATCGCGGTGGCGAGCCTGGTGGGCGCGCTGTTCTCGTTCATCACGCCCTTCAGGTTCGGGCAGGCGCTCGCGGTGTCGGTCATCGCCTGCATCTCGGGCTCGATGGGGCACCTGGTGATGAAGGCGCTCAAGCGCGACCGGGGCATTCCGAACTGGGGCCGCAAGGATGCGGGCGTGACGGGCGCCAACGGGCTGCTGGATCGCGTCGACGCGCTGTGCTTCGCCGCCCCCATCTTCTTCCACTCCATCCGCTGGTACTTCAACGCGTGAACTAGGCAAACCCCCAGGCTGCGCGCACTTCGTGTCGCTTCGCCAACCCCCTTGCAGGGGGCAATACCTGCGGCCCGGCAAAGCCGGTTCCGCGGTATTCCTGGAAAAAAGCCTGAGACGGATCGGGTTGGGTGGCGGCCTCAGGCCCTGCGCCGCACCACGCGGCCGAAAACTTCCTTCGCCTTGCGGCCCAGTGCCTTCGCCTTCAGCGCCTGCAGCTCGCGCGTGAGACGCGTGCGCTGCTCGGCCGATAGTGCGGTGCCGAAGCGCCCCAGCGCGGCTTCTAGGGCCGCGCGCTGCGCCTCCACGCGGCCCTGGCGACCTTCGGCCTCGGCGAGCCATTCGCAGGCATTGACGACACGCTCGCGCAGCGCGGCGTCGCCCGAATCGCCGAAGCGGGCTATGAGAGTGCGATAGGCCTTGATCTGCCCGGCAGGGTCGCCCAGCTTGTCGAGCGCCCTGGCCTTGTTGATCATCGACTTGGCGGCCCAGAGCTGCAGCGTGCCCTCCCTCGCGCTGCTGGTACGCGCGATGGCCTCGTCGTAGCAGGCCACCGCGGCCTCGAGCTGGCGGGCCTGGCGCAGCGTCGCGCCCTTGCGGAACAGCGCGCCCACCACGCGCCCGCGCAGGTCGGGCAGCTCGGAGTTGCCCCAGCGCGCGACGATCTCGTCGTGCACGCGCATCTCGTCGTCGTGCAGGCCGAGCCGGTCCAGCGCGGTGCTCTTGTATTGCAGGCCCTGCGCAACGGTCTCCTGCATCTCGGTCGAAGGGTCGGCGCCGTAGTACACGTCGATCGCATCGGCGGCCGCGACCACTTCGTGGAAGCGTTCGAGGGCGATCAGGCAGAAGGCCTTGTGCACCAGCGCTCGCGCGCACTGCCGCCGCAGCTCCGGATGCGGCGACGCGGTGTGCGCGGACAGCACCTGGTCGAACAGCGCGACGGCCTCCTGCAATTCGCCGGCATCACCGTGCTTGCGGCCCTGCCGGACCTTGTCGCGCACTTCGTCGCGCAGCTCCGCCGGCAGTTCCGGCAAATGAGCTCCGGCCTCGGCCTTGCGCAGCCGCTTGAGGCAGGCTTCCCGGCCGGCGAGGGCTTTGGCCAGCGTGTCCTGCAACTCGGACGCGGGCGTACCTTGCAGTTGCCTCGCGAGCTGCTGGTATGCGGCGAGCGCTTCATCGGCCCGGCCCAGCCGTTCGAGCAGCACGAATCCCTTGTTGAGCTGCGCGCTCGCCACGGTGCGATGCACCACCGGATCGGTGTCCGCGCCGAAGGTGGCAAGCAGCCGCTCGCAGGCGGCCAGCGCGGCCTCGCCGTCGTCCGACTCGCGCAGGCCCACCGACCAGTCGTAGGCGCGGCGCACCGCCATGCGCCGCACCTGCGGCGAGGCATCGTGGCCGTAGCGCTCGAGCAGCCAGCCGACCAGCTCGGCGCGGTTCGCATGCTCGTCGATGCCGAAGCCGTCGAAGAAGAGCGTCAGCGCGCGCACGCCCTCGATGCGCAGCTCGGGCGCCGCATGGGCCAGGCCGGCCTCGATCTGGTCGGCCACCGCGAGGCACATCACCTGCGCCTGCGCATGCTGTGCCAACTCGCGCAGGTTCAGCACCGAAGCCAGGCGCGCACGCGCCACGCGCAGCACCACGCCGGGGTCGGTGCTGCCGTCGAAGCGTTCGATGACGGCCTCCAGCGTGGCCAGTGCGTCCTGCGGCAGGCCGCGGTGGTGCTCGACCTCTGCCTTCAGCAGCCGCGCCTCCACGCGCCAGGTGTCGAAGGCGGCGTCGGGCTGGCTGTCGAGCAGCTCGCTCATGGCATCGCAGGCTTCGCAGCGCGCGGCAGGCTCGTCGATCCACCAGGTGCGCTGGTAGAGCGCGTGGGCGATGTGCTCGCGAATCTCGGGTTCGGGGCGCTGGCCGTGCGCCGCGATCAATCGGTCGAGCGTGGCGAGCGCATCGGCGGGGCGGTGCAGCTGGCGCAGCATGTGGGCCAGCAGGCGCAAGGCCTGGCAGCAGGGCACGACCACCCCGACCTCGGGCTTCGCCGCGAACTCGTCGAGCAGCCTGACGCTGGCGGCCACCGCTTCCTTGCGGCGGCCCAGGTCGTCCAGCAGCTCGATGCGCCGGAAGCTGGCGGCCGCGCGTTCGGCGGGGTGCATCTGCAGGCGCGCGATCAAGGCTTGCACCTCGTCCAGTTGCTGCTGCGCGGAGGACTCGACTACATTCACATTCGCTTCCTTGAATGGCGCGCCCCGCGCGGGGCGGGGCGGACGGTACGGACCGGGGCGCATTCTGCCCACGATCAGCCGGCTTTCGGCCCCCTCCTCGCAACTCTTTTGACAATCTTTTCCCAGGCTTAGGCCTTTACGTTTCCTTTCATGCGCATTCTCGGCATCGACCCCGGATTGCAGACCACCGGCTTCGGCGTGGTCGACGCGGACGGCCATGCGCTGCGCTACGTGGCCAGCGGCACCATCAGCACCCGGCACCTGGGCACCGGCAACAACCTGCCGGCGCGCCTCAAGGTGCTGTTCGACGGCATCGCGGAGATCACCGCGCGCTACCAGCCCGACGCGTCGGCGGTGGAAATCATCTTCGTCAACGTCAACCCGCAGTCCACGCTGCTGCTGGGGCAGGCGCGCGGCGCCTGCGTGACCGCGCTGGTCACCAACAATCTCTCGGTAGCCGAGTACACCGCGCTGCAGATGAAGAAGGCGGTGGCCGGCCACGGCCAGGCCGCCAAGGCGCAGGTGCAGGAGATGGTGCGTCGCCTGCTCGACCTGCCGGGCCTGCCGGGCGCCGACGCGGCGGATGCGCTGGGCATCGCGATCACGCATGCGCAGGTGGGACGTTCGATGGCACGGCTGGCCGAAGCGGCCGAGGCATCGAAGAGTTCCGCGGCGCTGCCTGCCGGCACCTACCGGCAGGGGCGTTCGCGCTGAGCCGAAGCGGCTGCCTGCGTCAGCGCACGATGTAGCGCAGCTCGCCGAGGCGCTTGCGGCGCTCGCGCACTTCGGCTGCAACCGATGCTGCATCGCCGTCGAGGGCTCGTGCGATCCAGTCAGCGAGCTGGGGCATGTCGCCGGGCGTGAAGCCCAGCCGCACGATCTCGGGCACGCCGAGGCGCAGGCCGTTGATGTCACTTTCCACGGGTGCCATCGGCAGGCCGATGCCGCAGGCCAGCAGGCCGCCCTTCGCGAGCTTCTTCGCCGCTCGCTGGCCGCCGCCCCATCGCGCGGCCTCCAGCGCGAACTGGTGCGACTGCGTGAAGCCGCGCGCCTTCGCGAACACGGGCAGCCCTCGTGCATCGAGTTCGCGCGCCAGTGCCTGCGCGGTCTCCCGCATCGCGGCCGCGTAAGCGATGCCGTGCACCTTCCAGTCGAGCAGGCCACGGGCTAATGCCGCCGTGCGGCCCGCATCCGAATTGGCCGTGAGGCCGGGATAGGCGATGGCGTCGATTCGCTCCATCAGCGCCGTGTCGTTCGACACGATCAGCCCGCCCGCCGGTCCGCCCAGGCTCTTGTAGGTGCTCATGGTGATCGCATGGGCACCCTGCTCCAGCGGCTGCGGCCATGCCTTGCCGGCCACCATGCCCGAGAGATGCGCCGCGTCGAAGAGCAGCTTCGCGCCCACGCTGTCGGCAATCTCGCGGATCGCAGGCACCGGATGCGGAAACAGGTTGAGGCTGCCGCCGATGGTGACGAGCTTGGGCTTTGTCTCGCGCACCAGCTTCGCGAGCGCGGCGAGGTCGACCGTGTAGCCGTCGGCATCCACCGGCGCGGAAACCGGCTTCAGGCCATAGAGCCCTGCGGCGCCTGCCGCATGGTGCGTGACGTGCCCGCCGATGCTGGGCGGGGGTACGACGATGGTGTCGCCGGGCTGGCAGGTCGCCATGAACACGTAGAGATTCGACAGGGCGCCCGAGCTCACGCGCACCTCGGCGAACTTCGCACCGAACACCTCGGCCGCCAGCTCGGCGGCGACCACCTCGATGCGCTCGATGGCCTCCAGGCCCATCTCGTACTTGTCGCCCGGATAGCCGAGCGAGGGGCGCGAGCCCAGTCCGCGCGACAGAAGCGCCTCGGCGGCCGGGTTCATCACGTTGGTGGCGGGGTTGAGGTTCAGGCCGTCGACGTCGTGGATGCGGTGGTTGTCGGCCACCAGCCGTTCGATCTCGGCGGCCACGCCTGCAGCATCGCGCGAGGCGGCGTCCGCGGCGATGGAAAGCACATGGTCCTCGCTGGCGGCGGGAACCCAGGGGCGGCGTTGCAGGGCGGCGGCAGGCATGTGGCGGATCTCGCTATGAAAGGGGGATGGCTGCATCGTCGCCTGCCCTCGCCGACGGGGCAAACCGGATAATCTGGCCCCGAGCCGTAGAAAAACTTGGCCTGAAGGATCTGCCCATGCCGCTCGCACCACCCCGCCCACGCCTGCCGCCGCACACCGCGGTGCGCGCCTTCGAGGCGGCGGCGCGCCATGGCAGCTTCGCGCGCGCGGCAGAAGAACTCTTCGTCACGCCGGCGGCTATCGCGCAGCAGATCAAGGCGCTGGAGACATGGGCCGGCGGCGCGCTCTTCGAGCGGCACAGCCAGGGCATCCGCCTCAGCGCACACGGGCGGCGCGCCCTGCCGGCCCTCAGCGCGGCCGTCGACCAGCTCGGCCTGGCCGTGCAGGCACTGCGCCACGAGACCCAGACCGCCGCGCGCCGCAGCACGCTGCAGGTGGCTGCGCTGCCGGCAGTTGCGCAGCTGTGGCTGTCACCGCGCCTGTCGCGCCTGAAGGCGGAGCTGCCCGGCGTGCAGGTGTCGGTGACGGCACTCGAGCAGCCACCGAACTTCCGCCGCGAGCCCTTCGATCTGGGGCTGTTCTATGCGCGCGCCGGCGAACGCATCGAGACTGCGGCAGGCGCGCAGGCGATCCCGCTGGTGCGCGACCGACTGCTGCCCGTGTGCAGTCCGCGCCTGCGCGAGCCCCTGCCCAGCGGCCGTCCACGCGCACTCGAAGATCTGACAGAACTGCTGCAGCGCAGCGGCGGACTGCACGACACCGTCTGGCGCGACGACTGGCAGCGCTGGCTGCAGGCCGTGCGGCCCGGCATCAAGGCGGCCGAAGCCGAGGCACTGGCTGCAGGGCCGGATTTCTCGCTCTACAGCCTCGCGCTTCAGGCAGCTCTGGACGGCGAAGGCGTGCTGATGGGCCGCGAGCACCTCGTCGCACCGTTGCTCACTCAAGGCAGGCTGCATGCGCCCTGGGGGCGGCCGAAAGCGCTGGGGGATACGGTGATGCTGCTGGTGCCTGCGCACCGCAAGGGGCCGCTGCTAGCGCGGCAGGTGCAGGCATTGCAGGCGCTGGCAGCGGGCTGAAAGCCTGCTATCGGGATAGCCGGCTCTACGCCACCCGCTCCGCGATCAGCACGGCGAAGAAGCCGAATGCCGCCAGCAACGTCCACTTCAGCACGATCCAGCCGATGCGCCGGTACTTGACCTGGCCCGTACCCGCGTAGAACGCGAAGCACACGCCGGCCACCAGAAGCAGCAGCAGGATGGCCCAGCGGAACAGAAGCATGTGAGAGGAACGAGCGGCCTACCAGGCCCGCGCGACTTCGCCGAAACCGCGCGGGGCGCGCTTCTCGTCCTCGAAGGTCACGACCTCGTAGGCGTCGCTGTGCGAGAGCAGCTCGCGCAGCAGCTTGTTGTTGAGCGCATGGCCCGAGCGGAAGGCGGTATACGCGGCCAGGAGCGGCTTGCCGATGATGTACAGGTCGCCCATCGCGTCGAGGATCTTGTGCTTCACGAACTCGTCGTCGTAGCGCAGTCCGCCTTCGTTCAGCACCTTGGTGTCGTCCATCACGATGGCGTTGTCGAGGCCGCCGCCGAGCGCGAGGCCCTTGCTGCGCATGTACTCGACTTCCTTCGTGAAGCCGAAGGTGCGGGCGCGCGCGATGTCGCGGCTGTACGAGCCGGTGCCCAGGTCGAACTCCACGCGCTGGCCGGTGGAGTTGACGACGCGGTGGTCGAAGTCGATCTCGAAGCTCAGCTTGTAGCCGTGATAGGGCTCCAGGCTCGCCCACTTCTCGTTGGCGCCCTCGCCTTCGCGCACCTCGACCTTGCGGGTCACGCGGATGAAGCGGCGCGGCGCCTTCTGCAGCGCGATGCCCGCGCTTTGCAGCAGGAACACGAACGAGGAAGCCGATCCGTCGAGGATCGGCACTTCGTCGGCCGTGATGTCGATGTAGAGGTTGTCGATGCCCAGGCCCGCGCAGGCCGACATGATGTGCTCGACGGTCTGCACTTTCGCGCCGCCGGTGGAGACCGTGGACGCCAGGCGCGTGTCGGTGACCGACTCGGCCGTCATGCGGATCTCGGCCGGCTCCGGCAGGTCGACGCGGCGGAACACGATGCCCGTGTCGGCCGGTGCCGGCCGCAGCGTCAGCTCCACGCGCTGGCCGCTGTGAAGCCCCACGCCCACGGCGCGGCTGATGGACTTGAGGGTTCGTTGTTGCAGCACGGCCGGGATTTTAGGCGCGCGACGGGCGTGGCGGCCTATGCCCCTCGCTATGGCACCGATAGACATGGGTTCTATGCAATTCCTTCGAATTGGCCCGAAATGGACGCAAAGGGCACGAGGCGAGCGCAGCGCCTAGAGCCAGCAGACGTCCCTTTCGGGTCGTCCCTGTGCCCCTTACGCCCTCTCGTGCCCTCTGCGTCCGGCCGAGTTCACCCCGCGATGGCCTCTGGCGAAGCCATCATCAGGCGGGGTGTTCTCTCAATCTGCCTGACGGCGCAGGAAAGCCGGGATCTCAAAGTCGTCCATACCGCCCGAGGACAGCGCGTCCACCTTCGCGGCGGCCATCGTGCGGTTGGTGCGCCACACGCTGGGAACGGCCATGCCGTCGTAGTTGGGCTGGCTGCCGCCCGTGCCGCCGGCGTGACCCACGCCACCGAGCGTCGGCACGGTGAACGGGATGTTGTCGGTGCCGGTGCGGATGACTTCCAGCGTCGGCTGCTGGCGGCGAGCGTCGGGACGCGACAGGCCGGTGGCCACCACGGTCACGCGCATCTCGTCGCCCAGGCTGTCGTCGTAGGCAGCGCCGTAGATCACGTGCGCGTCCGGCGAGGCGTAGGCGCGGATGGTGTTCATCGCCAGCTTCGACTCGTTCAGCTTCAGCGAGCTCTTCGATGCCGTCACCAGCACCAGCACGCCCTTTGCGCCCGAGAGGTCGATGCCTTCGAGCAGCGGGCAGGCCACGGCCTGCTCGGCTGCGATGCGCGCGCGGTCGGGACCGGCTGCGGCAGCGGTGCCCATCATGGCCTTGCCGGGCTCGCCCATCACGGTGCGCACGTCTTCGAAGTCGACGTTCACGCCGCCGTACTCGTTGATGATTTCCGAGATGCCGCCCACGGCGTTCTTCAGCACGTCGTTGGCCTGCGCGAAGGCTTCGTCCTGCGTGACGTCCTCGCCCAGCACGTCGAGCAGCTTCTCGTTGAGCACGACGATCAGCGAGTCGACATTCGCCTCGAGCTCGGCCAGGCCGGCGTCGGCGTTGGTCATGCGGCGGCCGCCTTCCCAGTCGAAGGGCTTGGTCACCACGCCCACGGTGAGGATGCCCATTTCCTTCGCCACGCGCGCGATCACCGGAGCGGCGCCGGTGCCGGTGCCGCCGCCCATGCCGGCCGTGATGAACAGCATGTGCGCGCCGTCGATGGCGGCGCGGATGTCGTCCACCGCGGCTTCGGCCGCGTCACGGCCCTTCTCGGGCTTGCTGCCGGCGCCCAGGCCGCTGGTGCCCAGCTGGATGATCTTGTGCGCGTTGCTGCGCTGCAGGGCCTGTGCGTCGGTGTTCGCGCAGACGAACTGAACGCCCTGCACGCCACGCTCCATCATGTGGGCGACCGCATTGCCGCCGCCACCGCCGACACCGATCACCTTGATCTGCGTGCCCTGGTTGAACTCTTCGACTTCGATCATTTCGATGGTCATTTTTAACTCCTTGAATCTTGCAGTTGCCGTTATGTGTCTGTGAATATTTCTTGTGTACTGACGGGATCAACGATGAGACCGTCGCGATGGTGGACCTGTTCGTCGCCATCGCTCGTTGAAATGCATGGGAGGGCTGCCACGCGCGAGCCAGAGTGGAGACTTGATCATGGCTAGAAATTCCCCACGATGAAGTCCTTGAAACGTCCGAATGCAGTCTTTACCGACCCATTCTTCTGCGCGACCTTGAAGCCGCGCATGCGCGCGAAGCGTGCTTCCTCCAGCAGGCCCATCACCGTCGCGGCGCGGGGCTGCGCGACCATGTCCGACAGCGCGCTCGAGTACTTCGGGATGCCGCGACGCACGGGCTTGAGGAAGATGTCCTCGCCGAGCTCCACCATGCCCGGCATCACGGCGCTGCCGCCCGTGAGCACCACGCCCGACGAGAGCACCTCTTCGTAGCCCGACTCGCGCACCACCTGCTGCACCAGCGAGAAGATCTCCTCGATGCGCGGCTCGATCACGCCGGCCAGCGCCTGCTTGCTCAGCATGCGCGGGCCGCGGTCGCCCAGGCCCGGCACTTCCACCTGCGTCTCGGGGTCGGCCAGCAATTGCTTGGCGAAGCCGTTCTCGACCTTGATGTCTTCCGCGTCCTTCGTCGGAGTGCGCAGCGCCATCGCGATGTCGCTGGTGATGAGGTCGCCCGCGATCGGGATCACCGCCGTGTGGCGGATCGCACCGTTGGTGAAGATCGCCACGTCCGTCGTGCCCGCGCCGATGTCCACCAGCACCACGCCCAGCTCGCGCTCGTCTTCCGTCAGCACCGCCTGGCTGGAGGCCAGCGGGTTCAGCATCAGCTGGTCGACTTCCAGGCCGCAGCGGCGCACGCACTTGATGATGTTCTCGGCCGCGCTCTGCGCGCCGGTCACGATGTGCACCTTGGCCTCCAGGCGCATGCCGCTCATGCCGATCGGCTCCTTCACGTCCTGGCCGTCGATCACGAACTCCTGCGGCTCCACCAGCAGCAGGCGCTGGTCGCTGGAGATGTTGATGGCGCGTGCCGTCTCCACCACGCGGGCCACGTCGGCGGGCGTCACTTCCTTGTCCTTCACCGCCACCATGCCGCTGGAGTTGATGCCGCGGATGTGGCTGCCGGTGATGCCGGTGTAGACGCGGCTGATCTTGCAGTCGGCCATCAGCTCGGCCTCTTTCAGCGCCTGCTGGATGCTCTGCACGGTGGCGTCGATGTTCACCACCACGCCGCGCTTGAGGCCATTGCTCGGCGCGATGCCCAGGCCGGCCAGCTTGAGCTCGCCGCCGGGCAGCACCTCGGCCACGACCACCATCACCTTGGCGGTGCCGATGTCGAGTCCTACGACCAGGTCTTTGTATTCTTTGGGCATTGGGATATGTCCTCGATTCCTCGGTATTCGCTACTTGATTTTTCTTGGGGCCTCGGGCGAGACCGTGGTGACGCCGCGCAGCCGCAGGGCATACGCGTCGTTGTGGCGCAGGTCCGCGCCTTCGACGTCGGCCATGGTGCGGCGGTACTGGCCCGCGACCTGGGTCACGGTCTTCAGGAAGCGCTGCAGGCGGGCCGTCACCTCTTCGCTCTGGCCGCGGCCGAGCTCGATCTCGGCGCCGCTGTCGAGCACCACCTTCCAGCTGCCGCGGCTCGACAGCGTGAGCTCGTCGATCCCCAGGTCGTAGGGCTGGAACTGCGGCTGCAGCACGCGGTACATGCCCAGCACCTGGCCGGCCTGCTCGATCGGGCCGTCCAGGCGCGGCAGGTTGTCGTCCACCTCCGCCACGTTGGCCTCGAACACGTCGCCGAAGCCGTTGATCAGCTTCGAGCCCGCCTCGTCGCCCCAGTTGGCCACCGGCACCTGCTCGGTCAGCGTCACGCGCAGCTTGTTCGGGAACTCGCGGCGCACCACCGCGCTGCGCACCCACGGCACCGACTCGAAGGCCGCGCGCGCGCGGGCCAGGTCGATGGTGAAGAAGTTGCCCGACAGCTGCGGCGCCACGTTGGCGCGCAGCGTGACCGCGTTGTTGTGCGTGACCTCGCCGTCCACCTTGATGCCGGCGATCGGGAAGAAAGGCTGGCGCAGCACCCACCACGCGCCCGCGGCAAGCAGCATGAGCGCCACCGCCGCGAACGCAAGGTTGGCGACGATGTTCATGAGCTTGACGTCGAAGGGCGCTGGAATGCTGTCGGCCATGGCTATAGCGAGCCTCCCGTTGCGTCCAGCGTGGCGGCAGCCAGCACCCGCAGGCACAGCTCCTCGTACGCGATGCCCGCGGCGCGGGCCGACATCGGCACCAGCGAGTGGCTGGTCATGCCGGGCGAGGTGTTCATCTCCAGCAGGAAGGGCTTGCGGTCGCTCGCGCGGATCATCACGTCGGCGCGGCCCCAGCCGCGGCAGCCGAGCGTGCGGTAGGCGGCCAGCGTGATGCGCTGGATCTCGTGCTCCTCGGCCTCGGGCAGGCCGCTCGGGCACTGGTACTTCACGTCGTCGGTGAAGTACTTGTTCTGGTAGTCATAGGCACCCTCGGGCGCGGCGATGCGCACCACCGGCAGCGCGCGCGCGTCGAGACCGTGGCCGAGCACGGCGCAGGTCACTTCCTCGCCCTCGATGAATTCCTCGCACAGCACGTCGGCGTCGTACTTGGCCGACAGCGCCACCGCCTCCTGCATCTCTGAATAACCTTGCACCTTGGTCACGCCAATGGACGAGCCTTCGCGCGGCGGCTTCACGATCAGCGGCAGGCCGAGCACGTCGGGCACCGCCCTGACCTGCTCGCGGCTTTGCTGGTCGAAGGCCAGGCGCACGTACTTGGGCGTGGGCAGGCCGTCGGCCTGCCAGATGCGCTTGGTCATGACCTTGTCCATCGCCACGCTCGAGGCCATCACGCCAGAGCCGGTGTAGGGAATGCCGAGCAGCTCGAGCGCGCCCTGCACGGTGCCGTCCTCGCCGTGGCGGCCGTGCAGCGCGACGAAGCAGCGCGCGAAGCCTTCGCTCCTGAGCTCCGACAGGTCGCGCTGCGACGGGTCGAAGGCATGCGCGTCCACGCCGCGCGAGCGCAGCGCCTCGAGCACGCCTGTGCCCGACATCAGGGATATCTCGCGCTCGGCGGAACTGCCGCCGAAGAGCACGGCGACCTTGCCGAAGAGTTTGGGGTCCTGGAGGCTCATGAGGCCCTCCCTTTGCGCGAACCGCGCTCGGATGTTGAAGGGGCAGAGGCGCCGGTCGCGGCACCAGCCGCGCCGAGCTCGACCACCTTGGCCGGCACCGCGCCGATGGAGCCCGCGCCCATCGAGAGCACCACGTCGCCCGGGCGGGCGTTGTCGAGAATGGCGCGCGGCATCGCGGCGATGTCGTCGACGAAGACCGGCTCGACCTTGCCCGCCACGCGCAGCGCGCGCGCCAGCGTGCGGCCGTCGGCCGCCACGATAGGCGCCTCGCCGGCGGCATAGACCTCGCCGAGCAGCACCGCGTCGGCCGTGCCGATGACCTTCACGAAGTCTTCGAAGCAGTCGCGCGTGCGGGTGTAGCGGTGCGGCTGGAAGGCCAGCACCAGCCGGCGGCCCGGGAATGCGCCGCGCGCGGCCGCGATGGTGGCGGCCATCTCCACGGGGTGATGGCCGTAGTCGTCGATCACCGTGAAGGTGCCGGAAGCATCCCCGCCCTGCACAGCCACGTCGCCGTAGCTCTGGAAGCGACGGCCCACGCCCTTGAAGCCTGCGAGCCCGCGCTGCACGGCTTCGTCGGGAATACCGAGTTCCACCGCCACCGCGATCACCGACAGCGCATTGCGCACGTTGTGCTCGCCAGGCAGGTTCAGCACGATGGGCAGGTCGGGCAGCGTCACTCCGTTGCGGCGCTGCGCGGTGAAATGCATCTGGCCGCCAACGGCGCGCACGTCGATGGCGCGCACCTGGGCGTCCTCGCCGAAGCCGTAGCTGGTGACCGGGCAGGTCACGTCGGCCACGATCTCGCGCACCGCCGGATCGTCGGTGCACAGAATGGCGACGCCGTAGAACGGCATGCGGTGCAGGAAGTCGACGAAAGCCTTCTTGAGCTTCGCGAAGTCGTGCCCGTAGGTCTCCATGTGGTCGGCGTCGATGTTCGTGACCACCGCCATCACCGGCAGCAGGTTCAGGAACGAGGCATCCGACTCGTCGGCCTCCACCACGATGTAGTCGCCGGAGCCCAACTGCGCGTTCGCGCCGGCGCTGTTCAGGCGCCCGCCGATCACGAAGGTCGGGTCGAGCCCGGCGGCCGCGAGCACGCTCGCCACCAGGCTGGTGGTGGTGGTCTTGCCGTGCGTGCCGGCAATGGCGATGCCCTGCTTCAGGCGCATCAGCTCGGCCAGCATCAGCGCGCGCGGCACCACCGGAATGCGCTTCTCGCGCGCAGCCAGCACCTCGGGGTTGTCCGACTGCACCGCCGTCGACGTGACGACCGCATCCGCGCCGTCGATATGCGCGGCCGCGTGGCCCACGAAGGTGCCGATGCCCAGGCCCGCGAGCCGGCGCAGCGTGGCGCTGTCGGCTAGGTCGGAGCCGGTGATTTTGTAGCCCAGGTTCAGCAGCACTTCGGCGATGCCGCTCATGCCGGAACCGCCGATGCCCACGAAATGGATATGACGAATAGCGTGCTTCATCTTGCAAGCTCCTCGCAGGCGCGGACGACGGCTTCCACCGCCTCTGTCTTCTGCATGGTCTTGGCCCTCTCGGCCTTCTCTATCAGCGCATCGCGCCCGGTTTTCTGTAGCAAGTCAGCCAGCAATTCAGGAGTGAGGTCGGCCTGCTGCACCAGCCAGCCGCCGCCCGCGTCCACGAGGAAGCGCGCATTGGTGGTCTGGTGGTCGTCGACCGCCGAGGGGAAAGGCACGAACAGCGCTGCTGCGCCGACGGCCGCGATTTCTGTGACGGTGCTGGCACCGGCGCGCGCGACGATCATGTCGGCGTCCGCATAGGCCTGCGCCGTGTCTTCGATGAAGGGCGTCAGCTCTCCTTCGACGCCCGCGGCCTCGTAGTTGGCGCGCAGCTCGTCGATCTGCTTGGCGCCGCTCTGGTGCAGCACCTGCGGGCGCTCGGCCGGCGCGATGCGCGCGAGTGCCTGCGGCACCACGGTATTGAGGCCGCGCGCGCCGAGGCTTCCGCCCACCACCAGTAGCTTGAGCGGCCCGGTGCGGCCCGCGAAGCGCTCGGCCGGTTCGGGCTTGGAGGTGAAGGCCGAGCGCAGCGGGTTGCCCACCCACTGCGCCTTCTTCAGCACGTTGGGAAAGGCGGTGAACACGCGGTCGGCCACGCCCGCGAGCACCTTGTTGGCGAGGCCAGCCACCGAGTTCTGCTCGTGCAGCACCAGCGGCTTGCCGACCAGCACGCCCATCATCCCGCCCGGGAAGGTGATGTAGCCGCCCAGTCCCACCAGCACGTCGGGCCTCACGCGGCGCACCACGCCCAGGCTTTGCCAGAAGGCGCGCAGCAGCTTCAGCGGCAGCAGGAAAAGTGTGAGCGGGCCCTTGCCGCGCACGCCGCCGAACTGCACGGGTTCGAAGGCGAAGCCGCGCGGCGGCACCAGCTTTTCTTCCATGCTGCCGGGGGCGCCCAGCCAGTGCACCTTCCAGCCGCGCTCGCGCAGGGCCTCGGCCACAGCGAGGCCGGGGAAGATGTGGCCGCCGGTGCCGCCGGCCATGACGAGCGCGGTGCGGCCGGTCATACGCGACCTCCGCGCATCAGCGGCGCATGCGCGCCGCAGCGCTGCGCGCTGACCCGATTCTGGTGAAACCATGTCCTCATACGCGGCCTCCGCGCATGAGGACACGGTTTTCGTAATCGATGCGCAGAACGATCGCCAGCGCCACCAGGTTCATCAAAATGGCCGAGCCGCCGAAGCTCATCAGCGGCAGCGTCAGGCCCTTGGTCGGCAGCGCGCCGAGGTTCACGCCCATGTTGATGAAGGTCTGGAAGCCCAGCCACACGCCCACGCCCTGGGCCACGAGGCCCGAGAACACGCGGTCGAGCGCGATGGCCTGGCGGCCGATGTGCATGATGCGGCGGGTGAGCCAGAGGAACAGGCCGATGATCAGCAGCACGCCGACGAGGCCGAACTCCTCGCCGATCACGGCCAGCAGGAAGTCGGTGTGCGCCTCGGGCAGCCAGTGCAGCTTCTCGACGCTGCCGCCGAGGCCGACGCCGAAGATCTCGCCGCGCCCGATGGCGATCAGCGAGTGCGACAGCTGGTAGCCCTTGCCCAGCGCGTGCTCCTCGCTCCACGGATCGAGGTACGCGAAGATGCGCTCGCGGCGCCACGGGCTGCTCGCGACGATGGTGCCGAAGGCCACCACCACCAGCGCGGCGATCAGGAAGAACATGCGCGCGTTCACGCCGCCCAGGAACAGGATGCCCATGGCGATCACGGCGATCACCATGAAGGCGCCCATGTCGGGCTCGGCCATCACCAGCATGCCGACCACCACCACCGCCACGCCCATGGGCAGCACGGCGCGGAAGAAGCGCTCCTTGATCTCCATCTTGCGCACCATGTAGCTGGCGGCGTAGAGCACCATCGCGAGCTTGGCCAGCTCCGACGGCTGGAAGCGCATGAAGCCCATCGGCAGCCAGCGGCGCGCGCCGTTCACGTTGATGCCGATGTGCGGAATGAGCACAGCCACCAGCAGCAGCAGCGAGGCCACGAAGAGCCAGGGCGCGGCGCGCTCCCAGGTCTTCATCGGGATCTGGAAGGTCAGCAGCGCGGCGATGAAGGCGAACACCACCGAGGCCGCGTGCCGCGTGAGGAAATACGAGGCGCTGTAGCCCGCGCGCGCGAAGCGCGGGTTGTCGGGCAGCGCGATGGAGGCCGAATACACCATGATCAGGCCCCAGGTCAGCAGCGCCACCGTGACCCAGACCAGCGCCTGGTCGAAGCCCAGCACGCGCATCGGCGTGGCCTTGGTCTGCGCGATGCCGGCGCCGCCCAGCCGCACGGGCAGGTGCACAGGCAGCGAGTCGATCCCGCTGCGCGCGCGCCTGAACCAGCCGCCGAAGCGGCTGGTGCGTGCGTTGGGCGTGGCGCCTGATGCGGCAGAGTTCAAACCTGTTCCTCCGTCGTCGAGTCGCCCAGGCCGCGCGGGCTGTCCTCGTAGGCCTGCACGGCCTCGCGGAACACCTCGGCGCGGTGCGCATAGTCCTTGAACATGTCGAAGCTCGCACAGGCCGGTGACAGCAGCACGGCGTCGCCGGGGTTGGCGCGCGCGGACGCGAGCTTCACCGCCTCGTCCATCGAGGCGGCGTGCAGCAGCGAGACGCCCGTCGATGCCAGCGCGGCTTCGATCAGCGGCGCGTCGCGGCCGATGAGCACCACGGCGCGCGCGTACTGGCGAACGGGCGCGGCCAGCGGCTCGAAGTCCTGCCCCTTGCCTTCGCCACCAAGAATGACGACCACGCGGCGCTCCTCGCCCAGGCCGGTCAGCGCGGCGGCGGTGGCACCCACGTTGGTGCCCTTGCTGTCGTCGAAGTACTCGACCTCGTCGATGACGGCGATGGGCTCGACGCGATGCGGCTCGCCCTGGTATTCGCGCAGGCCGTAGAGCATGGCGTTCAGCGGGCAGCCGGCGGCGCTGGCCAGCGCCAGGGCCGCGAGCGCGTTCATGGCGTTGTGGCGGCCGCGGATGCGCAGCGCGTCGGCGGGCATCAGCCGCTGCAGGAAGATCTCTTCCTCGACCACGGCACCACGCTTGCGCTTCTGCGTTTCGTCGGCTTCCAGCGCGCGCACCAGCCAGGCCATGCCGTTCACGCGCTCGATGCCGTAGTCGCCCGGGCGCAGCGGCATCGCGGAACCGAAGGTGACATGCGTGCGGATCTGCGGGCGCTGCAGCTTGACCTTGACGGGCGCGGGCAGCATCGCCATCACGCCGGCGTCGTCGCGGTTGAGGATCATGAGCCCGTGCGCGCCGAAGATGCGCGCCTTGGCCGCGCCGTACGCGGCCATGTCGCCGTGCCAGTCCAGATGGTCCTGCGTGAGGTTGAGCACCGTCGCGGCCGTGGGCTCGAAGCCCTGCACGCCGTCGAGCTGGAAGCTGGACAACTCCAGCACCCACACGTCGGGCAGCGTCTCGGCGTCCATGTGCGCCGAGAGCGTGTCGAGCAGCGTCGGGCCGATGTTGCCGGCCACGGCCACCGTCTTGCCCGCGCGCTCGACCAGTTGGCCGGTGAGCGAGGTGACGGTCGTCTTGCCGTTGGTGCCGGTGATGGCGAGCACCGCGGGCGTGTAGCCCTTGGGCGCTTCGGGTTCGACGGGCGGTGCCAGTTCGAGCTGCGGCGACGGCTCTTCCTCGACGGCCGCCGAGGCCGGGTTGGTGACGGAGAGCTCGGCGATGCGCGCGACGAACTCCGCGGCTTCCTTGGCGGCGGTCGGGACGTAGGGCTTGCCGGTGGTGGGCAGGCGCGAAACGGTGGCGGGCGCGGGCGTGGGTGCGGGAGCAGGCTCCGCTGCCGGGGCTTCGGGCGATTCGGGAGCTGCTTCGGCAGCCGGGGTTTCCGGCGCTGCTTCAGCGCTGATTGCTTCGGTGGATTCCGACGCTGGTTCAGGCGCGGCTTCGGATGCTGGCTCCGCAACGGCTTCGGCCGGCACGGCCACTTCGCCTTCCTGCGGCGGCGGCACGACAACGCTGATCGACGGATCGCGCGGCATCGCTTCGGCCATCGCGGGGGCGGCCGGCTCGGGCTGGGCTTCAGCGGTTTCCGATGTTTCTACTGGCGCGGGTGCTTCTGCAGGCTCGACCGGAGCTGCGGCCTCGGCGGGCGCAGGCTCTTCCAGCGCCAGCTCGGCCTGTGCTTCAGGCTCGGCGGGAGCTTCGGCAACCGGCTCGGCTTGCGTTGCGGCGGTGACTTCCGCCTCCGGTTCGGCCTCGACCACCGGCACTTCCACCATCCGCAGGTCCTGCAGCGCACGCGCGAACAGATCCAACTCGCCACCGACCGGCAGGCCCACGGCACGCGCCGCATCGGCCACCGGCGCGATGGTCGCCGGCGAAAGGCCCGGCGAACGGTACACGGCGCGGATCGGCGTGCCTTCGACCAGCGCGGCCGAAAACGGCCCGCCGACGAAGTTCACGCCTGGCAGTTCCTCGCGCAGCGTCGGAAGCAATGCTGGCGCCTCGCGCGTGTCGGCCACGGTCACGACCGCGCCGTGGCGCGCGCACCAGCGCGCCATCGCCAGCCCGGACGCGCCGAGGCCGAGGATGAGGACGGGGAGGTCTTTCAGGTGCCGCATGGTTGTCTTCTTCTTTTCTCTCTCAGCGCAGCTTCAGCGTCGAAAGGCCCACGAGGCACAGCAGCATCGTGATGATCCAGAAGCGCACCACGACCTGCGTCTCGCGCCAGCCGCTCTTCTCGAAGTGATGGTGCAGCGGCGCCATCTTGAGCACGCGCCGCCCCTCGCCGAAGCGCTTCTTCGTGTACTTGAAGTAGGTGACCTGCGCCATCACCGAGATCGCCTCGACCACGAAGATTCCGCCCATGATGAAGAACACGATCTCCTGGCGCACGATGACCGCGATGGTGCCCAGCGCGCCGCCCAGTGCCAGCGCGCCCACGTCGCCCATGAACACCTGCGCCGGATGCGTGTTGAACCACAGGAACGCGAGCCCCGCGCCGGCCATGGCCGAGCAGAACACCAGCAGCTCGCCCGAGCCGGGAATGTTGGGGAACAGCAGGTACTTGGAATACACCGCGCTGCCCGTGACGTAGGCGAACACGCCCAGCGCCGAGCCCACCATCACCACCGGCATGATCGCCAGGCCGTCCAGGCCGTCGGTCAGGTTCACGGCGTTGCTCGCGCCCACGATCACCAGGTAGGTGAGGATCACGAAGCCGATGCCGCCCAGCGGATAGCTCACTTCCTTGAAGAAGGGCACCAGCAGGTTGATCTTGGGCGGGAAGTCGAGGTCGAAGCCCGACTGCACCCATGCGAAGAACAGCTGCACCACGCGCCAGTTGGAGCTTTCCGAGATGCTGAAGAGCAGGTAGAAGGCCGCGATCAGGCCCACCACCGACTGCCAGAAATACTTCTCGCGCGAGCGCATGCCCTCCGGGTCCTTGCGCACCACCTTGCGCCAGTCGTCCACCCAGCCAATGGCGCCGAAGCCCATGGTGACCCACAGCACGATCCACACGAACCTGTTGGAGATGTCGAACCACAGCAGCGTGGCGAAGGCGATGGCGAACAGCACCAGCACGCCGCCCATGGTGGGCGTGCCGCTCTTGGTGAGGTGCGTTTCCATGCCGTAGCCGCGCACCGGCTGGCCGATCTTGAGCGCCGTGAGGCGGCGGATCACGTAGGGCCCGGCCACAAGGCCGACCACGAGCGCCGTCAGCGCGGCCATCAGCGCACGGAAGGTGAGGTACTGGAAGATGCGCAGGAACCCGAACTCGGGCGACAGCGTCTGCAGCCATTGAGCGAGGGTCAGCAGCATGTGGTTTCGCGCGGCTCATGCGTCATGACCGGCCTCCTTTTGTTGTTGTGGTTGTTGTAGTTGTGCCTGCGCCTCGACGACCTGCACCACTCGCTCCATCTTCATGAAGCGCGATCCTTTCACGAGCACGCTGCCGACCTGCGGCAGGCGTGCGAGCACGGCCGCGCTCAGCGCGTCGAACTCCTTGAAATGGTGTCCGTCGGCACCGGCGAAGGCGGCGACGGTGTGCGACGTAGCGTCGCCCAGCGTGTAGACGGACTCGATGCCGCGCTCGCGGGCATGCTCGCCGACCTCGGCGTGGAACTCGGGCGAGCGGTCGCCCACCTCGCCCATGTCGCCCAGCACGAGCAGGCGCGGGCCCGGAAGGGCGGCGAGCACGTCGATAGCGGCGATCACCGAATCGGGGTTGGCGTTGTAGCTGTCGTCGACCAGCGTGATCGCATGGCCGCCGGGCAGCGCGACTTCGCTTGCGCGCGAGCGGCCCTTGACCGGCTCGAAGGCCGAGAGGCCGGCGCCGATGGTTTCCAGCGACACACCCGCCGCGAGCGCGCAGGCCGTGGCGGCGAGCGCGTTGACGACGTTGTGCCGGCCCGCGATGTGCAGCCGCGCGTCGAAGGCGCCCACCGGCGTGCGGATGCTCACGGCCCAGGCGCCCTGCTTCCATTCGGCGTGCTGCAGCGAGATGTCAGCATCCTCGTGCTCGCCGAAGGTCAGGCAGCGGCGCGAACCGCCGTCGTGCGCCATGTCGGTCCACAGCGAGGTGAACTCGTCGCCGTAGGGAAAGACTGCAGTGCCGTCTTCCGGCAGCACCGCGAACACGGCGGCGTTCTCTACAGCCACTGCCTCGACGGTGGCCATGAATTCCTGGTGTTCGCGCTGCGCGTTGTTGACCAGCGCGATGGTCGGGCGCGAGATGGCCGCCAGCCGCGCGATCTCGCCCGGGTGGTTCATGCCCAGCTCGAGCACCGCGCGCTGGTGCTGCGCGCGCAGGCGCAGCAGCGTGAGCGGCACGCCGATCTCGTTGTTGAAGTTGCCGGCCGTGGCGAGCGAGCGCTCGGCCCGGAAGGCGAAGAGCACGGCCGCGATCATCTGCGTGACCGTGGTCTTGCCGTTGCTGCCCGTCACCGCGATCAGCGGCAGGTCGAACTGCGCGCGCCAGCCCGCGCCGAGCGCGCCCAGCGCGACCAGCGAGTCGGGCACCTCGAGGCCGGCGAGACCCGCGGCCTCCAGCCCGTGGTGCGCGATGGCGGCCACGGCGCCCTGCTTCTTCGCATCGGCCAGGAAATCGTTGGCGTCGAAGCGCTCGCCCTTGAGCGCGACGAACAGGTCGCCGGGCGCGAGCGTGCGCGTGTCGGTGTGCACGCGGGCGATGACGATGGAGCCGTCGCCCACGAGGCGAGAACCCGGAATCCATTGCTGGATCCGGGCCAGGGTGATGTCCAGGGGTGTCGTGATGCCGCTCATGCCGAGGCACCCCTCTTTGCCAGCGCCTGCAGCGCATGGGCCTTGTCCGAGAACTCGATGCGCTGGCCGGCGATTTCCTGCCAGGCCTCGTGGCCCTTGCCGGCGATCAGCACCACATCTTGCGGCGCGGCCTGCGCGATGGCGTCGGCGATGGCTCCCGCCCGGTCGGGCTGCACCTGCGCCGCGTCGGGGCGCGAGAAGCCGCGCAGCACCTGGCTGATGATCGCGTCGGGCTTTTCGCTGCGGGGGTTGTCGCTGGTGACGATCACGCGGTCGGCCTGGCGCTCGGCGACGGCGGCCATCATCGGGCGCTTGATCGGGTCGCGGTCACCGCCGCAGCCGAACAGGCACCACAATGCGCCGCCGCGCTGCTTTGCGAGCGGGCGCAGGCCGATCAGCGCCTTGTCGAGCGCATCGGGCGTGTGGGCGTAGTCGACCACGGCCAGCGGGGCGCCTTCGCCGGTGCCGGCGCGGTCCATGCGTCCGGGCACGCTGGTGAGGTTGGCGCATGCGGCCACGGCCTGGGCCAGCGTGAGGCCCAGCGCGCGCAGCGTGCCGAGCACGCCCAGCAAGTTGGACACGTTGTACTGGCCGATGAGCCCCGTCGACAGGCGCTCCACGGCAGCCGTGCCGTGCTCGGCCACCGAGAACTGCAGGCCCTGCGCGTCGTAGCCGATGTCGCGCGCCATGAGGCGGGCCGGCTTGCCGGCGGCCGAGACGGTCCAGACGTCGAGCGCACCGATGCCGGCGTCGATCAGGTTCGCGCACAGGCTGGCGCCGTGCGTGTCGTCGATGTTGATCACCGCGGCGCGCAGGCCGGGCCAGCGGAACAGCTCGGCCTTGGCCTGCCAGTAGGCGTCCATGCTGCCGTGGTAGTCGAGATGGTCCTGCGTGAAGTTGGTGAACACGGCCACGGCGATCTGCGCGCCGTCGAGGCGGCGCTCGGCGATGCCGATGGACGAGGCCTCGATGGCGCAGGCGCCGAAGCCGTTCGTGACCAGCGCGCGCAGCTCGCGCTGCATCATCACCGGGTCGGGCGTGGTCAGGCCGGTGTAGGTCAGATCGGGCGGCACGCCGATGCCCAGCGTGCCCATCACGGCACAGGGCGACGGCGCGTCGCGCTGCATGGTGCCGTCGGGCTTCATCACTCGCACGCCGCCCGCCGCGCGCAGCGTGGAGAGCGACTCGGCCAGCCACCATGCGGTGGAGGTCTTGCCGTTGGTGCCCGTCACGGCCAGCACTTCGAGCAGGGCCGAGGGGTTGTCGTAGAAGGCCGAGGCGATCGGGCCGGTGGCGGCCTTCAGGCCGGGGTAGCTCACGATGCGCTCCCGGTATTCGTCCTGGTCGAAGCCGAAGGGCTCGACGCCCTCGTGCTCCACCAGGCAGACGGCGGCACCCTGCGCCAGCGCGGCCGCCACGTGCTTGCGGCCGTCGGTGGCGGCGCCCGGCCAGGCGATGAAGACGTCGCCCGCGCCCACGGCGCGGCTGTCGGCATGCAGCGCGGCGTTCGGCGCGCGCTCCTTCAGCCAGGCGGCGACCAGTTGGGGGGAAGTGAAGGTCAGCATGTTCAGAAGCTCTCGTCGACGCCCTGCGTCATCACAAGCGGTTTGACCGCCAGATCGGGCGGTACGTTCATCATGCGCAGCGTCTGCTGCACGACCTCGCTGAACACGGGAGCGGCCGCCAGACCGCCGAAATACTGCCCGTCGCTGGGCTCGTCGATCATCACCGCGACGATGATGCGCGGCTTCTCGATAGGCGCCATGCCGGTGAACCAGGCGCGGTACTTGTTGCTGGCGTAGCCCTTGCCGACCTGCTTGTGGGCCGTGCCCGACTTGCCGCCGACCGAGTAGCCCACCGTCTGCGCGCGCGTGCCGGTACCGCCGGGGCCGGCGGCCATCTGCAGCATCTTGCGCACCGCCAGCGCGTTGGAGGGCGAGAACACGCGCACGCCCACCGGCGGTTCGGAGTTCTTCAGAATGGTCACCGGAATCAGCGAGCCGTCGTGCGCGAACGCGGTGTACGAATGCGCCATCTGGAACAGCGACGCCGACAGGCCGTAACCATAGGCCATGGTGGCCTGCTCGACCGGCTTCCAGGTCTTCCAGGGCCGCAGCCGGCCGGTGACGGCGCCGGGGAACTGGATCTGCGGCTTCTGGCCGTAGCCGAGCGCGGTGTAGGTGTCCCACATCTCGTGCGGGGTCATCTTCTGGGCGATCTTGAGCGCACCGACGTTGCTCGACTTCTGGATCACGCCCTCGACTGTCAGCGTGCCGTAGTTGTGCGTGTCGCTGATGGTGAAGCCGCCGATCTGGTAGCGGCCGGGGCCGGTTTCGATCAGGGTCGAGGGTTTCACGCGGCCGGCTTCCAGCGCCATGCCCACCGTGATCGGCTTCATGGTCGAGCCGGGCTCGAAGGTGTCGGTGATCGCGCGGTTGCGCAGCTGCTCGCCGGTGAGGTTCTGGCGCTTGTCGGGCACGTAGCTCGGGTAGTTGGCCAGCGCCAGCACCTCGCCGGTGACGGAATCGAGCACCACCACGCTGCCGGCCTTGGCCTTGCGCGCGGTCACGGCGTCGCGCAGCTTCTGGTAGGCGAAGAACTGCACCTTGCTGTCGACGCTGAGCTGGATGTCCTTGCCGTCCAGCGGCGGCACGGTCTCGCCCACGCCCTCGACCACGCGGCCCAGGCGGTCCTTGATGACGCGACGCGAGCCGGCCTTGCCGGCCAGGTCCTTGTTGAAAGCCAGCTCGATGCCTTCCTGGCCGTTGTCTTCCACGTTGGTGAAGCCCACCACGTGCGCGGCGGCCTCGCCCTCGGGGTACTGGCGCTTGTATTCCTTGCGCTGGTAGATGCCCTTGAGGTTCATCGCGGCGATCTGCTTGGCGATGGGCTCGTCGACCTGGCGCTTGATCCAGACGAAGGTCTTGTCCTCGTCTTCCAGCTTCTTGTCGAAGTCCTTCTGCGGCATCTCCAGCAGCTTGGCCACCTGCTTGAGCTTGGCGCGCACCTCGGGGTCGTCGCGCTCGATGTCCTCCGGGATGGCCCAGATGCTGGGCGCGACCACGCTCGATGCGAGGATGAGCCCGTTGCGGTCGAGGATGCGGCCGCGGTTGGCCGGCAGCTCCAGCGTGCGCGCGAAGCGCACCTCGCCCTGCCGCTGGAAGAAGCTGTTGCCGATGACCTGCACGTAGGCAGCCCGGCCGGCCAGCACCAGGAAGCCGAAGGCGATGCCGGCGACGATGAGCTTGCTGCGCCACACCGGCGTCTTGCTCGCAAGCAGGGGGCTGGTGGTGTAGCGGACGCTGCGGTTGCCTCGGGTCATCGCGCGGCCCTCGCTGCGGTTGCGGCCGGCTTGGCCGCAGGCTTGGCTGCCGGCTTGCCTGTGGTGGGGGGCGTCGCCGCCACCGGTGCGACGGCGGGAATCACGGAGCCGTCAGGGCGCACGTACTGCGTGATCGCCGGGGAGGTGGTGCGCATCTGCAGCTGCTCCTTGGCGAGCTTCTCCACGCGCAGCGGCGTGGCCTGCGCGCGCTTCTCGACCTGCAGGCGGTCCCGCTCGGTCTCGAGGCGGCGCGCGTCCTGCTGCACGCGGTCGAGCTCGGTATAGAGCTGGCGCGACAGATACTGGGTGTGCACAAGGTACAAAGCCGTCGCAATGACGGCCATCAGCAGGAGCAGGTTGATCCGGGCCATGGCTAGTGAACCTCCCCCAGGCTGCACCACTGCGTGGCTCCGCCAACCCCCTCGCGAGCGGGGAGGCGAGCGCCTTCGGGCGGCCGGGCGGCGCTCATGCGGCCTCCGTGCGTTCTGCCACGCGAAGAATGGCACTGCGCGCCCGCGGGTTCCCGCTCACCTCGGCCTCCGAGGGCTTGATGCGCTCCAGCGCGCGCAGCTTCATGACCTTGGGCGCGGCGAACGGCGCGCGGCGGTCGTAGACCTCCTTGGAGTGCTTCGCTATGAACTGCTTGACGATGCGGTCTTCCAGCGAGTGGAAGCTGATGACCGCCAGCCGCCCCCCGGGCTTCAGGATGGACAGGCTGGCTTCTAGCGCCTGTTGCAGCTCTTCAAGCTCGGCGTTGATGAAAATCCGAAAAGCCTGAAATGTGCGCGTTGCAGGGTTCTGGCCCGGCTCGCGGGTTTTGACCGTGCCAGCCACGAGCTCGGCCAGTTCGGTGGTGGTTGAAACTGGGCCCCGTTCTTGTCGGCGAGCAACAATCGCCTTTGCAATCTGAACAGCAAACCGTTCTTCGCCATAGTCACGGATCACCTCTGCAATCTGCTGTAGTTCGGCCGTTGCCAGCCACTCGGCCACGCTCTCGCCGCGCGTGGTGTCCATGCGCATGTCGAGCGGGCCATCGAAACGGAAACTGAAACCGCGCACCGGGTTGTCGATCTGCGGCGAGCTCACGCCCAGGTCCATGAGCAGGCCGGCGACGCTCGCATCGGGCAGCTCGCCGATCGAGCGGAATCCCTGGTGGCGGATGGAAAAACGCGCATCCGAGATGCGCGCTGCTTCGGCCACTGCTTCCGCATCCTTGTCGAATGCGATGAGCCTGCCCTCCGGCGCCAGCCGCGCGAGGATCGCGCGCGCGTGCCCTCCTCTTCCGAAGGTGGCGTCCACGTAGGTGCCGGCAGCTGCGGCGCTGCCGGATAGAAGAGCTTCCACCGCCTCGCCGAGCAAGACGGTCGTGTGGGTCCAGGGCGTGTTCACGGGGCCCCTCAGAACGCGAAGTCCTGGAATACGTCCGGCATCTCGCCCTGGGTGGCCTCGGCCTCCTTGGCCTCGTAGGTGGCCTTGTCCCAGAGCTCGAAGTGGTTGCCCATGCCCAGCAGCAGCGTCTCGCGCGTGATGCCGGTCGCCGCGCGCAGCTCGGGCGACACGAGGATGCGGCCGGTGCCGTCCATCTCGACGTCCATGGCGTTGCCAAGGAAGACGCGCTTCCACCACTGCGCCGACATCGGCAGCGCGGCGATGCGCTCGCGGAATTTTTCCCATTCGGGACGGGGGAACACCATCAGGCATCCGTGCGGATGCTTGGTGATCGTGAGCTGGCCGCCTGCCGTCGCGCTCAGGACGTCACGATGCCGGGTCGGCACGGAGAGCCGCCCCTTGGCATCCAGACTGAGCGATGAAGCGCCTTGAAACACGACCACGAAACCCCTGTGTTGGGAGTGCTGCGGCACCCGAAAGGGGCACTACCCGCACTTTTTCCCACTTAACTGCACTTTTTTGCACTGTAGCAGGAAACACTTCGGAAGCAACTGGCCGTTTGGGCTATTTTTTGTAATGGAATCAACGACTTAGCGCCGATTCCAAATCCTTGGAATCGGCGAATTTCGTTGAAAATGAAGTACTTAGCTCACGCAGTGAAAGTGATGCGTGAAGGATTCCCCCGTTACAGGGGAAGAGAGAAGCGGCTTCAGAGGATGAAGCGCGAAAGGTCTTCGTCGTGACTTAGTGCCGCAAGGCGCTGGTCGACATAGGCGGCATCGATGCGGATCGATTGCCCTTCGAGGCGGGTCGCGTCGAAGCTTACCTCATCCAGCAGGCGCTCCATCACGGTCGACAGACGGCGCGCACCGATGTTCTCGGTGCGCTCGTTCACCTCGAAGGCGATGGTGGCCAGCCGGTTCACGCCCTCGGGCGTGAATTCGAGCGTCACGCCCTCGGTGGCGAGCAGCGCCTGGTACTGCTTCACCAGCGAGGCGCGCGTCTGCGTGAGGATGCTCTCGAAGTCCGCCACCGAGAGCGACTGCAGCTCCACGCGGATCGGAAAGCGCCCCTGCAGCTCGGGAATGAGGTCGCTGGGCTTGCTCAGGTGGAAGGCGCCGCTCGCGATGAACAGCATGTGGTCGGTGCGCACCACGCCGTACTTGGTGCTGACGGCTGTGCCCTCCACCAGCGGCAGCAGGTCGCGCTGCACGCCCTGGCGCGACACGTCGGAGCCCTGGGCTTCGCTGCGGGTGGCGACCTTGTCGATCTCGTCGATGAAGACGATGCCGTTCTGCTCTGCGTTGGCGATCGCCTGCGTGCGGATCTCGTCCTCGTTGACCAGCTTGGCGGCCTCCTCGTCGGTGAGCAGGCGCAGCGCCTCGGCGATCTTGAGCTTGCGCATCTTGCGCTTGCCGCCGCCGATCTGGCCGAACATGCCGCGCAGCTGCTCGGTCATTTCCTCCATGCCGGCCGGGCCCATGATCTCCAGCGGCGCGCGGGTTTCGGCGAGGTCGAGTTCGATCTCCTTGTCGTCGAGCTGGTGCTCGCGCAGCCTCTTGCGGAAGGCCTGCCGGGTGGCGTTGCTGGTGTCGGTCGCGGTGGAGGTGCCGTCGGCGCTGCGCGCTTGCGGCAGCAGCACGTCGAGGATGCGCTCTTCGGCTGCGTCCTCGGCGCGCGCGCGAACCTTCACGCTCTCCGCCTCGCGCGTCTGCTTGACGGCGATCTCTGCCAGGTCGCGGATGATCGAATCGACGTCCTTGCCCACGTAGCCCACCTCGGTGAACTTGGTGGCCTCGACCTTGATGAAGGGCGCATCGGCCAGTCGCGCGAGGCGACGGGCGATCTCGGTCTTGCCCACGCCCGTGGGGCCGATCATGAGGATGTTCTTCGGCGTGATCTCGTGGCGCAGCTTGTCGTCGACCTGCTGGCGGCGCCAGCGGTTGCGCAGCGCGATGGCCACGGCGCGCTTGGCTGCCGGCTGGCCGACGATGTGGTTGTCGAGCTCGGAGACGATCTCCTGGGGGGTCATGGACATGGTCAGAGCGCTTCCACCGTATGGTTCATGTTCGTGTAAATGCAGATTTCTCCGGCGATCGCCAGCGATTTGCGCACGATCTGCTCGGCCGAAAGCTCGGTGTTCTCGATCAGCGCCTTGGCCGCCGACTGGGCGTACGCGCCGCCCGAGCCGATGGCGATCACGCCGTCCTCGGGCTCCAGCACGTCGCCGTTGCCGGTGATGATGAGGGAGGTGGTGGCGTCGGCCACCGCGAGCATGGCTTCGAGCTTGCGCAGCACGCGGTCGGTGCGCCAGTCCTTGGTGAGCTCGACCGCGGCCCGGGTCAGGTGCCCCTGGTGCTTCTCGAGCTTGGCCTCGAAACGCTCGAAGAGCGTGAAGGCGTCCGCCGTGGCGCCCGCGAAGCCGGCAAGCACCTTGCCGTGATACAGCCGGCGCACCTTGCGCGCCGAGCCCTTGATGACGATGTTGCCGAGAGTGACCTGCCCGTCCCCGCCGATGGCGACCTGGTCGCCCTGGGGGGTCTTGCGGCGCACGCTCACGATGGTGGTGCCGTGAAACTGTTCCATCGCAGCCATCTGGGGGTGCGCGGCGGCAATGCAACCGCCGCAAGGCGGTGCGGGTTTCAGTTTTTCCTAACGGCCACCGTGGCGTGATCGGCGATGCCTACCAGATTGAACAGCGCGGCAACCAGCCGGTGCACGTCGACGAACTGCACGCGCTCGCCGTTGGCGTCGCGCGTGCGCACCCAGCTCAGCAGCGTGCCTGCGGCGGCGAGGTCCATGCGCAGCAGCGCCGCGCACGAGATGACCGGCGCCGTGGTGTGGCGCAGGTCGTGGTCCAGCCGCTGCCAGTTCGACAGCGACTCGCCCCGCAGGTCGCCCGCCAGCGCGGCAAAACCGCTGTCGGTGGAAGGAAAACTCTCCGAATCGCCGCCGACCGACAGCAGCGACCACACCGAGCTGGGCCGGCTGGCAGGCGGCGCGGCCAGCGTGGTGCACTCGCCCTTCGGGTCTGCCCAGGCGGGCGGCGACACCTCGTAGGTGATGCAGTAGTTGAGCGCCACCAGCTCGAAGTCGTCGGGCAGGTGCATCATGCGCAGCGCCGCGAGGTGCAGTTGCCACCAGACGTCGTCGGTGCCGCGCTCGTTGTTGGGCGCGGCCTCGGACAGCACGGCCAGCAGCTGCGACGAGCCCATGAAACGCAGTTGCACCGGCGAATCGGCCCAGTGGGTGAAGAGCACACGCAGCGGCGCGGCGGCCTCGGGTTCGATGGCATGCAGGCCACGCCAGTCGAGCGTCCACACCGAGCCCGCCTTCGACAGCGCGCGGGTGAGGTCCATGAGGCCTTCGCGCGCGAGGCGCGTGGGGCAGGTCCAGTCGGCGGGAGCGCCGCTTTCGGCGATGCCGGCAGCCTCCTCGCTCGCCGTGACGGCCTTGACGCTGCGCGCCAGCTCTTCCAGCGAGACCCAGTCGGGTCCCATGCGCCGCATGCGCTGCGCATAGCGCATGCGGGCGGCGGCGAACTTGGCGGCGTCGCCGGTGGCGCGGTACAGGTCGAAGAGAGCCCGCCAGCGGTTGTCGTCGCGCTCGGAGGCTGCGTCGGTCGCGCTTTCGACCGGCGACACGCTGTCGGGGGGCGAAGCCAGCGCCTGCAGCAGGATCGCTTCGGCGCCGGTGTCGTCGCCGTGGGCGAAACGGATCACCGCTTCCTCGAGCGCGCCGTCGTGCGCCAGGCGCGACGACAGCAGCGGCACGCTGGCCGCGACGGCCGGCGCTGCGCCGGCCTCGCCGGCGACCTGTGCCGCCTCCACCGCCAGGGACGGCGGAGCCGGCTCCGACAGCAGTTCGTCGGTGTCCACCGGCGGCAGGGTCTCGGCGCCGGCTTCGGGCGGCGGATTGACCAGCACCTCGCCGTTCGGCCCGCGCCCCTTCCACCACTGCTGCGACATCTGCTGCTCGATCTCGTCGATCTTCTTGAGCGTGAGCGCGCGGCCTTCCGATCTCTCGGAGGAACTGTTGACGTTGAACGAAGACGGCGTGACCGTCGCCTCGAAGGCGTGCGCCGCGGCCTCGCGCTGGCGCAGCTTGCGCAGCATGTCGAACTCGCGCCGGCGAACGAAATCGTTGCGCTGGCGCCGCTCGATCATCTCCTTGAGCATCTCCCGGCTGTAGGTCTGCGCGGGCAGCGAGGAATCGGAGGCCGAACTGGCGGAGGAAGGCGCGTCCAGCTCCGACCAATCCTTCAGGGGATTGCGGACAAACTTGGCCACCTTTGAAAGAAGGCGGCCCGAATCTTCCTTTGGCATTCGGAGGAGGCTATCGAAGACGCTGGCTTTTATCTACCTTGTGCTGGCTTCAGTCCCCGAACATCTTCTGCTTGAGTTCGCGGCGCTGCTGCGCCTCGAGCGAAAGCGTCGCGGTCGGGCGGGCCAGCAGGCGGCCGACGCCGATGGGCTCGCCGGTCTCGTCGCAGTAGCCATAGTCGCCGGCGTCGATGCGCTGGATCGACTGCTCGATCTTCTTGAGCAGCTTGCGCTCACGGTCGCGGGTGCGCAGCTCGAGGGCATGTTCTTCCTCGATGGTGGCGCGGTCAGCCGGGTCGGGCACGACCACCGTGTCTTCACGCAGGTGCTCGGTGGTCTCGCCGGCGTTCTCGAGGATGCCGCGCTTGAGTTCTTCGAGCTTCAGGCGGAAGAACGCCATCTGCTTCTCGTTCATGTACTCGTCGTCGGGCATGGCGATGACTTCGGCATCGCTCAGTTCCGCGGGCGACTTGGTTTTCCAGTTGTTGGCCAGTTTCGGGTCTTTCTTGATGGCGAGGGGCGGCGGAGGCACCAGCGCGTTGGAATGGCTTTGGGAGAAGGTGGACTTGGCGGCCGTCGACGCCACCGATTGCGGCATCGAGGGGACGGTCAGTTGCGACAGCCGGGACACGCGGCCACCACGCGCGGCGGGAGCGGGCGTGGCTGTTTGAGCGGGCATCGAGGGTGTCGCCGGGGCGGAAGTGGAGGCGGCAGCCGTTTTTTTCATGGGGATCGGGGGGACAGAGGAAACAGCCGCAGGACGGCCGACGGGTTTGGATGACGATGAGCCGGCGTCCGCGGTCTTCGTGGCGGCAGTTGCAGGCTTGGCGGACTTCTTGGTCGCAGCGCTCGCGGCCTTGGCCGGTGGTGCTGCGGGCTTCTTGGACGGTGCTCTCTTCTCCTTGGTCGCGGGACCGGAAACCTTCCTGGCCGCGGGTACAGCCTGCTTCGCAGCCGGCGCCTTCTTGGCGGCGGGCTTGGTTGCTGGCGTGGCCTTGGCGGCGGGTTTCTTCACGGTGACTGGCTCCTTTGACGAACTGGAACGCGCTTTCACTGGGTGTCTCCTCCCATGGGAGCCTCTTGCAGCCTCCAGGCCGCGCAGGCTCCCGTTGTCGGGGTGCCCGCCAAGTGGCGAACCCCGGGGTTATACCCCCGAAAGCCCGCCAGAAACGTACGGCGCCCCGTGCCGGAAGTCACATCTTGTCCTTGGGAGCAGGACGTGGCTTGCGAAACAGGCGCGCGATTGTATAGAGAACTCGAAGCCGCGGGACATGTTCCGGCGCGTCGTCCGACTCCGTTAGCATCGCCCGGCGCCGCCGGAGGGGGCGGCGCGCGGGCCCCGGCCCTTGTCCATATGGCGCAGGGGGCCTATCCGATCATTCCGATCAATCGCAAGACAGACACAAGAAAGCAACAAGCCTTGAACAAGAAAGCAGTTTTGGGAGTCCTGGCCGCGGCCATCGCCGCCGCCTACGGCGGCAGCACCTGGTGGGCCGGGTCGCAGATCAAGTCGCGCTACGACACCGCGCTGGACGAGCTGCCCAAGCAGACCGCGCTGGTGCGCGTGACCGAGCGCAAGTACGAACGCGGCTTCCTGGGCGCCGTCAGCACCGTCACGCTGGAAATCGGCTGCTCGGCCGACGCGGCCGCGCCGGCAGCCAGCCAGCCCACCGCTGGCCAGGACGAAGAGGAAAAGGAAGACGGCGAGGAAGACGATACCCCCGCCATCAAGCCGCCGAAGCAGCTGCGCCTGACCATCCGCGACACCATCCACCACGGCCCGCTGGCCGGCGGCACGCTGGCGGCCGCCGTCATCGACAGCGAACTGGTGCTCGATCCCAAGACCCAGGCCGAGCTGAAGAAGCTGTTCGGCGAGGCCAAGCCCCTGTCGGCGCGCACCAAGGTCGGCTTCGACGGAGCCTTCACCACCGACCTGACGGTCGCCCCCGCCAGGCTGTCCGAGGACGGCAAGGGCCGTCTCGACTGGCAGGGCCTGCAGGCCCGCGTGAACGTGAACGCCGCGCGCACCCAGGCACGGTACGACCTGAACATGCCCGGCCTCGACTTCAGCGACGTGAAGAGCGGCGTGACCATGAAGATGGGCAAGCTCACCGCCAAGGCCGACATGGACAGCAGCGCCGGCTGGTTCCTGGCCACCGGCAAGACCGAGGGGCGGCTCGACACGCTGGAGTTCGCCGTCAGGAAGAAAGCGGCAGAGGACGGCTCGGAGCCGCCGAAGGCGCTGCCGGCAGTCGTGCTGCAGAACATCGACCTCGTGGGCGACGCGACCATGAAGGACGGCCTCTACGCCTCCACCGGCACGCTCAAGGGCACCGGCAAGATCGGCGAGACGAAGATCGACAAGTTCGAGCTGACCAGCGGCGCGCGCCGCATCCACGGCGCCGGCTACAGGAAGCTGGCCGACGCCTGGATGCAGTCCAGCGCCGCCAGCGGCTGCGGCAAGGGCGGCAGCAAGGCGTCCCAGGCGGCCATGCAGGCGCTGGCCGAGCAGCTCACGCCCGACCTCAAGGCCATGGCCAAGTACGCGCCCGAGGCCGGCATCGACAAGCTCGTGGTCGAAATCGACGGCAAGCGCGCCGAGCTCGGCTACTCGGCCGGCATGGCCGGCGTGACCGACGAAGACCTGCAACTGCCGGGCACGGCGCTGATGATGAAGCGCGGCGTGCTCAAGGCCCACGCGCGGCTGCCCATGAAGTGGCTGGAGAAGCTGGCCGAGACCGGTGCCGAGAGCGGCCAGACGCCGCCGCCCGAAATGGTGGCCGGCCTGGTCGAACAGGGCGAGCAGAGCGGCTTCGTGAAGCGCGACGGCGACGACGTCACCACCCAGGTCGAGTTCAGCGAGGGCAACCTGAAGGTCAACGGCCAGCCGCTGGGCGGAGCGCCCGGCATGAACGGCTCAGGCAAGTAAGCCGCCCTGCCCAACGGAAAACGGCGCTGGCCTCGCGGGCCAGCGCCGTTTTTGTTTGCTTCAGGAAGCCTTCGGCTCTTCAAGTCAGACCAGGCATTGCTCGAGCCCTTGCTCCAGGATCTCCCGCGGCAGCTCGATGCCGATGAACACCATGCGGCTCTGGCGCGCCTCGTCCTTGCCCCATTCCGGACCCAGGTCGCTGCCCATCAGCTGGTGCACGCCCTGGAAGATCACCTTGCGCTCGGTGCCCTTCATGTTCAGCACGCCCTTGTAGCGCAGCATGCGCGGGCCGTAGATGTTGACGATCGCGCCCAGGAAGTCTTCCAGCTTGGCCGGATCGAACGGGCGGTCGGCCTTGTAGACGAAGCTCTTGACGTCGTCGTCCACGTGGTGATGGTGGCCATGGCCTTCGTGCTTGTGCGAGGGATGGTCGCAATGCTCGCCGTGCTCGTGGTCATGGTGGTGATGGTCGTCTTCCTTCAGGAAGTCGGGGTCGATGTCGAGCTTGGCGTTCAGGTTGAAGCCGCGCAGGTCGAAGATGTCCTTGAGCGGCACCTCGCCGAAATGCGCCTTCTGCTGCGGCGCGCGCGGATTCATGTGCTTCAGGCGGTGGATCAGCGCGTCGGTCTCCTCGACGGAGACCAGGTCGCTCTTGCTGATGAAGATCTGGTCGGCGAAGCCCACCTGCCGGCGCGCTTCCTGGCGGTCGTTGAGCTGCTGCGGCGCGTGCTTGGCGTCGACCAGCGTGAGGATCGAGTCGAGCAGGTAGCTCTCCGCGATCTCGTCGTCCATGAAGAAGGTCTGGGCCACGGGGCCGGGGTCGGCCAGGCCGGTGGTCTCGATCACCACGCGGTCGAAGTCGAGCAGGCCCTGGCGCTTCTTGGCGGCCAGCAGCTGCAGCGCCTCGCGCAGGTCTTCGCGGATGGTGCAGCAGACGCAGCCGTTGCTCATCTGCACGATCTGCTCCTTCGACTCGGTCACGAGGATGTCGCTGTCGATGTTCTCCTCGCCGAACTCGTTCTCGATGACCGCGATCTTCTGGCCGTGGGCCTCGGTCAGGATGCGTTTGAGCAGCGTGGTCTTGCCCGAGCCGAGAAAGCCGGTGAGGATGGTCGCGGGAATGAGGGCCATGGGGAAAGTGCTCCGGAAGCGGAAAACAGGAAATGGGGGCCGTGAAAGGCGCGGCCCGGCAGTTTAGCCAATGCCACTGAGTTGCGTTGGCGGCAGGGTCAAGCCCGCTTCAGGCGGGCTTCCTGACCACCACCAGCCCCTTCAGGTATTCGCCCTCCGGGAACTCGATGGTCATCGGGTGGTCCGGCGCTGCGCCGAGCCGTTCGGCGATGTAGCCGTCCACGCCCGCGTCGAGCCCCGCCGAGGCCACGATCTTGTGGAACAGGTCGGCGCTGATGCCGCCCGAGCACGAGAAAGTCAGCAGCACCCCGCCCGGCTCCAGGATCTTCAGCGCCAGCCGGTTGATGTCCTTGTAGGCACGCGAGGCGCGCTCGGCATGCGCCACCGTGGGCGCGAACTTGGGCGGATCGAGCACGATGGCGTCGAAGGTTCGGCCCTGGTCGATGAACTCGCGCAGCACGGTGTTGACGTTGGCGTCGAGGAACTCGGTGTCGATGCCCTGCCCCTCGAATCCGTTGAGCGCCAGATGGCCCCGCGCGCGCTCCAGCGCCGGCAGCGAGGAATCGACCGACACCAGCTGCGCGCCCTCGAGCGCGCCCGCGGCCTTGAGCCCCGCCAGCGCCGCCACCGTGAACCCGCCCGTGTAGCAGAAGCAGTTCAGCACGCGCCTGAAGCGCCGGTGCTGCGCCAGCTCGGCAAAACGCTGGCGGCTGTCGCGCTGGTCGAGGTAGAAGCCGGTCTTGTGGCCGGTGGCGATGTCCAGCGACAGCTTCCAGCCGTGCTCGCGAATGACGATCTCGGTCGGCCCTTCGTCGCGCAGCCAGCCCGTGACCGGCTTCAGCCCCTCGCGCTCGCGGCCGCTGGCATCGGAGCGCTCGTAGAGCTTCGAAAGGCCCGTGGCCTTCAGCAGCGCATCGGCCAGCGCGCCCTTCCAGCGCTCCACGCCGGCCGAAAGGAACTGCGCCACCAGCGTGTCGCCATAGCGGTCGACGATCAGCCCCGGCAGTCCGTCGGCCTCGCCGTGGATCAGCCGCACGCCGTCGCTCTGCAGGTCGAACAGGCCGCGCGCATTCACGGCGCGGGCGCACAGCGAGGCGAGGAATGCGGCGTCGATGCGCTGCGTCTCGACAAAACTCCAGGCCCGCGCGCGGATCTTGGAAGCAGGGCTGAACGCAGCCCACGCGAGGAAGGCCCCGTCGTGCGACTCGACGCGCACCGTCTCGCCGGAATCGGCACCTCCGCGCGCGATGGCGGATTCGAACACCCACGGGTGGCGGCGCTGCAGCGAGCGCTCCTTGCCGGGTTTGAGGCGAAGGGTTTTCATTTTTTCCGTTTGCTTACTTGTTGTTCTCGGGCTTGGCCTTCGCACGGGGATGCGCCGCGTCGTACACCTTGGCCAGGTGCTGGAAATCCAGCCGCGTGTAGACCTGCGTGGTCGCGATGTTGGCGTGGCCCAGCAGCTCCTGCACCGCGCGCAGGTCGCTGCTGGACTGCAGCACGTGGCTCGCGAAGGAGTGGCGCAGCATGTGCGGATGCACCGGCGCCGCGAGGCCGGCCTTGAGGCTGCGCTCGCGCAGCAGCTTCCACACCGCCTGCGACGACATCCGCATGCCCTTGGCGCTGATGAAGAGCGCGGCCGCCGCCTGCGGATCGCGCAGCCGGGCCGTCGTCAGCCCGGGGCAATCGCCGCGCACCGCGAGCCAGTCGCGCAGCGCCTCGGCCGCCTTGCTGCCCATGGGCACGATGCGGCGCTTGCTGCCCTTGCCGAGCACGCTGGCCTCCATCGCGTCCAGGTCGACCCAGCCGCGCGCCGTGCCGCTGGCCTGCGCATCGAGCCCCGTGAGCTCGCTCACGCGCAGGCCGCAGCCATAGAGCACTTCGACGATGGCGCCGTCGCGCGCCTCGGTCCATGGGTCGGCCTCGGGGTCGTACAGCTCGGCGAGCCGCACCGCGTCGTCCACGCCCAGCGCCTTGGGCAGCGGCCGGCCGGCCTTGGGCGCGTGCACGTCCTGCACCGGGTTGAAGCCGATCAGCCCCTCATGCCCCAGCCAGCGATAGAAGCTGCGCCAGCACGACAGCACCAGCGCGATGCCGCGCGGCTCGCGCCCGGCGCTGTGCAGTTGCGCCATCCAGCGGCGGATGTGGGCCGTCTGCACGCGGTCCAGCGGCAGCTTGGCCTCGGCGGCGTGCTCGCGCAGGGACTGCAGGTGAAAGGCGTAGAGCTCGACCGTGCGCGCCGCGAGCTGGCGTTCGACGCGCACGTGCTCCAGGTATTTCTCGATCCAGTCCATTTGCTCAGCGCAAGGTGTGGCTCAGGAATATCGCGAAACCGGCTTTGCCGGGCCGCAGGTATTGCCCCCGGCGAGGGGGTTGGCGAAGCGACACGAAGTGCGCGAAGCCTGGGGGCGCACTAGAACAGGTAGCCATGGGCGGCATTGTTGATGATGGCCGCGGGCTCGCGCAATGCGCCCTTGAACACCATGCCCCAGGTACGCCAGCAGGAGGTGGGCGCCGCGGCGTACTGGACGTCGAAGTTCTTGTCGAACCCGCTCATCTTCACAAGCCGCTCGGTGCGCCACAGGTGATAGGGCTCCGATACGATCACCACGCTCCGGACGCCCGCCAATTGCAGAACCGGCGTTGAGAGCGCCAGATTCAGGCGCGTGGATGTCGACGCCCGTTCGAGCAGCATCGGGCCTGCGAAACCAGCGGCCATCGCGTGCTGGTTCATGACTTCGGCTTCGATGCGCCCGTCTTCCGAGTCAACGCCGCCGGTGAACACGAGTTGCTTGACAAGGCCGGCCTGCGCCAGCGCGATGCCCGTATCGACCCGTCCCGTGAGGCAGGGATTCGGCTTGCCATGCAGGTAGGCCCGGCTACCCAGGATCAGCGCGGCGTCGGCCGGGCGTTGCGGCGGGTTCGCCAGCAGCTCCTCGGCACGCTGCCAGGCCACCGCCCAGGCAACCGCATACGCCAGCGCCACAGCCACCAGCCCAAAGGCCAGCACGACCTGCCAGGGCCGCCTCAACCAGCGCGGACGTTTCAAGGACGCAGCCGCGAGAGCGCGCCCGAGGCCAGCTCGGCGATGCGCTCCAGGAAATCGGTGCCCATCTCGGCGTTGAAGCGCTGCGCGTCGGGCGAGGCCAGCACCAGCAGGCCGAAGGCCGGCGACTCGGGGCCGGGGCGCAGCGGAATCAGCGCGATCGACATCGCGGCCTGCGGCTCGGGCAGCCAGCTGGAGGCCTCGAAGCCCGAATTGAGCCCGCAGTAGGGCGAGGTCAGCGAGGTGGCCAGCGCCTTCACGTCGTCGCTCACCCACTGGGCGTAGGCCTCGTTGAGGTATTCGCTGCCGCAGTCCCACACCTTGATGGCCGTCTGCGGCACCAGGAAGAGCGACTGCAGGTCGACCGCGATGCGGTACGGCAGGCTGCGCGGGTCGCGCGTGGTCAGCAGGCCCGTGGTCCAGCGCTGCAGGCGGTCGGCGATCACGACGTTCTCGGTGCCGTGGCGCATCATGTCCATCAGGCGATGCTCCAGCGCCTTGATCTTCTCGCGCAGCATCTCGGCCTGGCGCTCCTGCAGGCTCACGGCGCGGTTGCCGTGCGGGCTGGTGAGCTGCACCTGCGCCAGCAGCTGGGCATGGCGCTCGAAGAAGTCGGGCGTGTTCGCCAGGTAGTTGGCGATGTCGTCTTCGGTGATCGGGTTCATGGCGTTGGCGTCGTTGTTGTTGCTCGTGAAGTGGGTCATGGCAGCTCCGGCACCTCGATGTCTCCCTCGAAGACCGTGACGGCCGGTCCGGTCATCAGCACCGGCTGGCCCTCCCCCTGCCACTCGATCGTGAGAACGCCGCCGTGCGTCTGCACGTCCACGCGGCGATCCAGCAGCCCGAGGCGGATGCCCGCCACCACCGCCGCGCAGGCGCCGGTGCCGCAGGCCAGCGTTTCGCCGGCGCCGCGCTCGAACACCCGCAGCCTGATGCTGGATCGGTCGACCACCTGCATGAACCCGGCATTCACCCGTTGCGGAAAGCGCGGGTGGTGCTCGATCTGCGGGCCCTGCTCCGCCACCGGGGCGGTGTCGACGTCATCCACCACCTGCACCGCGTGCGGGTTGCCCATCGAGAGCACGGCTACGGAAACGATAGCGCTGCCGGCGTGGGTGCCCAGGGCCAGATGCCACTTGTGCCACCCGCCCTCGGCCTGCGGGTCGAGCCCGGCGGGGTCGAAGGGCACGCGGGCGGGTTCGAAGATGGGGGCGCCCATGTCGACCGTGACGCGGCCGTCGGCGCCCATGCGGGGTTCGATCACGCCGGAGAGGGTCTGAACGCGCACCTGCTTCTTCTCTGTCAGGTGGTGTTCGCTGACGAAGCGCATGAAGCAGCGCGCGCCGTTGCCGCACTGCTCCACCTCGCCGCCGTCGGAGTTGTGGATCACGTACTGGAAGTCGATGCCTTCGCCCGGCGAGGGCCGCACGGTGAGGATCTGGTCGGCGCCGACGCCGAAATGGCGGTCGGCCAGAAAGCGGTATTGCGCGGCGCTGAGGCCCAGCGTGCCGCGCGTTTCGTCCAGCACGACGAAATCGTTGCCGGCTCCCTGCATCTTGGTAAAGCGGATTCGCATCCCGGGATTATCGCCACGGGCATCGCCCCTGGCGACCGAGGGCCCAAGCCCCCGCCCCGGCCGCTTCCAGCCCTACAGCGCCAGGAAGTGGTGCACCTCCGGCTTGCCGGGCCCGATGTGGAAGCGCAGCGCCTCGCTCTGCAGGTCCGCGTCGGCATGCGACACGCGATGGTGCTGGCGCAGGTGCTCCGCCCAGGACTCGACCAGGAACCACTCCATCACCCGCTCCGGGTCGGCCGTGTGCTCGTGCACGCCCCAGGCATAGGCGCCGTCGCGGCGGCGTTCGAGCGACAGGCGCTTCATCGCCTGCAGGAAAGGCTCGCGGTCCTCCTTGCGGATGCGGTACTCGACCTGGATCATCACCGGCCCGCGGTCGTGCGCCACCGGCTCGGCCAAGAGCGGCTCGGGCCAGTGGTGCGAGGCCTGCAGGTCAGCCTCGCCGGCCGGCAGCCGCACGCGATGGAAGACGAGGCCCGCCACCACCAGCCCGACGGCGCCGGCCACCAGCGTCATCGGCACGCCGATCTGCTGCGCCACCAGGCCCCAGCCAAGGCTGCCTGCCGCCATCGCGCCGTTGAACACCGTCAGGTACACGGCCAGGCCGCGACCGCGCACCCAGTTCGGCAGGATCGACTGGGCCACGCTGTTGAGCGTGGTCAGCGCCACGATCCAGCCCAGGCCCAGCACCAGCAGCAGCGCCACCGCCAGCCACTTGGGCGGCGCGAAGACCAGGGCGCCCATCACCGCGGCGGTGAGCAGCGAGGCCAGCAGCATCATTCCGTCGGCGTCGAGCCGGGCGCGCAGCCGGGGCATCACCAGCGCGCCGCCGATGGCGCCGGCACCCACCGAGCCGAGCAGCACGCCGTAGAAGCCGGCCGAGCCGCCCAGCATCTGCCGGGCCACCAGCGGCAGCAGCGCCCACACCGAGCTCGCGAACAGGAAGAACACCGCCGCGCGCAGCAGCACCACGTGCAGCTCCTTGCTGGCGCGGGTGTAGCGCAGGCCGGCGCGGAAGGCACCGAGGAAGTTCTCCGACAGCGCCGTGTCTTCCGCCGGCGGGCGCTTCCACCACAGCAGCGCCGCGATCACGAAGACGTAGCTCAGCACGTCCACGCCGTAGGTGGCGGCCGCGCCGAAGCTCGCGAGGATGAGCCCGCCCGCCGCCGGCCCGATGGAACGCGCGATGTTGATGCCCAGCGAGTTCAGCGCCACGGCGCCCTTCAGGTCGGAACGCGGCACCAGCTCGGGCACGATCGACTGCCAGGTCGGCCCCATCAGCGCCGCGCCGATGCCGCCCACGAAGGTCAGCGCGATCAGGTATTGCACGGTGAGCGCACCGGTGTGCGAGAGCACCAGCAGCGTGCCGCTGACCGCGGCGAGCACCAGTTGCACGAAGATCAGGAAGCGCCGCCGGTCGAGGATGTCCGACAGGACGCCGGCCGGAATGGCCAGCAGGAAGATCGGCAGCGTCGCCGCCGTCTGGATCAGCGCCACCGCCGTCGGGCTGGCCGACAGGTCGGTCACCAGCCACGAGCTGGCCACGTCGCGCATGAAGCTGCCGATGTTGCCGAGCACCGTGGCTGCCCACAGCACCGCGAAGACCGGCTGGCGCAGCGGCGCGAAGGCGCCGGGTTGCGCCGCGGGCGCGGTCGTGCCTTGCGAGGTTTCAGACATGTGCACGCTCCTTCAGGTCGTGCCAGGCGACGAGCAGGAAGCCGCCGACCAGGCCCAGGTGTTCGAAGAAGGAGTTTGCCGCCATGAAGCGCTCCTGCCCCACCGGCATCTGCCAGAAGCGCAGCGCCACGAAGGTCGCCATCAGCGTGAATCCGCCGAGCGCCAGCGCGCCGAGCCAGCGCAGCCGGCCGGTGAGGATGAGCGCCGAGGCGCCCAGCTCCAGCACGATCACCGCCAGGGCCAGCGGCCCCGCGGGCGACAGGCCGAAGTGGTTCATTTCGCCAAGGGCCGCGTCGAAATCCATCGCCTTGTTCAGGCCGCCCTGCAGGTAGGCGGCGCACAGCAGCAGCAAGGCGATCCAGCGCAGCAGGGGTGCGGTTGTCCAGCGCATCGTCATCTTCCTCATACCGCCCAGCAGGCGCAGCCGAGCGCGCCCCAGAAGCTCTTGAGGTCGCCAACGGGCAGCTTGCTGCTCCAGGCCGTGGCGTGGCTGTGGCCGTGCACGTTGCAGTTGTTGGCGCAGGAGCAGGACATCGCGGCCTTCCGCATCGAGTTCTGCATTACTTTCTGCAGCGGCGCGCCCTCCTTCTGGTCGGCCCAGCCGGCATAGCCGCCGAAGGTGCGCGCGGGCGACCAGTCGGGCATGGCGGGTGGCACCGAGCCCTCGTCGTGCGAGGCGAAGGGACCGGCGCCCCAGACCACCTTGCCGCCCACCATGGTCAGCAGCGCGGTGGTGTCGGCGATGTCCGATTCGGGGCAGGCGAAGAAGTCGCGGTCAGGCACCACCAGGTCGGCGAGCTGGCCGGCCTGGATGCGGCCCTTCCTGCCCTCCTCGTTCGAGAACCAGGTTACGTTCTCGGTCCACATGCGCAGCGCCTGTTCGCGGTCGAGCAGGTTGCGCTGCGGCGTGATCTGCAGGCCGCCCACCGTCTTGCCCGTGACCAGCCAGGACAGCGACACCCACGGGTTGTACGAAGCCACCCGCGTCGCGTCGGTGCCGGCCGAGACCTTCAGGCCGCGCTCCAGCATGCGCTTGACCGGCGGCGTGGCCTCGGCTGCGGCGGCGCCGTAGCGCTCGACGAAGTATTCGCCCTGGTAGGCCATGCGGTGCTGCACGGCCACCCCGCCGCCGAGCGCAGCAATGCGGTCCATCGACTTCTCGGAAATGGTCTCGGCATGGTCGAAGAACCAGTTCAGGCCGGCCAGCGGGGTGTCCTTGTTGACCTTCTCGAACACGTCGAGCGAGCGGCTGATGGTTTCGTCGTAGGTGGCATGCATGCGCCAGGGCCAGCGGTTCTGCGCCAGGATGCGCACCACGCCTTCGAGGTCGCCTTCCATCTCGGGCGCCATCTCGGGACGCGGCTGGCGGAAGTCCTCGAAGTCGGCGGCCGAGAACACCAGCATCTCGCCCGCGCCGTTGTGGCGGAAGTAGTCGTCGCCCTGCTTGTATCTGGAGTTGGCGGTCCAGTTCAGGAAGTCTTCTTTTTCCTGCTTGGGCTTCTGCGTGAACAGGTTGTAGGCCAGGCGGATGGTGAGCTGGCCATCGTCGGCCAGCTTGCGGATGACTTCGTAGTCGTCGGGGTAGTTCTGGTTGCCGCCGCCCGCGTCGATGGCGCCGGTCACGCCCAGGCGGTTGAGCTCGCGCATGAAGTGCCGCGTGGAGTTGAGCTGGTAGTCGAAGGGCAGCTTCGGGCCCTTGGCCAGCGTGGCGTAGAGGATGGCCGCGTTGGGCTTGGCCAGCAGCAGGCCGGTGGGGTTGCCGGCGCTGTCGCGCACGATCTCGCCGCCGGGCGGCGCGGGCGTGTCTTTCGTGTAGCCCACGGCGCGCAGCGCGGCGCCGTTGAGCAGCGCGCGGTCGTACAGGTGCAGGATGAACACCGGCGTATCGGGCGCCACGGCGTTCAGCTCTTCGATGGTCGGCAGGCGCTTCTCGGCGAACTGGTGCTCGGTGAAGCCGCCCACCACGCGCACCCACTGCGGCGCGGGCGTGACTGCCACCTGGCGCTTGAGCATGCCCATGGCGTCGGCGAGGCTCCTCACGCCGTCCCAGCGCAGCTCCATGTTGTAGTTCAGGCCGCCGCGGATGATGTGCAGGTGGTTGTCGATCAGCCCCGGCAGCACGCGCCTGCCCTGCAGGTCGATCACGCGGGTGGCGCCGCCGGCCAGCGGCAGCACCTCTTCGGCGCGGCCGACGCGGGTGAAGCGGCCGTCCTTGATGGCCACGGCCTCGGCCACCGGGTTGGCGCGGTCCAGCGTGGTGAAGCGGCCGTTGTGCAGGATCAGGTCGGGGGTTTCGGTGTTGGTGGACATGGTGTCGGAGAAGGAAGCGACCGCGAGGCCGGGAGCTGCGAGGGTGGCGCCGAGTGCTCCGAGGGAGCCAAGGAGACGGCGGCGGTTGGAGTCTGCGCGCGGCTTCATGCGTCGCGCCTGCCGGAGGACGGTGCTTCCGCCGTGGGCTGGGCGCACTTCGGCAGCTCGCCGAACACGTGCGGCTTGACCTGGTGGTGCAGCCACGAGGTGGCCACCGCCTCGGGCTTGATCACGCTCTTGATGAGCGGCGGGATCTGCTCGCCGAGCAGGATTCCCAGAAGCCCCACCAGGGCGATGACCGGCGGCGCCGGCGAGCGCACCTGGAAGAGTGCGTAGATCACGCCGACCAGCAGGCCGAGCGCGAGCGACAGGACATAGGGCTTCATGATCTCGTCGGCCTCGGTGTCGTCTATCAGCCTTCGTGGGCGCCAAACATCGTTTTCGCGTAGGTCACGCCCAGACCGTAGGCACCGCCCACCTTCTTCGCGATGCCCGTGGTGAGTTCGTAGGTCTCGCCGCGGGCCCAGTCGCGCTGCAGCTCCAGCAGGTATTGCAACGAGGTCATCGGCTGCGCGCCGGCCTGCACCATGCGCTCCATCGCGCGGTTGTGCGCCTCGGCCGACACATCGCCGCAAGCGTCGGCGATCACATACACCTCGAAGCCCTGGTCGAGTGCCGAGAGCGCCGGGCCGACGATACACACGCTGGTCCAAAGGCCCGACAGCACGATGCGCGGCTTGCCGATCTGGTTCACGCGCTCGATCACGGCGGCGTCTTCCCAGGTGTTCATCGAGGTGCGGTCCAGCATCTTCTGGCCCGGGAAGGCATCGGTGATCTCGCTGAACATCGGGCCCGAGAAGCTCTTCTCGGCCACCGTCGTGAGGATGGTCGACACGCCGAAGCCGGCCGCCGCCTGCGCCACCAGCGCGGCGTTGTTGCGCAGGTTCACGGCGTCGATCGAGTGCGTGGCGAAGGCCATCTGCGACTGGAAGTCGATCATCACCAGCGTGTGGTCGGAGGGGGTCAGCAGCTTGGAACCGGCGGTGGGGGTGGCTTTGATGGACATGTGAAAAACTCCTGCGGGTTGGTTGAATGTTCGATCTGATTCACAATTGCTTTCGGAGAGGAATCTCCTTGGCATGGAACGAATCATCGAGGCCATTGCGGTCGTCATCGACGAAACTTTTCATCTTCAATGATCGAATTTTTCGAACATTGCTTTTCCACCCCTTCTTCACCCTCGCAGGCCACCGCATGCTCAAACTCAGCCTGGAAGCCATCGAGATCGTCGACGCCATCGCGCGCCACGGCTCCTTCGCCGCGGCCGCCTCGCATCTCAACAAGGTGCCCTCCACCATCTCCTACGCCGTGGGCAAGCTGGAGGAACAGCTCGGCATGCTCCTCTTCGAGCGCAACGGCCCGCGCGTGAGCCTCACCGCCGCCGGCGAGGAAATGCTCAAGGAAGGCCGCTGGCTGCTCGGCGCCGCGAGCGACCTCGAATCGCGCATGCGCCAGATCGCCACCGGCTACGAGTCGGAAATCCGCCTGGTGCACGACTCATTGATTCCCACGCAGGCCCTCATCGACGACATCCGCGCCTTCGAAGACCTGCGCTGCGGCACGCGGCTGCGCATCGGCTGCGAGGCGCTCACCGGCAGCTGGGAGGCGCTGCGCGAAGGACGCGCCGACGTCGTCATCGCCGCCGGCGACGGCCCGGCCGGCGGCGGCTACCAGGCCGTGACCGTGGGCAGCCTCGACTTCGCCTTCTGCGTCGCGCCCTCGCACCCGCTCACCCGCCTGGGCCGGCCGCTGCAGCGCGGCGACCTGCTGGAGTGCAACGCCATCGTGGTGGGCGACAGCGCGCGCACGCTCTCGGAGCGCACCGTCGGCCTGCTGGCCGGCCAGCCGCGCATCACCGTGCCCTCCATGCCCGCGAAGATCGCCTGCCAGGTGGCCGGCCTGGGCCACGGCTTCCTGCCGCGCGCGTGCATCGTCGACGAGCTCAGGCGCGGCACGCTGGTCGAACTGCCCACCGAGGAGCCGCGCCCGCCCGAGGCCTTCTGGCTGGCCTGGAAGACCGGCGCGCAGGGGCAGGCGCTGCGCTGGTGGCGCGAGCGGATGAACCGCAAGCTGATACCGGCGCTGCTGCCGCGGTCGAGCTGAGACTTGGTCGACCTTAGGATTGCGCGATTCAAGGAAGAAAAGACGCCCGCATGAGCCACTGGAAAGCGCTGGAGCCGCTGATCGTCGAAGACGCCACGCGTGCACTGCGCGAACTGCTGAACCAGAACCCCGGCGAGCGGTTGTATGCCGTCGCCTTCAGCGGCATGTACCGTGAACTCGACGGCCCGATCTATCTGCCTGCACTCTCCGCCAACAGCGTGAGCGCCCGCGAGGACGAGGACAGCGGAGACTTCTGGTCGGCCGAGTGGAACCCGGCCGACTGGCGCTGGGACGAGATCCAGTTCTCCAGCCCGGCCCTGGATGCGGCCGCCGACGCTGCCTGCGAGCTCACCCGCGACGAAACCCGCGAAGGCTGGCTGCTCGCCGAGCGGGAATGCATCGACATGCTCGTCTCGGCCGCGCGGAAACTCCGGGCCGCGCTGGGCGATGCGCCCCAGCTCACACCGGACTTCGTACTCTTCCTGCACGACGACGAGGACAGCCTTGACCTGGCGCGCCGCTGCATCGGCGATGCCGCGTTCCAGGCCCTTTTTCCGAAGGAAGCGGTGGCGCAGCGGGAGCGCATGCGCGTCGCGTCCCTGCCCGTCGAAGAGCGGGTGGCCTGGCTTGTCGGGCGTCTCGGCCGCTTCGATGGCAAGCCGGTCGATGCCGAGGACGCGGAGCAATGGCTGATCGACATCGGCGCACCCGCCGTGCCGGCACTCGTCGAGCAGCTGGCCCGACCGCGCGGCAGGTTCGGCAGCGACGCCGCCAGGGTGCTCGGGCGCATCGGGCTGGCGACGCCCGAGGTGCTGGACGCGCTGCGCAAGAGGCTGCTCGCGCGCGGCGACAAGCCCACGCACGCCTGGTGCGCCGCGACGCTGGCGTACCTGGGCGACAGCGAATGGCTCTTCGGGCGGCTCGCCGAGTGGCGCGGCGAGCCCGAGCGGGCGGCAGTCGCCATCCGCGGGCTCTGCGCCCCGTATTCGTCCTTTCGCGATCCGACGCCCGTGGCGCTCGACTACCGGCCGCTGGAAACCTTGCTCTCGGGCTCCGCGGCCGAAGTCGCCGTCGTGCACGACAAGCTCAAGCCCGGCAGCAGCTACTGCACGCTGCGCGCCGGGGAACTCGACGAGGCTCTGCGCGGCCTGGCTTCCCCGCACGCCTTCGTCCGCCGGCATGCGGCCAGCCTGCTGGACGAACGGGGACTGGGCGCCGAAGCCGGCGAGCGCATCCTGCCGGCGCTGGCCGATCGCCTCGCGCACGACGAGGATGCCGACGTGCGCTGGCAAGCCGTTCGCGGCCTCATGGCGTGGAAGCGTGCGGCACTTCCGTGGCAGGCGCAGGTGCGACACGCCGGCCTCCACGACACCGACGAGCGCGTGCGCGAAGCCGCCCGGCAGTGCCTTGCCGATCAGGGCAGCGCCTGAAGGCGGGTGCGCTCAGCCCGCAGCGCGCAGCTTGTCCAGTGCCCGGTCGAGGAACGCGAGCCGGTCCTGTCCCCAGAAGCGCTCGCCGTTCAGGATGAAGGTCGGCGCGCCGAACACGCCGGCCTCCACCGCCTCGGCGCTGTTGGCGCGGTAAACCGCCAGCACTTCGGCCGACTGCTCCATCGCCTGCAGCGAGGCGCCGTCGTAGCCGTTCTCCTCGGCCACGCAGATGCGCACCTCGGCCTTGGAGGTGTCGCGCTCCTCGGCCCAAAGGGCGCGCAGCAGCGCGTGCGACAGCGGCTGCGCGTCGAGGCCCTGCAGCTGGGCGGCGATCACCATCCAGCCGGGGTACTTGTTCCAGTTCGGGTCGGTGGGCGCGCCCTTCGGGTAGTGCGCGGGCTCCAGGTTCATCGGCATGCCGAGGTAGTCGCTCCAGCGCGCGAGTTCGAGCGCGTGGTACGTGCGGCGCGGCTCGGGCCGGGTCTTCAGCGGGATGCCGCCGGTCTGCGGCACCACGGCCTGGAAGTCGTAGGGCTTGAGCGCGAGCCGCACGTGGTGGCGGCGCACGATGTCCTGGAGTTGCGGGCCGCCGAGGTAGGCCCAAGGGGAGGAGAGGCTGTAGTAGCAGTCGAGCGCGATCATGGCTTCGATTATCTTCAGCGCATGCCCGTCGATGCTGCAACTCTCCCCCTTCTCCCCTTGGGGTCGGCACAGGCACCGGCGAAGCGATGAAGTTCCCGGCCTTTCTCTTCTCGCTGTTCCTCTCCAGGCTCGCCGACCAGATCCTGCTGTTCCTCGTGCCGCTGGTCGTGTTCCAGGTGACGCAGGACGTGGCGTGGTCGGGCTATGCCTTCGCGGCGGAGACGCTGCCGCGGTTCCTGTCGTTTCCGATCTGCGGCGCGCTGTGCGATAGGGTGTCGCCGCTCAAGCTGCTGCGCGGCAGCCAGATTCTTCGCGCGCTGGTCTGCGTGCTCGGCGTGCTGGCCAACGAGGCCATGGGCGGCATCGGCTGGCTGGTGGGCCTCTCGGCGGTGTGCGGCGTGCTCACCACCCAGGGCGTGATGGCGCGCGAAGTGATCCTGCCGCAGATCGCCAACGGCAACCGCTTCGACAAGGTGCTGGCGTATGCCCAGACCGCCGAGCAGACCGGCACCGTGCTCGGCCCGCTGGTGGCCGCGGCGCTGTTCGCGCTGTGGCCATGGCAGGCGGTGGTCGGCGCGGCGGCCGGTTTCTTCCTGCTGGCCGACGTCGCGACTTCGTACTGGCGCCGCGGCAACCCCATGCAGCTGCACGAACCGCAGGGCGAGCCGGGCCACATCCTGCAGCCCATCGCGACCGCGCTCGGCCATGTGCTGCGACTGCCGGGTTTGTTGCGGCTGACCATGCTCACCTCGGGCGTGAACCTGATGCTCGGCACCACCCTCGCCTCGTCCGCCGCGATGGTCACCGGGCTGCACCAGCGCTCGGCCACCTACTACGCGACGCTGCAGACCCTGGGGGCCGTGGCCAGCATCGCGATCCTGCTGGCGATCATCCGCGGATCGATCCCGCTCAAGCGCATGGGCGTCACCGCGTACGCGCTGGTCTTCGGCGGCGGCCTGCTCACCGCCGCGAGCACCAGCCATTGGGGCTATGCGGCCGGCTTCCTGCTCGTGGTCGGGTTCGACAAGATGTTCAGCATCTACATCCGCATCCACAGGCAGCGGATCATTCCGGCGCAGGACTACGGCAAGACCACCGGGGTGATCGTGCTGCTGAACAACCTGACGCAGCCGCTGGCGGGGCTGGTGGTAGGGGCTCTTGCGGATTCGGTGCATGCGCGTGGGGTGATCCTTGCGCTGTGCATGGTGGTGGGAGGCATCGGCCTCGCCGCCGCCGTGGCGGCAGGCAGGCTGGCCAGGGCCGCGAAACCCTGACGACAGGCCTCGCTCCCCTCGTCCGTCAGGACGCCTTCCAGAAGATGTAATCCGCCTGGTACTTCACGACCTGCTTCTGTCCCTTAGTGGCCGGCGTGCAAGGCACCGCCGCCGGTGCCACGCCTCCTTGCAGCGCCACGCGCTGGATGTAGGTCACGCCCGTCATCGCACCGCTGCCGACCGCCGGATTGGCCTTGACCAGCTGGAACGGCAGGCTCGTCGGCCCCGAGGGCGCCACCGCCAGCTGCGTGGCCGTGAGCTTGGAGCCATCGTTCGACTCCCACGTGGCCGGCGGGCCGTAGTACTTGCCGACCTGCTTGCCGCCGCGATCCCACAGCTTGGCGTCGGGACCGACGAACACCCACTCGGTCTGCCCAGGTGCATTCGCCTTGTCGCGGCATTCGTAGGTGATGTCGCCTTTGCCCACGGTTTCCATGGCGACCTTGTTGCCGGCGGGGACCTGGATGGTCGGCGGGAGCGTGGACTGGTTGAAGGCGGGGGCCATCGAGCCCGAGGGCATCGAGCCGCATGCGGCGAGCAAGGCAATGGCCGGGGCGACGCCGAGCGCGGCGACGAGACGGGTGGTGTGCATGAAGGTTCTCCTGGTTGTCGGTAGATGGGCGGACAGCAGCAGCTCCTCGCTGCTGGAGGCTGTACGTACCGCGCGGCGGATCGGATGCAGCGCACCGGATTTCACCTTTTCTTCATGGGGGTAAGCCGCCCGGATCGAATACGAGCCGGGCCGTGAAATACGAACGGTCGATTGACGATGGACAACAGTGGTTTCGATCGCTGGCGGGTACACCTCTTGGGTCGATCGCGACTATTCGGTGGCCGGACCGCCGAGAACGAAGTTGCGTCGAAACATCTGTTCATGCAGCAGCGTCGTTGGAGCGCAGGTCAATCACAGGGAGCTACGTGTCTCCATACTCCATTCCGAAGAACGTTCGAGGTTCCGTCATGCGTCCCGGCGAATACAACAGCAGCTCCTATGTTGCAGGCCTGCTGCGGAGCGTGATGGGTCACGTGCCCATGGTGTCGGCGCCTGGATATCAGACCCCAGGTTAAGAGAACCCCATGCCTGGCCACTATTACAAGGGCGAGGCGATCCGATGAGCGCACGCTGGTGGCTACCACTGAACATGCTGGCGTGGACCGTGGCGATGCCCCTGCTCAGCCTCGGCATGCGCTACCTGGACGAGCAGCGAATCCTGGCGATGTCGGAGTCGGTCGTGGCGATGGGAGTTTCTGCGCTGCTGCTGTGGGCCGTCTTCATCTATGTGAAGTTCGTTCCATCTGCGTCCGGCCTATCCCACCGCATCGGATACCTCGTGGCTTTCTTCGCCATGATGACTCTGCTGGGTGCCGCAGGCCTTTGGCTGACTTTCCTGACCATCGTCGCCGTCTACGGGCTGTGACGCCGATAAGAGGCGCCGCAGAGCCTGCGCTGCGGCGCCGAGCAACCCGCTACCGCCGACCTGCCCTCACCCCCTGCGCCACCAACGTCAACACAGCAAATCCAAGAATCACCCACACACCCGAATAGAGCATTCCCAACTCCGTCCCAGGCGCAATCGCCGCAGTCAGCACCGCCAACCCGCAAGCCCCACCCACCTGCAGCGAACTGTTCAGCAGCCCCGCGGCCAGTCCCTGCTCCTCATCGGCCACGCCGTTCGTCCCCGCCACCATCAGCGCCGAGATGCTCAGCGCGAAACCCACGCCCCACAGCACCGATGCGGGCAGCAGCACGCCCCACAGGTCGGGCTCGGGGCCGATGCGCAGCATCAGCAAGTAACACGGCACGAAAGCCGAGAGCCCCACCAGCAGCACGCGCCTGACGCCGAAGCGGCTGATCAGCGCGCCGATCTTCGGGCCGACGAGCACCACCATCAGGCCCGCCGGCAGCAGCACGAGCGCCATCTGCCACGGCTTCCAGCCCTGGATGTTCTGCAGGTACAGCGCGATCAAGAATTGGAAACCCATCGCCCCGCCGTACAGCAGCGCGGCGCTGATGTTGGCGGCCACCAGTCCGCGGTTGCGGAAGATGCCCAGCCGCACCAGCGGCTCTTCCACCGTGCGCTCGATGACCACGAAAGCCACCAGCAGCGCCGCTGCCACCGTGAAGCCGATGATCGTGCGCGGCGACGACCAGCCCGCCTCTTCCACAGACACCACGGTGAACACCATCAGCAGCATGCCCGCCACCAGCGTGACGGCACCGCCGATGTCCAGGCGCGGCCGCTGCTCCCCTTTCACGCGAGGCGCATCGGGCGGCAGGTAGCGCAGCGCGGCCAGCAACAGCAGCAGCGCGACCGGAATCGGCAGCACGAAGATGTAGCGCCAGTTCAGCGCCGCCAGCAGCCCGCCGATGAGCAGGCCCGACGAGTAGCCCGAGGCCTCGAACAGGTTGAAGATGCCGAAGGCCTTGTTGCGCGCCGGCCCTTCGGCAAAGGTGGTGGTCAAGAGCGACATCGCGGCCGGCCCGGTGAAACCCGCGGCCATGCCTTTGACAAAGCGCGAGACGATCAGCAGCCCCGCGTCGGTGGCGAAGGCGCCGCCCACCGACACCAGCGCGAACACCGCCAGCCCAGCCACCAGCACGCGCCGGCGGCCGAACAGGTCGGCGCAGCGCCCGCCCAGCAGCAGAAAGCCGCCGAAGGCCAGGATGTACGCGCTGACCAGCCACTGCGCCGTGGCAGCGCCGATGCCGAAGGCCTGCTGGATCTCGGGGATTGCCACCGCGATCATCGAGATATCGAGCCCGTCGAGCAGAATCACGCCGCTGAAGATAAGCAGCGCGATCCACATGCGCGCGGGCCAATGCAAGGGGTCGTGGTTGTCGGCAGTGGCAGCAGCGCCTTCAGCAGTGCTCGCGCCACTTGGGTTGTTCAGGCTGGCAGACATCGTTCGTTCACTCGCTTCTTCGTTCAGTTGATTCGCCTGATCCTCCCGTGCCGCTCGCGGCTTGGGAAACGAGTAGTTCTCAACGAAGCATCAAACAGGGCTTGAAGATCGATCGATCGACCGGCCGATCGGCACGAAACCACCATCACCATGACCAGCAACAGCGCCACCAGCACGAACCGCATGCTCCCCGGCACGCGCGCCCTGCGCACCTTCGAGGCGGCCGCGCGGCACCGCAACTTCACGCGCGCGGCCGACGAACTGGGCCTCACGCCCGCGGCCGTGAGCTACCAGATCAAGGAGATCGAAGATCAGATCGGCGTGGTGCTCTTCACGCGAACCAGCCGCAGCATCCAGCTCACGCCCGCTGGCGCCGTGATGTTCGAGGCGACTGCCGACGCGCTCGACAACCTGCACCGCGCCGCGGGCCGCGCGCGCAAGCTCACGCGCAGCGCGGCGCAACTGCGCGTGTCGCTGAGCGCGCGCTTCGCCACCAACTGGCTGCTGCCGAGGCTGCCGAAGTTCAGGGCCGCGAACCCGGGGCTGGAGTTGAGCTTCGACATCACCGACGAGCTGCGCGACTTCGAAGCCGACGACATCGACGTCGCCATCCGATTCGGCACCGGCAGCTATGAAGGCGCGCGCGCCGACCGGCTGTTCGACACCCTCATCGTGGCCGTGTGCAGCCCCAGGCTCCTGGAGAACGGGCCACCGCTGAACGAGCCGCACGACCTTCTGCGCCACAACCACACGCTCTGTTATGTCGACTGGAAGACCGACGCCATGACCTGGCCCGACTGGCGCATGTGGATGGCCGCGGCCGGCGTGGACAGTGACATCGACGACAGCCGGCTGATGGGCTTCACCGATTCGAGCTTCGTGGTGCAGGCCGTGCTCGAAGGCGCCGCCGTGGGGCTGGCAGACCTGGACCTGATCGCGGGCGACCTGGCGCAGGGGCGGCTGGTGCGGCTGTTCGACATCGGCGTGCGCATGGAGCAGCCTTATGCGTACTACCTGGTATATCCGCAGGAGAGCAGCGAGGACGCGCGGGTCGTGGCGTTTCGGGAATGGATGCTGGGGGAGATGAAAGATCGCGATATCGGGCAGCCAGGCAAGTCGGCCACCGCATGAACGTGGCTTGCTCCGGACAGCCGCCCAAAGCGGAGAATCGAATGCCTCCGCACGCGGTTCTTTCGGGCCGCATTCCTTGCGTGCCGGCATTTCGCAAAGGCTCCCATGACCCCGACGATTCGAGAAACCCGGCGCGCCAGCCGGCTCGCGCTTCCACAAGCACTGGCGGTTGCCTCCGCGCTCTCATTGGCCTTGCTGTGCCCGGCCGCCACGGCTGCCACGCCCAAGGCCCCGCCGAAATTCACCGACTACCCGATCACCGCGCGAGATCAGCCCCGCGCAGGCCCGCACCCGCCGCTGCGGCTGACAACCCGAACGGCCCGGCGCTACACCACCGTGATCCACAACGCCTACAAGGAGCCGCCCAACTTCGCCGGCCATCTGCGGGTGGCGAGCTGGGGATGCGGCACCGATTGCCGCAACTTCGCGGTGCTCGACCAGAACACGGGCCAGGCCTACACCCTTCCCGGCGTCGATGCGATCGCGGGCGCCATGGGTAACGACGACGAACGAGTGGATTTCCGGCTCGACAGCCGGCTGCTGATCATCTCCGGCAGCTTCAACGAGAAGCCCCTGCAGGGCAAGTTCTACTACCTGTGGACGGGCCAGCGCCTCCAGCGGATCTTCACCGGGCCGCTGCCCGTGGAGGCGATCGACACCTCTCCAGTGGAAACCCAGACACCCGCGCGCTGAGACAAGGCCCGGATCGCCCGCAACGCGTGCCGCGTTTCTCTTCAAAAGAACCGAAAACTCCAGCCAGCGTGAAGAACTTGTAGCCGGTTGACGTTGGTCCACAGTGTCAACACGCGCATCGCTCTACAACTCCCCGACTCGACAAGGGAGGTTTCAGGATGATGCGCAAAGTTGTATTGGTCGGCGATCCGCCGGCCGCAGGCGGGAGGGTGCTGCCCTACGACGGCCCGATGGTCGATTTCTTCGGGCATCGGCCCGCGCTGATTGGTGGCAGGGCGTACTGCGAAGGATGCAATAGCGTCGGCATCATCGCGAAGGCGGGAGGGCCGCGACGGCCGCAGTTCATATCGGATATAGCGCTGGAGGGGGATGTGGTGGTGTGCCACTGCCCGGTGCCGCAGCCACTCCTGGCTTCGCTGCAACATTCAGTGGATTACGACGACGGCTCGAGCATGGCGCACAGAGTTTTCAGCGCCAACCTGGCTACTTCTTCCGGATGGTTTTCCGGGGACCGCGAGACCGTCGCTGCTAGCAAAAAGGTGGTCGACTCTGCCGTGAAGCATCCGCGCGAAGCCGAACAGACTGAGAACATCTGCCCGAACATGACCAACAAGCAGTTCTGCGAAAAGATGCTGGAATTGCGAGACAAGGCCATTCTTCTCATTGCGGAGAAGCGTCTTCCCGAGTTGGCGCGCTGGAATGCGAACGATATGTCGAGGGTGGAAGAGTGGTTTGGTATTGCGGACCAATCGATGCGCGAATACCTGCAGAAAGGCTTGGCCTCGTGCGAATCCGTCCTGAGGGGGATGAACTGCAAGAACTTCATTCGCCTTACACCTGAAGGGAAAGGGCTCCGCTGTATCGTTCCCCCCTACGACAATGAGACGGTCGCGATGGTCTGCAAGCCGGACCTCGCAACGCGGACGATCGCAATCAATGTCCCGTTTTGCGATCTGCGGGACCTTTCCGCGACCCATGATTCGCAGCTCTCGACGCTCATCCATGAAGTAACCCACTTCGACGACACTTTCAGCAGCTTCGACAAGCTTTATCACCTGAGTCAATCACGTGCGGCAGCAAGAACGGACCCAGCAGGAATGAAGACAAACGCGGACAGCATTGCCGGCTATGTTGTGTGGGGTGAGGTTTTCTATGCGAGCTAGGTGGCTGCTGACACTGACTCTGCTCGCGGCCAGCAGCCACGTCGCTGCATGCCAGCGAATCATTCAGATTACTTTGGCCTTTGCCGATGGCTCTGCTGAGCTCGATCGCACCCAACTCAAGCGGTTGGCGGAGTGGGTCGATCGTGCCGACGCGATGTATGCAATTTACGAGAGCGCCGGCGTAGAAGCAGGTGCGACGGTCAAGTTGCCAGGCAGAACCTCGGAGGACGCGATGCGCCTCGCAAGAATGCGAGCCGACAACACGACGCACGCGCTGAAAGGTCTCTTTCCCGTGCCCATCGGCGTCGAGCAGTTTGCACATAGCTATCGAGAGAGAAAAGATGCAGACCTTGTAGTCAACGACTTTGCGGCCATACAGCTATATCCGAACCTGAAGACCTCGAAACTACCGGGCTGCAATCCCGGCCAACCCGATGGTTTGGAGCGTTGATGCGAGTGCAGGCCGACCTGCCGACACATCGAGCACGGCGTCGAGCCGAGGCTTCGAAATGAAAGGCTGCTGGCCAACTTTTCCGAGATACCTTCTTGCATCTCTTGCTCTTCTGCTTGCGCCAGCCGCATGGGCTTGCAGCCCGAGCAGAAGCATCGGCGTCGTGTTCGAGCGGAACTCGGCGACCGTTCCGGCCAAGGAGGTTCTCAAGCTCGCCAACTGGACGGCGATGCTCCGATTGCAGTATCCAAATCGCGAGTCGCTTTTTCTTTCAACGCAAGCGGCATTCGGCGAGCACGATGCGAGCGATCTGGGGGTGAAACGCGCCAGGAACGTCGCAAGAGTCCTCAGGGAAGACTTGCAATTCGACGTGCGCGAAGTCCACTTGCCCACCAAAGGGTATGTCGCCGCCATGCCGGCTCCAGAAGGAAGCGACCTGGTGAAGCGCGTCGATATCGATTTCCTTCCGGCCTGCCCACACGAATGCCCGTGCCAAAAGGGTGACCCTCTCTACAAACCGCCGGCCCCGCAAAGATGAAAGAGCAATTCGAATCCACGCTGCCTCGCGGAAGATGGATGTGTGCGGGCGTCGCCCTCATCTGCACTATTGCCTTCAAAGGGGCCATTGCATGTTCTTTTGGTGGGCTCGAACGCGAAGTGCAGTTCCCGCCGACCAGCACGCGCCTCAGGTCGGAACAGGTCATCTCTCTGACAAACTGGTTCATCGAGCAGAAGGACATACGCAGGGCGACGCACGGCATATACCGCGCCGACATCTTTGCGTTCGCGATCAAGGGCGATGCCGATTCGTCGAGAAAGGCTCATCTCCGGCTTGCCGAAATCGCCGGCCTTCTGAAGACGCTCAGCGACGGGACTTCTTTCGAAGTGGAAACCCATGTCGATGAACTCGAAAACCCGTCGACAAGGCGCCTGGAGCGCCTGGACAGGCTGCAAGCCACGGTTCAACCAGCTTGCGCCAAGACACGCTCATGCTGCAAGTCGATTGAAGGCCCAGCGGCGTCGTCCAAGCAGCAGTAAGCCCATGTACGTGGAGGACCTCGGAAGTACTAGCGATCGCAGCTGCGCTGGCGCTCGATCTTCATCGCCATCCGCTCGTTCTCGTGCTGAACGCACATGGACATGGCCATCGGCTCGAGCGATCCGCCACCGTAAGCCTTGGCAGCGCTGCGTTTGCAGCCTCGATCACGCTCGGCTGCCCAACGGGCGATCCTGGCTTCGAGCCGGTCCTTGCAGGCTGGCAACTGCTCTGACTTGTTGGCGACAGCGTGCTGAAGAACCAGGTCCGCTGCTACAGCATCGCGGTACGCACAGATGTTCATCGCGGACTGACTGGCATCGCAGTTGGAGAGGGGGCCGCGCAGCGCATCTTCGGTCAACCCGGAGCGATGCGCCAATGCAGCCAGCACTTCTTCGGGGCTGGGTTGGTACTTCGCGTGAGAGGAAGAAGACGCAGCCGCGCCTGCCATCGCGAACACTCCCAGCAATAGCGTAACTACGCGCTTCATCGTGCAGGCCTCGTGTTAGGTTGTGTGGGCCGAAACGGCGCAGTCTCTTCAAGCCGACGGTTTGCCAAGCCCTGCGATCGGATGGCCCGCAACCTACGGCCCTGAGCATCACGCGGACGCACAAAAACGTTGTTGTTCATGTGAGTCACGACATCGGCATCGGCTCCTCGGTTGGCTGCGTCAAGTACAGACCTTGCGCCCCTCACGCCGAGGTTGAAGGTGTAGCTCACCAGCGCGTCGAACTGGGCTTGCGTAAGTGTTTGCCTGTTTACATGCCGGCGCACTCCGGCCTCGGCAGTGTGCAGCCTGGCCGCCAATTGGGCATCGACCTGCGCGGCTGTCACCGGCCGCACCAGTTCTTCCGCGGTGCAAGGGCCGTGATGCGCGAGAGCACCGACTCCAAAGGTGCAGTTGTTCGCCAGATCGTTGTAGTACTGAAGGCGAACGTCCTCGCGACGGCGAAGCTCGGCGCGCCCACTCGCGCTCATAGACATATTCTCATTGGCCATTTCTACTCCCTTAATCTCATTCAGTGGCTCATGCTTGAGTCGCCGAGGGCGCCACTATTTTTTGTCTTGACCTACTCGACGAAGGGCCAGATCTGGCCCTCGCAAAATCATAGCGACGCGTCGAGATGAGCTCACAGATACAACCTGCGCAAATTCGTCGTCTGCGTGCGCAATCGCTTAAAAACGCCGACGCATCTGTCCATGAAGAGCGTCATGGCTGAGTGCCCGAAACTCGACACCCCGATACCAAGCTCCGAGCCGGGACCCACCAGTGCGGGAGCATTTCTTCAAGGGAGAAACAATTCGATGATCAATGTCTGGGCACGTCTTCTTTTCAACGTGCTGGCGTGGTTCCTTGCGATGCCGGCCATGTTCGTGGCTGTGGGGGCGCTGGACGAGCGCAAGTTCCAGCCACTCTTCGAGAACATCGTCCCGGTCACCGCCGCGATCCTTTTTGTATGGGCGGCCTGGATCTATTGGCGCTTCGTTCCGAGCACCCCCCGAATCTGGCAACGTATCGGCTATCTGACCGCTTTTCTGCTGGGCATGTATCTGCTTGGAGCCGGCGCGCTGTGGGTAACCTTCTGGGGCATGCTGATGATCCACGGCGCTTAGCGGCCTCAGATGCCGGCGCAGCACCGAGGAACGACTTCGAAGAGCCCTTGCACATCCAAGCCTCACCGCGCAGCCCGCGCGGGGACGATCAGCCGGCCAGACCGGCTGCCCGAATGAACAGCGGACTCTTCGCCGCCGGCTACCTCAAGCGAGGCCCGGCTTGCGCCCTTGCAGCGCTTCGCGCACCGCACCGGCCGCGAGGTTGATGGCTTCGATGCGCGCCGTCAGCGCGTCGTTGAGCACACCGAGCAAGGCGCTCAGCTCGGTGCGACTGGGGGTGAGTTCCTCGCTGTCGTTCAGGGCGCTGGTGTCGACGAGCTTCCTGAGCGCGGCATAGGCGCGCATCACGTCGTTGAGGTTCTCGGCGTCGTCGCAGGCTTGTAGGGCGAGGTCGTCGAGGTTGAGGGGTGTAGATAGAGCGCTTGACTGCGCTGACGCGGATGCAGATTCAGCCATGTATGGCCTCCCAGAACTTCGGTTTTGCAACAACCGCCGCAACCGCTTCCAAACGATGGCGGCAGCTCGAACGGGTTGGAAGACCGGGAAGCTCTGACGAGAACCGGCAAGGCTCGCGCCTTCCCGTTCGAGCCGCCAAAACTGGAGGCGCAAACAGAAAAGCCGCAGACCAAGTGCGGTAGCTGCGGCTTTCGTCGCAGAACTTCGACGGGCTTCCAAACCCGATCGCGCTTTTTTTGCGCGATGGGCCAGTATATCTAGGGACTAGATCATGACGTCGATGAACAGTCCAACAGCTGCCGAATGGGTGTAAGCCAAGGGGCGAGTTCTCGCGATTGCGAGCTACGATCAGAAAAAAACGGAGGTTGGAACGTGATCGACGTAAGAAAACTTGCTGGGCAAATATTTCGAGGTTGGACTGTTCGAACAGAAATCGGACGAGGTGCCGACGGCATCGTCTATGTGGCCTCGCAAGAAGGACGGGAGGTGGCTCTCAAGCTCTTTTTCCCTGAAGCTGTTCAGAAAAATGGCCTTGGCGAGGAACGTGAACGCTTGGAATTGCAACTTGGCCTCGTTGGTGAGAAACATCATCCGCACCTTGTTGAGATTTACGAAGGTGGGATTGATGAAGAGACTCAAACCCTGTACTTGGCCATGGAATATGTGCCCGGCAAGTCGCTAGACAAGATACTTGACGTCCTCCCGCGCCAAGCAATTGCTCCGCTCTTGAAGCAATTAGCCGATGCAGCGAAGTTCTTGCACGACCGAGGCCTCGCACATCGAGATATCAAGCCAGCAAACATCGTCATCAGCGAGGATTTCTCAACGTTGACTCTTCTCGATCTCGGTGTTGCTACTCGCGATGTTGAGAACGCCGATGAGAAGCAGCTCTCGGGAGATGAATTTGTGGCATCTGTCCGTTACAGCCCGCCCGAATTTGTCTGGCGAAACGAAGCGCGCGCGGAAGAAAACGCCTGGACGGCGATCTCTTACTATCAGATAGGCGCCACATTGCATGACATGTTGATGAGGAAGCCAATCTTTCAAGGTTTCGACGCACCACGAGCAAAGCTATACAACGCTGTGCGCCTGAGAGCCCCAGAGATAGAGGCCTCCGATTGCGAGCACTGGCTCTCTCAAGTTGCAAGAGCATGTCTAGTTAAAAGCTGGCGCGAGCGACTCAAGATTGTGACCTGGGAGATGTTTGCAGGCCCCCCTCCCACGGGAGGTGAAACGACGCTCAAACTCCTGGACATTCGCTTGAGGCAAGTTCTCGCCGACCAAGAAAAAATACGGATGGCTGAGGAGAAAGTGGGACAGCCACGGCCCGACAGAGCGCAGGAATTATGGAGGCTGCAAAGCGACACCTTCTTGCGCGTACGGCAATTTCTTATGACGACTGACGTTTTCCCTCGTTTTAGTGGGACTCATGAACCCAGCGGCAACGGGACATATACCCTCAGATACCAGTTCGAAGCGAACGATGACTTGCTATTCAAGCAGTCTCTACATATAGAAGTTGTCTTCGCCGCAAGCCCTGCCACGCAGCTAACTACCGATTTGACATTAATTGCCTCAATCGATGGGCTGGAAATCTCTCGTTCGTCTTGGTCTGAGGCCTTTACAGTTGAAACCGCCGCCGACCTGTGTCAAAGAGCTTTGGTGCAAATTGCCGAGAAAATGATTGAAGGCCAATAAGGGGAAAAAAGATGGCGCACACATTTTGGGTAAATGACAAACAACTCGATGCTGAGCAGGGCATGGCGATTCAGGGCCAAAAGGAAGACGCGAGCTTCTTGCTGCGCGGTCCTGCAGGTTCCGGAAAAACGAATGTCTTGCTACTTCGTGCAAGATGGCTGAAATTTAAGAAGCTCAGCCACATTCGTATAGTCGTATTCACCTCAAGCCTTAAAACATTCATGCAGGAAGGCTGCGTTCAGTACGGCATCGAGCCTGAGTGCGTAGTGACTGGCATGCAGTTCTTTCGCGACCTTCTAGTTGAATATCATGTGGAATTCGAGAAAACAGGAGATTTCGAGGAAGACCGTGTTCTTCTCGCCGGAAAAGTAAAAGCTTTGATTGAATCGCAAAACGTACCCGATATCTATCAAGCAATCCTTGTCGATGAGTCCCAGGACTACACAGATACGGAGTTACTCATCTTCCGGCGATTGACGAAACGTTTGGTCCTTGCAGCGGACTCGCGTCAATCTATTTACCGTATCACGCACACAGCTGGATTGCCGGAGCAACTGGTTCAGGAGAATGTACTCACATTGAAGTATCACTACCGCAGTGGATTCAAACTCTGTACGGTTGCCGATGCGATATTGAAAGACAACATCAACTTTCCGCCAATGAAAGGGGAGTGCAAGTATGACGAAGAAGCCCGTCCATCATTGGTCGAACTCCACGAATTTCCGACATTTGCCGATCAGGTGCAAGCAATACTCCAGAAGCTCCCAGGCCAGCTAGATTTGTATCCGGGTGAGAAAATAGGAGTCCTGTTCCCCAAGCGTGAGCAGGAGTCTGAATTCGCACAAGCGCTCGCTTATGCAGGCCTTCAACAGGATCGCATCTGGAGCGACACGCTGCACGGCGGGAAGGGGTGGGAGTTCCGAGCCGTTCACATAGGGGGATGCGAAGCGCTATATAAGATGGGTCCTACCCAAAAACGACTTGTTTACACTGGAATCTTGCGCGGTCGTACTGCCGCGAATCTTTACTACTCCGGCAACGTCCCCGGCTACCTCGACAGTGCCATCGCGCAGCTTGCGCCCCCTCCTGCGGATCCCGAGCTTTCACAACTGTTCGGGTAAATTTATGACTGAACAGAAACTTCGATCTTTACGTCAGATATTTGAAGAAGATCAACAACCAGGCAAAAGAGTCGGAGATCTTTTTTCTTCGACCAAGGTGCAAGAGCAGACCTCCCATCTTTGCATTTATGAAGATAAAGATGCCCTTGGCCTACCAGTTGTTGTGATTCCTGCCGACAACGATTTAGAGAGCTTCTTCGCAGACATCGCGACCTATTTCCCTGAGCGCGCGCCCATCTCAGCGTACGCACATGTGGTGAGTGAAGCGTCATATCGAGCGTTATCGATACAACCGAAAAATCGTGGCAAAAAGTCGCGCGACAAGCGAGAGATTTCTGCACTAATCGGATTAATCCTTGGCGAAGCGTTGTCAATGCAAAAGGGCGCTGGCAGCCAAACTGCCCTCCCCAGTTATTCCTCGTGCAAAAGAACATTAGCTTATTGCGTAGCTCGTGCCGCAATCCTCTACCCGAATCTCTTGACATCGGAGGTTGTTACTCGTTGGCTTCAAATTCGACAACTAACAGGCATGGATTCATCTGCAACGATAGCTTCTGCTATTAATTGGTCTACAGAGATGATTAAGGGAAATCTCTCAACGCAAGATGACCCTGTACTACAAGATATAGTCGAAACGCTAACTGCATATTTGAAGAGGCAAGTTAAACGCGAGTTCGTGGCAGCTCATCTCACGTCTCTCTATTCTGGACTTCGCGAAGCTGTACCCTTGTTGTACGACGCATACGACAAACGCATTGATGCATTCAGTGCCATTGTTAAAGCGATTCGCGATGAAAGCAGGGGGGAGATTTTAGACTCGGTCAGTCTCGCCTTCTTCTGTAACCTGATACTTCCCGGCTCGTTCTCACACTCCGCCCTTATTGAAAGGCTGCTTCCTGCCTTGCCAGACAGCATGCTTTGGTACGGTCTTTTTGCGGGCTCTTCAGATGAATTTTCACCAACATCTGCTGTTGGCGGCATCACTCAAAAAATCCTTCGCGACCTTGTTTCGCCTTTTGACCTAGCTCAGAGACCAACATGCGATTTATCGATTGAGGAATACGAAGTGCTAGCACGATTGCCTCTACGTGCCGAAGTACTCAAACCAACGCAAGCTAAAGCCGTTTTGGTCTCGCTCTATCCGGGTGTTGAAGTGTATGTAAGGTCGGTAATGGAAGAAGATGAAGGAGGAGAAAGGAATGCTCTTTCGCACATGCTGGCCGAGCGAAATCTTCGTCTTTCTCGAGTCCGGGAACTGCTGCGGCATGCAGATCAAATTCTTGATGAAGAGCGCTATCTAGAGCCATCCAATCGCTCTTCGGCGAGGACAACTAGAAGGCCACGATAAAACCAATGCATTCGTTTGAAACTCTACCTTTCTATCGAGGTTTGTCCAGCGACATCCCACTTGATAGGCCATCGCTACTTCACACGCGTAAGGACCGAAAACCGAGGGATACACCAATCCATTTACATGAAGCTGCGGATGCATGGTTCAAAGCATCTTTTGGAGTGGCATATCGAAGTGAAGCTCTCTTCTTGACACCGAATCGAGTGATTGCTCAGTTCTATGGAAAATCCTCGGACCACTGCGTGCGAGTCATACCGATTGGCGCTTATTCGTACTGCTGGTCGAGTAAGTACGCTGACTTTTTACATCTTGCTAAGGACGCTCCATCCCCGGAGGAGTTGACACGTCGCCTTAACCACTCGGACTACGGAACAAAAAATCTGGCCTTAGCCCACAACAGCGGCAATGAACTAATGCTTCACTGCGATACATATCTAGCAGTGCCCATCGGATTGCTTAAGTCGGGCGACGAACCGATGCCGACATCCAACATCATCATTTTGTGATATTGATCGACTTCTAGAGCCGTTGGTGATTTTGACTCAAGGGGCACATCTGCTATTGCTTCAGAGGCAAGTATCTTCTGCCTTAACCCCCATTTATCCGCAAAGGTAACCGCAAGACACTCCTCCACATCCCCTCAGGAGTGCCCTCATGCCCATCGCCCTACTGGCGCTAACCCTCAGCGCCTTCGCCATCGGAACGACCGAGTTCGTCATCGTTGGCCTCATCCCCACAGTCGCTGCCGACCTCCACATCGGCCTCCCCTCCGCCGGCCTGCTGGTCAGCCTCTATGCACTGGGCGTCGCCATCGGCGCGCCGGTGCTCACCGCGCTCACGGGCAAGCTGCCGCGCAAGGCGCTGCTGCTCGGGCTGATGGCGCTGTTCACGCTCGGCAATCTGCTGGCGTGGAAGGCGCCGAGCTATGAATCGCTGATTGCCGCCCGCGTGCTCACGGGGCTGGCGCACGGGGTGTTCTTCTCCATCGGCTCGACGATCGCCACCGGCCTGGTGCCGAAGGAAAAGGCGGCGAGCGCCATCGCGATCATGTTCACGGGCCTCACGGTGGCGCTGGTCACGGGCGTGCCGCTGGGCACGTTCATCGGGCAGCACTTCGGCTGGCGCGAGACTTTCCTGGCCGTGTCTGCCCTGGGCGTTGTCGCGTTCGTCGGCAGCTGGGTCTTCGTGCCCGGCAACATCCGCCACACGCCGCCGGCCTCACTGGCGCAGCAGGCCAAGGTGCTGGCCGAGCCGCGCCTGCTGCTGGTGTATGCGAAGACGGCCATCGGCTATGGCGGCTCGTTCATTCCGTTCACGTTCCTCGCGCCGATCCTCACGGAGGTGTCGGGCTTCAGCGCCGGTGCCGTGGGCTGGGTGATGCTGGTGTACGGCGTGTCGGTGGCGGTGGGCAACATCTGGGGCGGCAAGCTGGCCGACCGCAAGGGCCCGATTCCGGCGCTGAAGATCATCTTCGCGTTGCTGGCCGCGGTGCTGCTGCTCTTCAACTTCGCGGCACCGCACAAGTGGCTGGCGCTGCTGGCCGTGCTGATGTGGGGCGCGGTCGCCTTCGGCAACGTGCCGGGGCTTCAGGTGTACGTGGTAAAGCAGGCCGAGCGCTTCACGCCGCAGGCGGTGGACGTGGCCTCGGGCCTGAATATCGCGGCCTTCAACCTCGGCATTGCCGGCGCGGCCTGGGCCGGCGGGCTGATCGTGACGCACCTGGGGCTGATGCACACGCCCTGGATCGGCGCGCTGGTGGTGCTGGTGTCGCTGGCCCTCACGCAGTGGAGCGGAACGCTCGACCACCGCGCAGGCATTCCGGTGCGCGCCTCGGGGCCCGTGCCGGTCGGGCACTGAACTTCTTTCTTTCTCTCTTTCCTTTCTGAACTCACAAGGACAAACCATGAACACGAACAACCCCATTCCCGCCTTCGGCCTCGGCACCTTCCGCCTGAAGGGCCAGGTGGTCATCGACTCGGTGAAGAACGGCCTCGACGTGGGCTACCGCGTCATCGACACGGCGCAGATCTACGGCAACGAGGCCGAGGTGGGCCAGGCGATCGCTGAAAGCGGCGTGGCCCGCGAGAGCCTCTTCATCACCACCAAGATCTGGACCGACAACTACGCCAAGGACAAGCTGGTGCCCAGCCTGAAAGAAAGCCTTGCGAAGCTGCGCATAACCCAAGTCGACCTGACGCTGATCCACTGGCCCTCGCCCGGCAACGCGGTACCGGTGGCCGAGTTCATGGGCGCGCTGGCCGAGGCCAAGGCGCAGGGGCTCACCAGGCACATCGGCGTGTCGAACTTCAACATCGCACTGATGAAGGAAGCCATCGCGGCCGTGGGCGCGCAGAACATCGCCACCAACCAGATCGAGCTGCACCCCTACCTGCAGAATCGGAAGGTGGCCGAGTTCGCGAAGAGCGCGGGCATCCACATCACGTCTTACATGACGCTGGCCTACGGCAAGGTGCTGGGCGATCCGGTCGTCGAGGCAATTGCCAAGGCGCGCAACGCCACCGCCGCACAGGTGGTGCTGGCGTGGGCGATGCAGATGGGCTATGCGGTGATTCCGTCGTCCACCAGGCGCGCGAACCTCGAGGGCAACCTGAAGGCGCTGCAGCTGACGCTGACGGACGCGGAGATGGCGCAGATTGCGGCGCTCGACCGCAATGAGCGGCTGACAGACCCGGCCGGTCTGTCGCCGGCCTGGGACTGAACTCCCTTCACGCTTGCTTCCCTTCAGCCTGCGTTGCCTACGGGCCTGAACCCCCAGGCCTGCGCCCGGAACCCGGTGAAGCTGATGGGCCCGGCCACGGCGCTGGCTTCCACCTTGTTGTCGGTGAGCCCGATGACCAGCGGCGCGTTCGAGTTGCTCGCCCCGAGCTTGCTCTGGATGTACCAGTAGCCGGGCTCCTCGGTGGACAGCAGGCTCCAGAGTTGCCTGTCGGCATTGGCCAGGTCGACGGACGTCATCACGACGGGCGTGGGGACTACCGTGGAGCCGGGCTGCAGCGTCAGGACGAACCTGGTGTCCATCAGCGTCTGCAGGTACCACCAGCCCGGCGCATCGGGCGAGGGAACGAACAGCCATTGCTGGTTGCCGGCCTGCGGCACCTTGAGCGTGTAGCCGATGACGCCAGCGCCCTTGGCGGGGTTGTTGCCGCTCACGTCCAGCACATAGTGGCCGTCGGGCAGGTACTGGATGTTGTACGGACCGAGGTCCAGCTTCTCGATGGGAATCGCGGGTGAGGATGCTGGCGCTGCAGCACCTTTTGAGGTGATCGACATCGTCGTTTCTCCTTTCCTGGAATGCGTTTGCTTTCTTGCCTGCTTGCAGGTGGTGCTCAGCCGAGCGCGTGTTCGACCCAGTACTTCTGCACCAGGGCTTCGGCATACGCGGTGTCCGCGTTGGCGCCCTTGTCCTGCAGCAGCTGCAGGGCCTGCGGGTAGACCGTGTTCTCCGGCACGAAGAAGGGCAGCGTCGGGTTGATGTTGGTGTAGCGGTCGCCCAGCAGCATCTTGGCGAGCATCGGCATGAGCTCGGTCGAAGTGCCGTTCAGGCTCATGTCGAGCACCGGCGACGACTTCACCTGGTTCATGAGGAACGGCGGCGAATTGTTGAATGGGTTCGCAGTGCCGTTCATCCACTGGTCGGCGCCCCAGTTGTGGGTGTCGCTGGCGATCCAGTCGGGCATGTAGCCGGTGCCGAAGGTGATGGCCGTGATGTCTTCCAGCGCATGGCCCGCCTTCACCGCCAGCGCAATCGCCGCGACTGTCGGGTCGTGGTTGAAGAAGCAGCCGTCGACGTTGCCTTCGAACGAGCCCAGCTGCCCGGGCATCGCGCCGCTCGAAGTGGCCGCCTTCGCGATCTCCACGTCGCCGTGGTCGGGGATCATGTTCGTGTACATGACCGGCTGCCACGGTATGGCCGTCTGCACCGAGTTCTGCACCTCGAGCCCGCCGACGTTGAAGGTGACGAAGAGCACCTTCTTCGTGACGATGTCCTGGACCTTCGTGGTGCCATGCAGCGCGAACTGCGAGGCGTAGACCTCGTCGATCGAATACGCGGGCTGCTTCGGATCGGTGTTCATCTTTTGGTAGAACCCAATCTCCCCGTTCTGGGAGGTGAAGAGATCGATGATGTCCTGAGGCGACTTGCCCGCCAACAGCTCGCTCGTGATGATCGAACCCGTCGAACAACCCGCGATGAGGTCGGTGTTGTCGATGATCTGGGGGTACTTCGCGTACAGCTTATTGAGCACCGATACAGGCATCAGCCCTCGTATGCCGCCGCCTACGAACGAGAGGATGGTGAATTTCTGCGTTTCCGCCATAGCCAACTCCTTTCAAGAGAAATGACTTCCATGAAATGACTTCCCGGCCGGGGAAGCGGAGTCTGGGCGTTCGCGATGTTTGCCGCTACGAGTGGAATCCCGTTCAATCCAACTCTGTAATTCCGCAAGCCGCGCAAGCTTTCGGAATGAAACCTGGAGCGACTGAAATTGCCGCGAAGGTTCTCTTCTTCATGCGGCCCGATCGCAAAGCGCGTCGAGCGCGTACCTAAGTTCGCGCTCTTCGTTCGCGGTCATTGCGAGCACGAGGGTGCGGAATTCGACCTTGTAGCAGGGCAGCATCAGGGCTGCTGTGAGTGCGTGAGTGCTGTTGCGGTCGAGTGCGACGTGCGCGTTGCACGCCATCACGCTTCGATGGATTTCGAGTGCACGCGCGACGCGGTTGGAAGGCGGCTTCGTCGTACTGCTGCCGCTGCTGCTTCTGGTGATGAACATTGCGAGCTCCTCTTGGCGCGCTTCGAATGGCGCCGTGAGGTCACTCTATTGAGCGGCTGGCGAAGTGGTGAGTAACAACATCGTCGTGAATCCGGAAGGCGAACTCCAAGGCCGCCAAGGATCGCGCCAAGTCGTAATTCCAGCCTTTCGTGAGAAATTTCTGAGCGATTGACGATAGACAACTGTGTTAGCGCGCCCGAGCTCATACAACTCCTCGTCATTCAATGGGAGCGTATTGACGCTTGAGGCACATCTTGAACAAGCATCTTCGATTTCTGGGCGCTTTGACTCTCGCCCTCGCAATGCTCAGCCCGGTCGCCGCGCTCGCATGCAGCCCTATCAAGGTTTTCTATGTGTACTTCGAGCGCGACTCGGCGACGGTATCCCCCGATCAGATCCTGAAGCTCGACGCCTGGATGCAGGAGCTTCGAACTCGGTACGTCAACCACGAAGCGATCTATATCGGAGCGTCTGTAAACCCGGAAGAGCGAGACCACGACCCCAAGGGCCTGAGCTTGGAGCGGGCACGCAACGTGGCTCGCGTTCTTCGAGAAGAACTGCGCTTCAGCGCCAGGATCGCCCTTCCCAAGAGCGGCTACGTTGCCGACCCTGCGTCTCTTTCGAACGGCCCCACCGAAGACTCACGAGTTCTTGGGGTGCAGCTCGACTTCCTGCCGGCTTGCCCGCATGAATGCACCTGCCAGTTGGGCGATCCGCTCCATACGCAGCAGACTCCTCGCTGACCGCGCAGCGATCGGTCCAAGAAGCTCAGGAAGCCCTGCGCGTCGCAGCCCAGTCCGAAAGAATCCGCACCGCCTCATGATCCATCTTCTGCTCCGCAGGCAGGCTTCGCTGCGCCAGCGTCGCACCAGCCTCGGCGCGCAGCGCATCCACATCGATGGGATGCCGCGCCGCCACCGTCACACCCTCGAAGGCCTCGCCCGACTGCGCCAGCGAGGCCGCGTAGTAGAGCTTCGCGATACCCGCGATGTGCATCGCCGCCACACACATCGCGCAGGGCTCGCACGAGGTGTAGAGCTCGCAGCCGCGCAGGTCGACGGTGCCGAGCTTGCGGCAAGCATCGCGGATCGCTTCGACCTCGCCGTGCGATGTCGGGTCGTGATGCGCGACGGAATGGTTGAAGCCTTCGCCGACGATCACGCCGTCCTTCACGACGACGGCGCCGAAGGGCTCGGTACCGGGCTCGCTCAGCGCTTGTGCAGAAAGGGCGATGGCCCGTTGCATGAAGTGTTCTTGGTACATCGTGTTCAGACCTTTCTGGTGGCCGCGCCTTCGAGCGTGGCGATGGGTGGTGCGCCGGCCTGGGGGCCGCGCGCATCGAAGAGGCCTGCGGTGGCTGCGGCGTAGCGGCGCGGATCGAAGCGCAGCACGAGCGGCAGCAGCGCCACCACGACGGCCGCGAGGTAGGCCCACGCGAGCGTGAAGCCGCCGGTGTGTTCGCGCACCCAGCCAGTGACGAAGGGCGCGAGCGCGGCGATCATGAAGCCGACGCCCTGCATGAAGCCCGCGAGGGCGCCGGCCTGTGCGGGGTCGGGCAGGTGATCGAGGGCGAGCACCATGCACAGCGAGAACGCGCCGCCGAGGCCGAAGCCCAGCACGATGGCGATGGCGACTGCCGGCACGGGTGCGTCGAAGGTCAGCGCGCAGAAGCCGGCCAGCTGCGCGGCGAGCGTGAGCACCAGCCAGGGCCGCAGGTCACGCCCGCGGCTACGGGCGATGGCTGGCATGGCGAGTGCTGAGACCACCTGCGCGGCCGTCATCAGCGCGAGCACCGATCCGCCCTGCTGCGCGGTCCAGCCCTGCTGTGCATAGAAGTGCGGCAGCCACGCGACGAGGCTGGTGTAGCCGCCGTTGATGAGGCCGAAGCACGCGGCCAGCAGCCATGCGCGGCGGCTGGCGAAGCAGCGCAGCCATGAGAGGCCTTGTCTTGGCGCGTCGGTGGTGAATTCCAGGCGCCGCATGTTGAGCCAGTACAGCAGAGCGAAGACGGCGAGCAGCGACCAGATCGACAGGCCCGCGTGCCAGTCGGGCTGCGCGCCGCCGAATGCATGCGCCACCCATGGGCTGGCCATGGCGCCGAGGCCGCCGCCACCCATGATGGCCGCGGAGTAGAGCCCCGTCATCACGCCGATGCGCGCCGGGTAGGCCTGCTTCACCACGCCGGGCATCAGCGCCTGCACCAGGCCCACGCCTGCGCCGGCGAGTGCGGCGCTCCACAGCAGTGCCGCCGCGCCGCCAGCCACGTACCGGCTCGCACAAGCCAGGGCGATGGCCGCCAAGCCGAGCGCGACGCCGCCGCGCGCGCCGATGCGCTGGTCGACCGCCGCACCGAAGAGCGAGGTGGCGCCCATCGCGAACATCGGCAGCACGGTGAGCAGCGCCACCGCATGGAAGCCGATGCCGGTCGCGAGGCGGATGGGTTCGAGCAGCGGGCTGCTCGAGGTGAGAAAGGCGCGCAGGTTCAGCGCCACTAGCACGATGACGATCGCGAAGGCGATGCCTCCGTCACGACTGCGCCCCGCCCTCACAGAGACGCCACATCCGCCTGCAGCACGCCGTTGCGCGCCACGATGCGGCCACCCGCCACCACCAGCTTGCGCACGGGGCGCGAGACCACGGCGTGCGCGACGGTCTGGGCATCGACCAGCACCAGATCGGCGCGGCAGCCCGCTTCGAGCCCGTAGGCTTCGAAGCCGCAGCCGCGCGCGCCCGAGTGGGTGACGGTGTCGAGCGCCACTTCGATCTCGTCGTCGCGGCGCAGGTTGTAGCGCAGGCCGATGATCATGGCGCGCTCGAGCATGTCGGGGTTGCCGTAGGGCGACCATGTGTCGCGGATGCCGTCGTTGCCGCCGAGCACGGCCACGCCGGCCTGCCTGCAGGCCATGAGCGGCGGCACGGTGCGCGAAGGCGGTGCGCTGGTGACGAGCACCACGCCGAGCTTGGCCATGCGCGCGAGCAATGCCTCGCGCTCGCGTTCGCTCACGTCGCCAAGGCAGAAGCCGTGGCTGATGGCCACCTTGCCCTGCATGCCCAGCGCCTCGGTGCGCTGCAGGATCAGGTCGAGCGAGAAGGCCCCCATGGCGCCGGGCTCGTGCAGGTGGATGTCGACCGGGCGCTGGTGCTTGTGGGCGATGCCGAAGAGCACGTCGAGCGACTTCACCGGATCGCCGTCGATGGCGCAGGGGTCGAGGCCGCCGAGCACGTCGGCGCCCATCGCCAGCGACTGGCCGAGCAGCTCGGCCGTGCCCGGACGACCCAGCAGGCCCGACTGCGGGAAGGCGACGATCTGGATCTGCTGCTGCTTGCTCAGCGCCTCGCGCGTGCGGATGGTTCCTTCGAGGTGGCGCAGGCCAGCCTGGGTGTCGACGTCGACGTGCGTGCGCAGCCGCGTGGTGCCGAGCGCGAGAAAAGCCTTGGCCAGCACGAGCGACTGCGCGGCCGCGTCGTGCCCGCTGCTGTGGCGGAAGGCGCGCTCGTTCTCGATCTTGTCGATGAGGTTCACGCCGACTTCGTTGCGGTACCAGTCCATGCCCCACATCGTCTTGTCGAGGTGCGTGTGGCCTTCGACGAGGCCGGGCAGCAGCAAGGCGCCGTGGCCTTCCTCGACGGTGGCGCCGGCCGGCGCGGCAAGCGCCGGGCCGATAGCGGCAATGCGGTCGTCCTGCACCAGCACGTCGACGGGGGAGGCACCCATGGGGCGCACGTTGCGGATCAGGAGCGATGGCATGTGGGGCGGTCCGTTTCTCTATCTGTCTATGGCTGTCAGGCAGGCTGGGCTGCGATGGCGCGGCGGGTCGTGTTCGGTGTGAGCAGCGCCACCACGACGAACACCAGCGCATTCGTCGCCAGCGCCACGAGCCCGGTGTTGAGCGACTTGAAAACGACCGGCGCGGCCGGGAACAGCGTACCCAGGTTGGAGCCGGTGGTCATCATGAATCCCAGCACCGCGCCGCCCGCCAGGATGCCGGCGAAGGCCGCGTGCCTGTTGCCGAAGGGCTTCTTCATGAGGCTGAAGAGCAGCGAGGGCAGCAGCTGCGTGAGCAGGCTCGAGGCGAAGATGGCCACCGACACGATGGTGGTGCCGCCGCGCAGCACGAAGTACACCGCCACCAGCGCGAACACCGGCAGCACCCAGCGTGCGACGCGCGACACCTGCTTGTCGGTGGCGTGGGGCGCGAAGCCTTCCTTGTAGACGTTCTTGCCGATCACGGTGGAGGCGGTGAGCAGGATCATCGAGCCCGGCACCAGGGCCGTGAGCACGCCGGTGCCGCCGATCACGCCGACGAACCACGGGTCGAAGGTGTGCTTCACGAGGCCGAAGAGGGCCAGGTCGACGTCGGAGCCCTTGAGCCCCGGCACCTGCAGGATGGCCGCGAAGCCGACCAGGAACAGGAAGGCGATGACCACCTGGTACAGCGGCATCAGGATGGTGTTGCGGCGCACCGCGCTCGCGCTCTTGGCGGCGTACACCGAGGTGAGGTTGAACGGGTAGAGGTAGTAGCCCAGCGCCGTCAGCAGGATGGTCGAGTTGTACCAGGTGAGGTTCAGTCCTTCCTTCGGAAATTCGAAGAAGCTGGGGTTCGCCGCATGGATGGCGGTGAACATCGGCGTGACGCCGCCGTAGTAGTGCCACGGCAGGTAGATGCCGAGGAACACGGCGAGTGCGAGGATGAGGATGTCCTTCACGATGGCGATGCTGGCCGAGCCGTGGATGCCCGAGAACAGGATGTAGCTGACCATGACCAGCGTGCCGATCCAGATCGCCACCTGCGGCGCGATGGAGCCGTACGAGGCCTCCGACACGATGATGCCGAGCCCGCGCAGCTGGATGGTGAGCAGCGCGACCATGCCCATGAGCGCCACGATGGACACCAGCACGCCCAGCGCGCGGCTGTCGTACTTGTGGGCGAAGAAGTCGGAGAACGACACCAGCTTGTTCGCGGTGGCGTAGCGCCAGATGGCCGGCAGCATCCAGAAGGCCATGAGGTAGGCCAGCCCACCGTAGGCCAGGATGTAGAAGGCCGGCGTGCCCTTGCTGTAGGACCAGCCGCTCGCGCCCAGGAAGGTGAAGGTGGAGAACGATTCGCCCGCCATCAGCAGGAACACCATGATGGCGCCGAGCCCGCGCCCGCCGAGCGCCCATTGCTCCAGGCTCATGGTGCGGCCGCGCCGCGCGAGCACGGCGAGGGCCAGCGCGCCGACGACGAACAGGGCGATGACGCCGAGTGCCACGTTCATCGCGCGCCTCCGGTCGAGGAAGAAGGCGCGTCGATGTCGCCTTCGGCACGGTCGATGACCACCATGATCAGTGAGGTCAGCACCAGCCAGCTGACGTTCCACACCATCAGGAAGGGCATGCCGAGCACGAAAGTGGGGGCGACGGAGGACAGCCATCCCCCGCTGAAGAAGGCGGCGACCGGCAGTGCGGCAAGCCATTTGGCGGATTTCATGGAGGCCTCGATTCTTGTCTCGGGTTGGGATTTTCTCGAATTTTGGTTAACCATACAGTTTTATTTGGTTAACCAAACGGAGGCGGATGGTACGGAGCGCGGGGTGCCGAGTCAATCCGGGGGCTTTCCCTGAGGCTGCCGGACGCAGGCAATAATCCGGCTGCCTATGCCCTCCGCCGCCCGCAAATCCCCAGCGACAGCCCCCTCCCCCGAACTCACGGAAGCCGACGATGCGAACGTGGACGAACGCGTCTACGGCGCCGTCTCCAAGGCCTTGCTGAGCGGCAAGCTGCGCCCCGGCACGCCGCTGCGCGAACGCGCGCTGGCCGAGGCGCTGGGCTGCACGCGCGGCGCGGTGCGCAAGGCGCTCGCGCGGCTGGGCTCGGAAAAGCGGCTGGTGCTGGAGCACAACCGCGGCGCCTTCGTGCCCAACCCCTCGATCGACGACATGCGCGGCATCTATCGTGCGCGCCGCATCGTGGAGGCGGGGCTGGTGACCACGCTGTTCGGCAACCTTTCGCGCGACCAGGTGGCCGCGCTGCGCAAGCACGTGCAGGCGGAGCAGAAGGCCTTCAAGGAAGGCCGGCGCGAAGACGCGGTCAGGCTGGCCGGCGACTTCCACCTGCTGCTTGCGGAGATGGCGCAGAGTGAAGAGCTGCTGTCGTACATCAAGCGGCTGATCTCGAACACCGAGCTCTACAAGGCGCTCTACGACTCCGCCGAGGCCGCGAGCTGCGCACCGCGCGAGCATGAACAGATCATCGAGGCGCTGGCCACGGGCAAGTCGCTCGACAAGGCGCTGGCGGTGGCGCTGGAGCACCTCGACGAGCTGGAACAGCGGGTGATCGCGGGGGCGGCAGCGGAGCAGGAAGTCGACCTGGCGACGCTGCTGAATGGCGGCGGCGCCGGCGGCAGCAAACCGCACGCGCACGACCACTGAGGCATCCACGCTTCGCTCGCGGCCGAAGTGTGGCCGCGCCGGTGAGGGAATGATCGGCGCACCATGCACGCATCCACACCCTCTTCCATCGACAAGCCCCGCACCAGCCTCGCCCTCGAATGGGCCCTGCTCGCGCTGCTCGCCACCTGCTGGGGCGCCTCGTACACCTTCATCAAGATCGGCGTCGCGACGATCCCGCCCGTCACGCTGATCGCGGCACGCACGCTCATCGCCGGCGCGCTGCTGCTTGCGGTGCTTCACATGCGCGGCGTGAGGCTGCCGACGGAGCCCGCGACGTGGGGCCGCTTCGTGCTGCAGGCCTGCCTCAACAGCGTGCTGCCCTTCACGCTCATCGCATGGGCGGAGCGCAGCGTCGACGCGGGGCTGGCGACCATCCTCAACTCGACCTCGCCGATCTTCATCTTCCTGCTGGGGCTGGGCCTCGGCGGCGCCGACAGGCCCACGTTGCGCCGCCTGTTCGGCGTGGGCGCGGGCTTGGCGGGCATCTGCCTCATAGTGGGCTTCGAGGCGCTGAACGGGCTCGGGCATTCGCTGCTCGCGCAGCTCGCCCTGGTGGCGGCGGCCGTCTGCTACGGCTGCGCGGCGATGTTCGGCCGTGTCTTCAAGGGGCTGGACCCGATGGTGCCGGCCGCCGGCTCGCTCGTGAGCGGCGCGGCGATGCTGCTGCCCGCGAGCATCCTCATCGACCGGCCCTGGACGCTCTCGCCGTCGGCCGCGTCGATGGCGGCGGTGCTCGCGCTCGCGGTGCTCTCCACGGCGCTTGCCTTCACGATCTACTTCCGGCTCATCAAGACGCTCGGGCCGATGTCCACCGCCGCCCAGGCCTACCTGCGCGTACCCATCGGCGTGACGATCGGTGTGGTGTTGCTCGGCGAGACGCTGGCGCCCACAGCATGGATAGGACTGGCCTGCGTGGTGACCGGCGTGGTCGCGATGACGATGCCCGAGACGAAACTTTTGCGCCGCTGAGCGCAGTTTTTACGCGGCGTTTAGATGGCCGCCCCTACGCTGCCGGCTCCTCCATTCGTCAGCGATTTCTTCGATGAAAAACCTTCTGCGCATCGCACTGCCGATGCTCGTTCTTCCCACCCTGGGCGCCCTGCCGGTGCTCGCGAGCGCACAGCTCAGCGGCAATGTGTCGCTCACCACCGACTACAAGTTCCGCGGCCAGGACCAGGACATGCTCGGCAAGAACGACTACGCCAAGACCAGCGCCTTCAAACCCGCCATCCAGGGCGGCTTCGACTACGCCTTCGGCGACAGCGGCTTCTACCTGGGCAACTGGAATTCGAGCGTCAACTGGCTCAAGGGCAACAGCATCGAAAGCGACATCTACGGCGGCTACAAGTTCAAGGCCGGCCCCTTCGACATGGACGTGGGCGCGCTCACGTACATCTACCCGGGCAACTCCTCGGGCAACACCACCGAGCTCTACGGAAGCGCGGGCTACACCGACGAGACCATCGGCTCGTTCACGCTGAAGTACTCGCACACGGTGTCGAAGGACTACTTCGGCTATGCGGGCAACAAGGCCGGCTCGGGCCTCAAGGGCACCAACACCGGCTACCTGAACCTCGCCTACAGCAAGGAGATCGCGCCCAAGCTCACGCTGAAGGCGGCCGTGGGCTACACGAACATGTCGAGCGACATCCGCAGCCTGGGCTACAAGAGCTACGTCGACTACAACGTGGGCGCGAGCTACGACTTCGGCAACGGGCTCTCGCTGGCAGGCTCGGTGCAGGGAGCCAACAGGCAGAGCGCGTATCTGTCCGTGAGCAATCCGGGCATCGACCTGGGCTTCGGGCCGTTGGGCAGGCAGACCTACTCGCCGAACAAGGCGCGCTTCATCCTCACGCTGACGAAGACGCTCTGAGCACCAGCATCAGTCGATGCTGATGTTCGCCGCCTTCGCGACCTCGGCCCACTTCACCCGGTTGTCGTGCACGGTCTTCTTGAACTGTGCCGGCGACTCGATGCGCACGGTGTTGCCCTGGCTCTCGAAGCGCTCGCGGATCTCGGGCGTATCGAGCACCGCCTTCACCGCCGCGTTGAGCTTGTCGACGATCTGCGGGTCGGTGCCCTTGGGCGCGAAGATGCCGAACCAAATCGAGCTGTCGAAGCCCTTGGTGCCGGGCAGGCCGCTCGATGCGATGGTGGGCACCTCCTTCACCGCGGGCACGGCCGCCGCGGTGGTCACGCCCAGCAGGCGCACCTTGCCGGCCTTGTAGTGCGGCAGCACGGTCTGCACCTGGTTCATGATGCAGCAGGTCTCGCCGCGCACCACCGACGTGATGGCCTCGGGGCCGCCCTTGTAGGGCACGTGCACCATGTTCAGGCCCAGGCGCGAATTGAACTCGGCAAAGGCCATGTGCGTGCCGGCGCCGTTGCCTGTAGACGCATAGTTGTACTTGCCGGGGTTGGCCTTGACCAGCTCGACGAATTCCTTCAAGGTCTTGACGTTGATCACGTCGGGATTGATGGTGAGCACGTTCGACACGTCGAGCACCGGCGCCACCGGCACGAAGTCGGCCTCCACGTCGAAGGGCAGCTTCTTGTAGAGCGCGGCGTTGCTGCCGTGCGTGGCGGCGGTGCCGAAGGAGAGCGTGTAGCCGTCGGGCTTCGAATGCGCCACGTAGTCGCTGGCGATGTTGCCCGCGGCGCCCGACTTGTAGTCGATGATGACCGGCTTGCCCAGCTGCTTCGCCAGCGGCTCCTGGATGGTGCGGGCCACCACGTCCACGCCCGAGCCGGCCGGGAATCCCATGATCAGCGTGACGGGTTGCTGCGGCCAGTCGTGCGCCGCTTGCTGGGCGAAGGCGGCGGTTGTCGCCAGCGAGGCGGCGGCCAGCAGCATGGTGCGACGGGCGGGCAGGGCGAATCTGGCAAGACGGGTGAATGGAGAATGAGCCATGGCAGTCTTTCGGTCGTTCAGTCTTTTGTCTTCAATACAGACGGTGCACGCGCATTGTGGCGCGCGGCTGATGCCCGATTCCATATGAGCTTATGCGCGACATGCAGGTATCGCGCCTGCTCCCGATAATCGCCCCATGGTCCGCTCCACCCAACAACTACACGCCCCACGCGAGCCCGCGCCCCTGCGCCCGGCCGCCACGGTGCTGCTGCTGCGCGACAGCGCCGCCGGCATCGAAGTGCTCATGACCCGCCGTTCCGCCACCGCCAGCTTCGCGCCCGGTGCCTACGTGTTTCCCGGCGGCCACATCGACGAGGCCGACGAGGCCGCCAAGCGCATCGCCACGCGCCGCCCCACGCAAAGCCGTGTACAGCGCACGCAGGCCATCGCGGCCATCCGCGAGGCCTTCGAGGAGCTGGGCATCCTGCTCGCTCACCGCCAGGCCGACGGCCAGCCGGTGAGCGCAGACGAGGTCGCCTCGATGGACCGCGGCAACACGGCCGGCACTGCCTTCGCCGACCAGTGCGCCGCGCGCGGCCTGGTGCTCGATTCCGACCGCGTCTTCACCTTCGCGCACTGGATGACCGACCGCGACCTGCCGCGCCGCTTCGACGTGCCCTTCCTGGTGGCGCGCATGCCCGAGGGCCAGGTGCCCACCGCCGACGAGAGCGAGCAGTTCGAGCCCTGCTGGGTACGCCCCGCCGATGCGCTCGCGCGCCACGAGGCCGGCAGCTTCTTCATGATCTTCCCGACCGTGCGCACGCTGCAGCGCATGGCCACCTACGCCACGGTCGACGGACTGCTCGCCGCCTGCGCAGGCGAGGTGCCGCTGTGGACCAGCTGCCCGCGCGCCGGCCTGCTCAAGGGCGAGGACGCGCGCTACATGGAGCACGAATCGCCCTACGGCGAACTCGCGATGGTGTGCCCAGACGGCCAGATCGCGCATGCGCTCGACTGGCAAAGCGAAACCCCGGTGCCGCTGCTGAAGAACGTGACGCGCCTGACCGCGCCCAACGCCAGCATCATGACCGGCCCTGGCACCAACAGCTACATCGTGGGCGACGCGGCCACCGGCTACATCGTGATCGACCCGGGCCCGAACGACTTCGACCACATCGGCCGCCTGTGGCGCGCCACGCATGGCGACATCCGCATGATCGTCTGCACTCACTCGCATGCCGACCACTCGCCGGGCGCGGCGCCGCTGCAGGCGCTGTGCAAGAACGCAAGCAAGCCGCCGATCCTCGGGCTGGCCTCGAAGCCGACGGCACGCTCCACCGCGCGCTTCACGCCCGAGCGCGAACTGGCCGACGGCGAGCGCCTGGTGCTCTCGGGCACCACCGAAGCGGGCGAGGCCGTCTCGCACACGCTGCGCGTGATCCACACGCCCGGCCACGCGGCCAACCACCTGTGCCTGGTGCTGGAGGAAGACGGCCTGCTGTTCTCGGGCGACCACATCCTCAATGGCAGCACCACGGTGATCGATCCGCCCGACGGAGACATGGGCGCGTACCTCGATTCGCTGGACACGCTCGACAAGGCCTGCGGGGCGGGCGGCATCGACTTCATCCTGCCCGCGCACGGCTACGTGATCGGCTTCGCCCGCACCGCCATCGGCATGCTGAAGGCGCACCGGCTCAAGCGCGAGGCCAAGATCGCGGCGGCCATGCAGAAGCTGCCCGAGGGCACGCCCGACGACTGGCTGCCGCTGGCTTACGACGACGTGCCCGAACGCATGTGGCCGGTGGCCGCGCGCTCGCTGGCTGCGCATGTGGCGCACATCCGGCAACTGGCCGCGCATCGATGAGCGGCATGGCGACTACCTCGCCCGTCGACGGCGAAGGCATCCGCCTTGCCAAGCGCGTGGCCGCGCAGGCCGGCGTGTCGCGGCGCGATGCGGAGCTGCTGATAGAGAACGGCGCGGTGCGCGTCGACGGCGTGCAGCAGACGCTGCCGCAGTCGCGCGTGCTGCCGCACCAGCGGGTGGAGATCGAGGCCGGCGTGAAGCCGCAGCCCGTGGAGCCCGTCACATTGCTCCTGTACAAGCCTGCCGGCATGCCCACCGACGCCGCGCACCAGCTGCTTGTTGCCGCCAACCACCACGAGCCCGAGCGCGCCGGCCTGCGCTTCCTGCCGGCGCATGCAAGGGCGCAGCGCTGCATGACGCCGCTGGAGACCGGCGCGAGCGGGCTGGTGGCGTTCACGCAGGAATGGCGCGTGGAGCGCAAGCTGCACGAGGATGCCGCCTTCCTCGAACACGAAGTGATGGTGGACGTGGCCGGCCCGGTGAGCCCCGAGGTGCTCGCGCGGCTCGAACGCTCGCCGGCGCGAGTGAGCATCGGCCGGCAGGCCGAGGAGCAGACAGGCCTGCGCTTCGCGCTCAAGGGCGCGCGGCCGGGGCAGATCGCCCACATCTGCGACGGGGTGAACCTGCGGATACTGGCGATGCGGCGCATCCGCATCGGCCGCGTGCCGCTGGCGGGGCTGCAGCCAGGCCAGTGGCGCTACCTTGCACCCCACGAACGCTTCTGACAACAACAGCAAGAACAAAAAAAGAAGAAAAACCGTCGAGAAGAGAAGACAGAGGACGACAACGACGATGCACCGCATTCGCGCGGCCCGCAATTTTCAGCCCGCGGCCTCCAGGGGCCGCCCTCAGGGAGAGACTGAGTCATGAAGTTCGCTACACCGGGCGCCGCCCTCGCCTGCACCGTGCCGCTGGCACTGGTGGCGGGGTGCTCCTACCTCACGCCCGCGCCGCCGCCCCCGCCGCCGGCACCGCCGCCGCCCGTGGTGTCGAAGGACGGCCTCGCGCCCATCACCGAGCAGCAGGTCGAGCGCATCCGCGAGGCCATCGCCAGCAAGCCGCCGAGCCCGGCCGTGGGCAAGGTGGTGCGCAGCGCCTCGCCGACCATCGAGTCCTTCGTTCGCACCGAGGGCTGCATCACGGCGCGCAACGGCGCGGTGCTCAACCCCTTCGCCGCGCCCGGGCGCCTGTTCGACGGCACCGGCTTCCAGGGCGGCCCGATGGCCGAGATGCAGTACCACGACAAGACCGCCTGCGTGACGGTGAAGCGCATCCAGAACTGGAAGATGGTCTCGCCCAAGCTGCTGCGCTTCGAGGTGGTCTACGTGGGCGACGACGGCGAAGAGCGCGCCGTCAAGCGCCACGAACTGGTGCGCCAGCCCAAGGGCGGGTGGCTGTTCACGCGCTGAAGTCTCTCTCCTGCTCGCGCGAAGGCCGGGACAAACCCCAGGAGCAGCGCCTTTTTGCACACTCGCGAAGGCTCGCGCGTGCAACATTTGTTGCGCCAAACGTAACGGCATGTACGATTCGCGCCGGCCTGAAGGTCCAGACCTTGGCCGAAGCCCCGTTGCCAAAGCCTCCTGCACATATCTAGAGAGGTGCGGCGACACATTCGAATCACATGTCCGAGGGAGAAACCCATGTTCGCTATCCGCAGCGCCGTCATACCGGTGTTGGCGTCGTTCCTGTTCGCCGGTTGCACGCATCTGCCGGCTACCCAGCCGGTCAAGCCTGAAGTCCTGAGCGCTCTCCAGCCCGTCGAGGTGAAGGTCGGGATCAATCAGCCCGAGCTGTACGCGGCGTTCGTCCGCTCGACTGCGGGAGCCTCCGGCGCCGCGGCCTGTGCGGCGGTGCCAGGATTCGGAATCCTGCTGGCTGCGGCCTGCGGCGGCGCGTTCGGCGCGGTGGACGCGAGCGTCAACGCAGCGCGGGCCAAGGCTGCCGAGGAAAGCGTCCGCCCGCTGAAGGACGAGCTGGTCGACGTGAGCTTCGACCAGCTCATGCGCGAGTCGATCACGCAATCGCTGCAGACGGTGCCGGGCATGCAGCTCGAGAGCGTGGCCATCACCAAGACCGTCACCACGGATGCCTACGAAAACACGTTCAAGGCCTCGAAGTCGAATTCGGTGATGTTCATCAACCTCGACTACCACCTGTCGACCGATTTCTCTACGCTGGAAGTCTCGGCACGAGGACTGATCTATCCGCGCGGTGCCACGGCTCGCAAGGCCGCCAAGTTGCCGACGTCGATTTCGACGACACCCTCGGAGCCCGCGCTCGCACTGCAGAACGCGACCTACCGCAGCAACATCATCTATCGTGCGAAGCACCCGGCGGCGGGCGACGACGCCACGAAGAACATCGCCGCCTGGAAGGCGGACAACGCCCGCTTCCTGAAGATGGCGCTGCAGGACGGCATTGCGCAATCGACGGCACTCCTGGCCGCCGATCTCCAGAGCAAGCATCCCGTCTATGCGCCGGCAACGGCCAAGGTCGATGTGCCTCCTGGCCTGAAAGCCAACCTGGTGTCGCAAGGCAACACGGGCAAGCTGCTTCGCTATCCCGATGGATCGCTGTACTTCGACGCGGCGCTGGCCAACGTCGTGGCCGCGGCGCCGCCGGCAGTAGCCGCTGCTCCCGCTGCGCCCGCAACGGTCGCAGCCGCCGATACCGCATCGGCCGCCGCGGTGCCCACCGCACAGCCCGCTACGGACACGGCGGCGAAGTGACGCGCGAGGAATGGCGCCGCGCCGCCTGCTGGGTGCTGGCGGTGCCGCTGCTCGTGGCGGGCTGTGCGTCGGAAAGGGTGACAGGTCTGCAGCGCCGGACTGCGGCTGCGCAACCGGGTACTTCGGTGCCTGCCTGCCCCTTCTCTCTCGGTGCCATCGACGACCGGCGGGACGCGCAGAGCCTTGGACAGATGGGCCGCACGCATATCGACGGCGTTGGCTTCGACGAGTGGTTCAGGGCCGGCATTGCATCGATTCCCGGCTACACGCGCGATGCTGCCGCGCCAACCCTGCGCATCACGGTGCTCAAAGCCTACGTGCACGGCCTCATCACACTGAAATCCGCCAACCTCGTCGTGCGCGTTCAGCTTCCGCCGGATGGCTCCAGTGCCGCGACCACGAAGACCTATCGCGGCTTCGACGACTCGATCAATTGGTCCACGTCCGAGAGCGAGATCCAGCAGGCATTCGACGCCGCGCTTGACAATCTCACGGCGCAGATCGGCGCGGACCTGAAGAAACGCTGCAGGGCCTGAATCAGGCCTTGGAGGTCCGGGCTCTCTGCGTGCGCAGCGCAACCGCGAACGACAGCTGCGCCACGATGCCCGCTCCCGCCAGCACGATGGCCGAAGCCAGCGCCGGGTTCGCGTGCCCCATGCCCGCGAGCGCGGTGCACAGCGCGCCCACGGCCATCTGCGTGAAGCCGTAGAGGCCCGAGGCCGAGCCGATGACCTGCGGGTTGACGCTGATCGCCTGCGTGAGTGCCGGCGGCGAGGCCATGCCCACGCCGACGGTGAAGAGGAACATGCACGCGACGATCAGTGGCACCGAGAGATGGCCGCTGAGCGCCGCGCCGAGCAGCACGAAGGCCGCCACCACGCTCAATGCGTTCGATCGCGTCATCAGGCGGTCGACGCGCACCCGCGAGATCAGGTGGCTGGTGAGAAAGCTGCCGAGCCACACGCCAGACACCAGGATGGCAAGGTAGATGCCCGCCTCGTGCGCCGGCCGGTGCAGCTGGTCGACGAAGATGAAGGGCGCCGAGGCGATGAAGGCGTACATGGACGTGGTGGCGCAGCCGCCGCCGATGGAGAAGCCCAGGAAGGCCGGCGAGGCCAGCAGCTTGCGGTAGTTGCGCCCGAGCTCGCGGGCGTTCACGGCGGCGCCGGGCGCGCCGGTCTCGGGCAGCATGCGCCAGGTGAAGAGAAAACCGACCACGCCCAGGCCGAAGAGCGCATAGAAGATCGAGCGCCAGCCCAGCGTGGTGGCGAGCGCGCCGCCGATCAGCGGCGCGAGGCTGGGTCCGACGGTGACCATCAGGTTCATCAGCGCGAGGCGGCGCGTGGCCTCCTGCGGCTCGGCCGTGTCGCGCACGATGCTGCGGCCCAGCACGAGCCCCGAGCAGCCGCCCACCGCCTGGAAGAGCCGCGCCGCAATGAGCGAATGCACCTCGGGCGCGAGCGCCGCGGCAAGGCCCGCCACGCAGTAGATGCCCAGCCCGCCCAGCAGCACCGGACGCCGCCCGAAGCGGTCGGCCAGCGGGCCGTACACCAGCTGGCCCAGCGCGAGACCGAGGATGTAGAGGCTCACCGTCATCTGCATCTGCCCGATGCCGGCGCCCAGGCCCTTCGCGGCGATGGGCAGCGCGGGCACGAAGATGTGCATGGCCAGCGTGCCGCTGAAGGTGACCAGAGCGAGCAGCCACAGCGGCGCGTGCGGGCGGCGCGGCGGCTGAGCGGATGTCGGCGTCATTGCTTGATGCTGGCCGGCGTCGAGCCCTGCGCAAGATGGGCTTCGTCAGGCTCCCAGCCGCCGCCCAGCGCCATGAACAGCACCACCTGGTCGTCGGCCAGCTGCGCCTCGCTGGCCGCGAGCGCGGCTTCGCTGGCGGCCAGCGAGCGTTCGGCGTCGAGCGAATCGAGGTAGCCGGTGCGGCCGTTCTGGTAGAGCTGGCGCGCCTGCGCCGCGACCTTGGCGCTCTCGTCGCGCGAGGCCTGCAGGGCAGCGCGGCGGTCGAGCTCGCGTGCGTAGGTGGCGAGCGCGGTCTCGGTCTCGCGCAGCGCGGTGAGCACGGTGCCGTCGAACTTGGCGAGCGCGGCGCGCGTGCCGGCCTCTGCCTGCGCGATACGGGCCTGCGCGACGCCGGTGTTCGGAATGGTCCACGAGATCAGCGGACCGAGGCTCCAGGCGAAGGTGTCCTTGCGCCCGAAGCCGTCGGCATGGCCCGCGGAAGAGCCCGAGAGCCCCAGCGTGACCTTCGGATAGAGCTCCGCAGTCGCCACGCCGATGCGCGCGGTCGATGCGGCGAGGCTGCGTTCGGCCTGGCGGATGTCGGGGCGGCGGCGCAGCAGCGCGGCGCCGTCGCCCACCGGCAGCACGCCGGCCACGCGCGGCGGCACGGTGCAGTCGGCCACCTCGCGCGGAAAGTCCTGCGGCAGCGCGCCGGTGAGCGTGGCGAGACGGTAGAGCGCGCCCTGGCGCTCGGCCTTCAGCGGCGGCAGCGCGGCATTGAGCTGCTGCAGCTGCGCACGTGCGCGGTTCGCGTCGATGGCGCCGGCACGGCCCGCGCGCTGCAGGCGGTCGGTGACGTTGACGGCGTCCTGCTGCAGCGAAACGGACTTCTGCGCGATCTGCAGCCGCAGGCCGGTCGAGCAGGCTTCGGCGTACGCGCGTGCGGTGCCGGCCGCCACGTTCACGCGCACGAGGTCGAGCGCGGCTTCGGCGGCCTGCGTGCTGGCTTGGGAGGCCTCGATGGCGCGCCGGATCTGGCCGAACAGGTCGACCTGGTAGGAGAGCGACGCGCCCGCGCTGTAGTTGAAGGTGCTCGGCGGCTCGTAGCCCTTCTGCAGCAGCGACAGGCCCGAGACGTGGCCGAACGAGGGGCCGCCGTTGACGCCGATGGTGGGGTACCTGGCGCCGGTGGTCTCGTCCTCGATGGCGCGCTCGCGCTCGAGGTTCGCCACGGCCTGGCGCAGGTCGGTGTTGTGCGCGAGGGCCTGTTCGACCAGCTTGTCGAGCAGCGGGTCGTGGTACAGGCGCCACCAGTGGGCGGGCAGCGGCGCCGCGTTGGCGGGCGCCTCTGCGAAGGGCTTGCCCGCTGCAGGCTGGCTGGCCAGCGCCTCGGGCGGCTGCCTGTAGTCGGGGCCGACCGCCGCGCAGGCCGCGAGCGCGGCGGCGGCGGCCAGCGATGCGATGCGGAATGCGAAGCTGGTCATGTCGTTCATCCCTTCTGTGGCGTGGAGGCCGTTGCCGCCGTCTTCTGCGCCGGCTTGTTCTCCAGCACCTGCACCGTGACCGTCTGGCCCGCGACGAGGCGCGCGCCCTGCGGCAGCGGGTCGAGCTTCACGCGCACCGGAATGCGCTGCGCGAGCCGCACCCAGTTGAAGGTGGGGTTCACGCTGGGCAGCAGGTTGGCGCTGGTGGAGCGGTCGTGGTCGGCGATGCCGGCGGCCACGCTCTCGACCGAGCCTTCGAGCACAGCGCCGCCGCCCATGGGCGTGACGCGCACGCGGTCGCCGAGGTGGATGCGCGGCAGCTTGGTTTCCTCGAAATAGCCTTCGACGTAGAACGACTGCGCATCGACCAGCGCTAGCACCGGCCGGCCCGCCGCGGCATAGCTGCCCTGGCGCAGGTCGAGGTTGGTGACCAGGCCGTCGGCCGGTGCGCGCACCTGGGCGCGCTGCAGGTTGAGGCGGGCCGAGTCGAGCGCCACTTCGGCCTGCGCGACAGCAGCCTGCATCTGCTCGACGCGCGAGCGGGTCTGTTCGCGCGACTCCTTCGACACCAGCTCGTCGAGGCCGGCATTGCGCGCGTTCTCGCGCTGGGCCTGCGCGCTCACGGCGCGCTGCGCCGCGAGCGCGGCCTGCGCCTGGCGCACGGCGAGGTCGTAGCGCGCGCGGTCCACTTCGAAGAGCAGCGCGCCGGCGGCCACAGGCTGGTTGTCGTGGATGGGCACTGCCGTGACCAGGCCCGAGACGTCGGGCGCGATCTGCACGACGTTGGCGCGCACGCGGCCGTCGCGCGTCCACGGCGCGAGTTCGTAGTGGTCCCACAGGCGCAGGCCGGCCCACACGGCGGCGGCGACCACGGCCAGGGTGAAGAGAACGCGGCCCAGGCGCTGGGCCCACGGATTGCTGTCGTCGGAAGTTCGGGCGGCTTTCATTGGAATCTCGTTGTTGTCATTGGAGGTAGGCGCTGGCGCGGCTGAGCGCGTAGAGCAGCAGCAGGTAGAGCGCCATGTCGAAGAGGGCCGGGTGCCACACCCAGCGATAGGCGCCGGTGGCCGCGAGCAGGCGGCGCACGCCCCACAGCACGAGCAGCGCCGCGAGCGCGAGCACCATGATCCAGGGCAGGTACAGGCCGTAGAAGCTGGCTTCGCCGATCATGCGGAAGCTCCTTGCGAAGTGAGGGACGTGCCCGCGAGCGAGGGCGGCGCGTCGGGAAAGAGATTGCGGCGCAGGCCCACCAGTGCGGTGACGGCCGAGCGCGAGGCTGAAGAAGACGACGACGCGGTGTCGCGCGCATCGAGCACGGCGCCGAGCGCCTCGTCGATCTGCGGCAGCAGGCCCGGTGGTCGCGGATTCATGCGGCCCTCCGCGCGCTGTCGGAAGAAGCGCGAGATGCCGCCCAGCAGCGCGGCCGAAGTGGCCAGCGGCAGCTGGCCGCGCACACGCTGCAGCACGGCGATGTCGGCACCCATGCGCAGGTCGCGCAGCGCGTCGTTGGCGGCCACGCCCTCGACGGTGCCGCCGGCCTGCGCGATGCGCGGCGCGAGCAGGCCGATGCGGTCGAGCATGCGCACGGCGTAGGCGTCGCTCTGCGCGTACTGCGGATGCGACGAGGCGGCCATGTCGCCCAGCTCGCGCCAGGTGGCGCGCTGGATGCGCCGCGCGCTCCAGTCGGCGCCCACCGAGCGCACGAGACGCGTCACGCGCGCGGCGACGACCACGCCGACGATCTGGCCGATCATGCTGTTGATGAAGCTCACCAGGTCGGAGCTGGCGGTGTCGTGCATCGCCAGCGTGCCGCACACGCCGAAGATCAGCGCCATCGCGGGCATGAAGTGCGTGGGACGCGGCAGGTAGAAACCCAGCAGCAGGAAGAGCGGCGCACAGATGACCACCAGCATGCCGAAGTCCTGCACCGTGGGCATGAGCACCAGCACGTAGACGGCCGAGATCGGGATGGACCACAGCGTCCACTTCAGGAAGCCGTGGATCGCCGGCACCGGGTCGTCCATCGTCGCGAAGAAGCAGCAGAAGACGGCGGCCATCATGGTCGCGGCCGAGCCCATGGGCCAGCCGGTGACGATCCAGAACGCGCCGCACAGGCAGATGGCGATGACTGCCGCCAGGGCCGACAGCAGCGCCATGCCGTAGTCGCGGTGCAGCACGCGGCTGCCGAGCGCGGCCGTGCGGCGCAGCGGCGCGGCGCCCTTCAGCCCCTCGTCGATGTCCTGGCGCAGCTGGGCGCAGGCGTTCCAGCCGTCGACGAGCTCTTCGAGGCGGCCCGCGAGGCCGATGCGCAGCGCGCTGCCCCAGCGGGCCTGCGGATCGGCGTCGGGCGGCGTGGCGCCCAGGGCGTCGATGGTGCGGCGCAACTCCTGCAGGCGCGCGGCACGGGCAGCGGCGTCCCCAGGGGCGTCGGCCTCTTCACGCAACCACTGAGCGGCCTTCGCGAGCACGGCGGCCACGTCGGGGGCGATGACGCCTTCGGCCTGCTCCAGCGCCAGCAGGCGGTCTTCGACGGCGGAGAGCGCGGGCGTGAGCGCGGCGACGCGGTCCTGCATCGCGCGGATGGCGCCGGCGGTCCAGCGCAGGTGAGTGGTGTCGAAGGGAACGTGGGTGGAGAGAAGGCGCAACTGCGTGATGTCGCCGGCGAGGCGGCGTCGGTCGTCGTCGAGGCGCCGTGGCTCGGCACTGCTTCGGCCGGCGGGCTGGAAGAGGTCGCCCAGCCACTTGCGCGCGTCCTGCAGCGTGCGGTCGAGCAGGCCCAGCACGGTCGGCGCGAGCCCCGCGGGCAGCACGAGGCTGTGGATGAGCGTGGCGCAGAAGATGCCCAGGCCGATCTCCTCCACGCGGGCCACGGCGGTGTCGAACAGCGCAAGCGGCGTCTGCACCGACGGAAAGCCGATCAGCGCCGCCGTGTAGCCCGCGAGCATGAACACATAGGAGCGCGGCGTGCGGTCGAAGAGCGAAATGCACAGGCACAGCCCCACCCACAGCGCGAGCACCAGCGTGAGCAGCTCGGGCGCGTTGGACAGCGCTGGCACCAGCAGCACGGTGGCGGTGCTGCCGATGAGCGTGCCGAGGAAACGGTAGACCGCCTTGGAGCGCACCGCGCCGGCCAGCGGATGGGCGACGACGTAGGTGGTCATGAGCGCCCAGAACGGACGCGGCAGGCCGGCGCGGCTGGCGAGGTACATCGCCAGCATGGCCGCGGCGAAGCTCTTGCCGGAAAAGAGGATCTCCGCGCGGCTGAAGCGCGGCAGGCTGAACGAGGCCATCTGCTGCTACCTGCGCCCTTCCTGCGTCGGCGCGAGCGGCGGCAGGCTCTGCACGGCACGCACGCCCATGCGCTCCTCGAGCACGCTGAACACGCGCAGGCAGGCGGCGACGTCCTCGTCGGACACGCCGTCGAACAGCGACACCCGCATCAGCGTCAGCGCCGCCTCGATGGGTTCGCAGACGGCCTTGCCGGCCTCGGTGAGGTGCAGGGTCTTGGCGCGGCGGTCGGCCGGGTCTTCGCGGCGCTCGACGAGGCCGGCTTCCACCAGCTGGTCGACAGAGCGCACCAGCGACGGGCCCTCGATGCCCAGCGCCTCCGCCAGCACGCCCTGGCGCACATCGCCGTTCATGCGCCCGAGCATCACGATCGGATAGGCCAGCGTCTGCGACACGCCCACATGTGCCACCGCCTTGTCCGCCGCGGCGCGGTAGCCGCGCTGCAGCACCGCCAGCGACGTGCCGAGGCGCATCAGTGCCTGTTCGCGCGTCGGTTGGATGTTGGCTTGGTCGTTCACGATAGCCGCCTATTAATTAGCATGCTATCGATTATACGGGTAACTACCAATCCGTGCAGGCGACAAGGCTCGCGCCCGCCTTCAGGGCCGAAGGACGTGAAAAAACGGAAAGGAAGGGAAAGAAAAGTGTGAAGCCCGCCGATAAGCCGGATTCTGTGCACCGCGAGCCCCTTGCGGAACCCGCGGCGTGACCGCCATTACTCTGGGCCGCCTGTCACCAGACGGCTCGATGCCACCTACCCGCCAGCTCAGCGGAACCACCTCGATACTGGCCTACTTGGTGTTGCTGCGCGCAGAGATTGCCCGTTTCACCCGAACTGAATCGGCTCGTCTCTGTTGCTCTGATCCTCACCTCACGGTGGAGAGTCGTTAACTCCTGCGCTGTCCTGTGCAGTCCGGACGTTCCTCCAGTGCGGCCTTTCGGCACTTGCACCAGCGGCGGTCTGGCGTGCTTCACGGGGTGGATTATCGCCCGGCGCGGCGCCGGGCCTACAGCGCCAGCACGCGGGCGATCTCGCGCGCCGCATCCTGCGGCTGAGTCACGGCGGTGTCGATGACCACCTCGCCGGGCGGCATCGCACGCTCGCAGGCCTCGAACTGGTCGCGCAGCTGCCGCAGCAATTCAAGGGAGCGCAGCTTCCCGAATTCGGCCCGGCTCGCGGCATCGATGCGCTTCTCCTGCTCGTCGCGCGAGAGCTTCAGCTGGACGAACATCGTGCTGCCGCCCTCGGCCGCCACGGTCTCGACCACGCGCTGCGGAAAATCGGCAGCCACCGAAGGCTCCGGCGCAAAGGTGAAGATCAGCGAGCGCCCGGTTCGCGCGGCCTCGCGCATGGTGGCGAGCCACATCTGCTCGCGCAGCTTCACGAAGCTCTCGCAGCCGAAGGGAAACACCGCCGCGACGGCGTCGACGACCAGGTGGTTGTGGAAGACCGCGAAGCCGCTGAGCTGCCCCAGCGCACGCGCGATCGTCAGCTTGCCGGAAGCGACCGGCCCATGGATGAACACCAGTTTCATCCGGCCATTCTGCCAAGGCACTCCGCGGCCGATCAGGGAGATCGGGGCCGAAGGCACACGGGCTGGTCTCACAATGCGCGTTGTCCGTCCGACAAACGCATCGATCCAAGGAGATTGCATCCATGAAGGCCCAGAACATCCTCCAGACCATCGGCAACACGCCGCACATCCGCATCAACCGCCTGTTCGGCAATGCGAAGCAGCAGGTGTGGATCAAGTCCGAGCGCGCCAACCCCGGCGGCTCGATCAAGGACCGCATCGCGCTCGCGATGGTGGAAGACGCCGAGAAGAGCGGCGCGCTCAAGCCCGGCGGCACCATCGTCGAGCCGACCTCGGGCAACACCGGCATCGGCCTGGCGATGGTGGCGGCCGTCAAGGGCTACAAGCTGATCCTGGTGATGCCCGACAGCATGTCGGTGGAGCGCCGCCGCCTGATGCTGGCCTACGGCGCCACCTTCGACCTCACGCCGCGCGCCAACGGCATGAAGGGCTCCATCGCCCGCGCGGAAGAGATCGTGGCCGGCACGCCCGGCGCATGGATGCCGCAGCAGTTCAACAACCCAGCCAACATCGACGTGCACGTGCGCACCACGGCCGAGGAAATCGCGGCCGACTTCCCCGACGGCATCGACGTGCTGATCACCGGCGTGGGCACGGGCGGCCACATCACCGGCGTGGCGAAGGTGCTCAAGAAGAAGTGGCCCAAGCTGCAGGTGTTCGCGGTGGAGCCGGTGGCATCGCCGGTCATCTCGGGCGGCCAGCCTTCGCCGCACCCGATCCAGGGCATCGGCGCGGGCTTCATCCCGAAGAACCTCGACACCTCGCTGCTCGACGGCGTGCTGCAGGTCGACGCGGAGCCCGCGCGCGAAATGGCCCGCCGCTGCGCGCGCGAGGAAGGCATCCTGGTGGGCATCTCCTCGGGCGCCACGCTCGCGGCCATCGCGCAGAAGCTGCCGTCGCTCGCGCCCGACGCGGTGGTGCTGGGCTTCAACTACGACACGGGCGAGCGCTATCTGTCCGTAGAGGGCTTTCTGCCGGCCTGAAGGTTCTTGTCGCGAAACACCACGGAACCGGCTTTGCCGGGCCGTCGGTGTTGCCCCCGGTAGGGGGTTGGCGTAGCGACACGCAGTGTCGCGCAGCCTGGGGGCGAGTAAAATTGCTGGCTGCTTGATAGTCACAAGCCCCACGCCATGCTGAGAATCTCCGAACTCAAACTCCCGCTCGACCACGCGCCAGAGGCGCTGGCCGAACTGATCGCCAGGACGCTCGGCGTCCCACTCGAAGCGATCGCTTCCCACACCGTCTACAAGCGCAGCTTCGATGCCCGCAAGGCCGAGCTGCTCACCGTCTACATCTGCGACGTGCAGCTGTCGGACGCGAAGCTCGAAGCCGCCCTGCTCGCCAGGCACGCGGGCCATCCGCACATCCAGCCGGCGCCCGACATGCGCTACACGCCCCCGGCCAGCGCGCCCGAGGGCCTGCCGACGCGGCCCGTGGTGATCGGCTTCGGCCCCTGCGGCATCTTCGCGGCGCTGATGCTCGCGAAGATGGGCTTCCGCCCCATCGTGCTCGAACGCGGCAAGACCGTGCGCCAGCGCACCCGCGACACCTGGGGCCTGTGGCGCAGGAGCGAGCTCAACCCCGAGTCGAACGTGCAGTTCGGCGAAGGCGGCGCCGGCACTTTCTCCGACGGCAAGCTCTACAGCCAGATCAAGGACCCGCGCTTCCTCGGCCGCAAGGTGATGAAAGAGTTCGTGAAGGCCGGCGCGCCGCCCGAGATCCTCTACGTCGCGCATCCGCACATCGGCACCTTCAAGCTGGTGAAGGTGGTCGAGAACATCCGCGAGCAGATCGTGGCGCTGGGCGGCGAGATCCGCTTCGAGCAGCGCGTGACCGACGTGCGCATCGAAAGCGGCCACCTTCGCGGCCTCACCGTGCTCGACCAGGCCACCGGCCAGAGCAGCGAGCTTCGCGCCGACCACGTCGTGATGGCGCTGGGCCACAGCTCGCGCGACACGTTCGCGATGCTGCATGCGCGCGGCGTGCACATCGAGGCCAAGCCCTTTTCCATCGGCTTCCGCGTGGAGCACCCGCAGGGCCTCATCGACCGCGCGCGCTGGGGCCGCCACGCGGGCCATCCGCTGCTGGGCGCGGCCGACTACAAGCTGGTGCACCACGCGAGCAACGGCCGCTCGGTCTACAGCTTCTGCATGTGCCCGGGCGGCACCGTGGTTGCGGCCACCAGCGAGCCGGGCCGCGTGGTCACCAACGGCATGAGCCAGTACTCGCGCAACGAGCGCAACGCCAACGCGGGCATCGTGGTGGGCATCGACCCGCGCGATTTCCCAGGATGGGAATCGAATTCCCCGGGCGATGCGCTCGCAGGCATCGCGCTGCAGCGCGAGCTGGAAAGCAACGCCTTCGTGCTCGGCGGCGGCGACTACCGCGCGCCCGGCCAGCTGGTGGGCGACTTCATCGCCGGCAAGCCTTCCACCGCGCTCGGCAGCGTGATCCCCTCGTACAAGCCGGGCGTGACGCCGACCGACCTGCACAAGGCCCTGCCCGCCTACGCCATCGAGGCGATGCGCGAGGCCTTCCCCGCCTTCGGCCGCAAGATCAAGGGCTTCGACACGCACGACGCGGTACTCACCGGCGTCGAGACGCGCACTTCGTCGCCGATCAAGATCACGCGCGGCGACGACTTCCAGAGCCTCAACGTGCGCGGCCTGTACCCCGCGGGCGAAGGCGCGAGCTACGCGGGCGGCATCCTGTCGGCCGGCGTGGACGGCATCAAGGTGGCCGAGGCCGTGGCGCGCAGCGTGCTGACCGAGTCGGAGCGCGAACGCACCGCGAGCGTCTGATGCGGCAGCAGTCTTCCATCCGCTTCGAACGCCCCACCCTGGGCCACCTGATCGTCGCCACGCTGGCGATGGCGGCGGTGGTGCTCGCCTCCAACATCCTCGTGCAGTTCGCCATCAACGACTGGCTGACCTGGGGCGCCTTCACCTACCCGGTGGCCTATCTCGTGAGCGACCTCGTCAACCGGCGCTTCGGCCCCGGCATGGCACGGCGCGTGGCGTGGGTGGGCTTCGCCGTGGCGGTGGGCGTGTCGCTGCTGCTGGCGCCGGTGCGCATCGCGGCGGCCTCGGGGCTGGCCTTCATCGCTTCGCAGCTGCTCGACATCGGCGTCTTCGACCGCCTGCGCCGCGGCCTCTGGTGGCGCGCGCCGCTGGTGGCCACGGTGATCGCCGCGGTGCTCGACAGCATCGTGTTCTGGGGCATCGCCTTCGCGGGCACCGAGGGCCCATGGCTCACCTGGGCGCTCGGCGACCTCGCGGTGAAGCTGGCCGTCGGCGTGCTGATGCTGCTGCCTTTCAGGCTACTGATCGGCCGCCAGGCCGCGCGCGCCTCGGCCGCCATGGGCTGACGCCAGCCATGGAAACGACAATGCACCGAGCGCCCCATCCACTGCACCGCGCCGAACGCGCGAGCGCATTCCACTGAACCACTTCCTGCTTTCTTCGCGCCTTCGCGCCGGATTTCCAGAATGACCGAAGCAACCACCGCCAACCCGAACAACAAGTCGCGCCGCCCCCGTGGCGAGCGCATGGACATGGCGCAGCAGCTGCAGGCCCTGCGCGCCGGCACGGACGGCGCGGCGACCGCGCCCGAAGCCGATCAAGCCCCCATGCAGGCCAGCAGGCAGCGTCCGCAGCATCAGCAGCAGCGCAAGAAGGCGCAGGGCCGCCAGCAGCCTTCGCAACAGAAGCAGCAACAACAGCCTCAGCAGCCCGCTCGCCCGCAGCGCAAGGTGCACCCGGCGCTCGAGCGCCTGTTCGAGCTGTACCCGAACCTCTTCGGCGCGCGCTTCCTGCCGCTGAAGCTCGGCGTGTACGAAGAGCTGATCGCCCGCCACCCCGACGACTTCAAGGCCGAAGACCTGAAGGTGGCGATGGGCCTGCACGCGCGCTCCACCCGCTATCTCGAAAGCGTGGCAGCCGGCCATCCGCGCCATGACCTCGACGGCAACGTCGCCGAGCCGGTCGCGCCCGAGCATGTGCACCACGCGATCCTCGAGCTGCACCGCCGCCGCTCGCAGCGCACCGGCGAAGACCTGCGCCCCCAACTGGTAGCGCGCCTGGCTCGCGCCGTCGAAGCCTCTGGCCTCGACCGAGAGGCCTACGCCGTGCTGGTGCGCTCGCGCGACGCGAACAACAACGCCGTGCTCGACGAAGCCCTGGCCCTGCTCGCGGAACAGGCCGCCAAGCGCGAGGCGCTGCTGCGCGCCTTCGAGGCCAGCGGGCGCAGCGAGAAGGAGTTTGCGGAGATGTACGGCATGACGCAGGGCGAGGTCACGCGCACGCTGCAACGTGCGCGGGCCGACCGGACCGCGGCTGCCGCCGCGCCGCAAGCAGCGGAGGCGCCGCAGGCTGCGGCTGCGCCCGAAGCAGCGGAACCCACGGCGGCTCCCGAAACCCCGGCGGCCGACTGAGCCGGTCCAAGCGCTGGATCGGCCGTGGGCCGGGAGTCTTCCCACTGCAGTCAGCAGCCAGCCTGAGCGTGTCATTCGGCGTTTTTTGCGCCATGGCATCTGGATCATCTGGGACGGCCGTGAACGACAACAGGTGCTGGCGTCGAACAGGCGCAGTCACTGGCATCGCATCAAATCATAATGGATGTTTTTCAGACCTTTAAGTGGATAAATTTAGCATTTGAGCTACAATTCAATCCTTTAAATAGCAAGACATCCTCATGCTCGATGTCGCGTTCGCCACCGTCCCGGAACTCGTGGAGGCCCTCGGACAGCGCTTGCGCGCGCAACGCATCGCGCAGTCGCTGACCCAGGCCGAGCTGGCCCAGCGCGCCGGCGTCTCGGGCAGCGCCATCAAGACGCTGGAGTCCACCGGCATGACGACGCTGGAAACCTTCGTGCGCGTCATACAGGCGCTGGGCCTGGTCGATGAACTCGCCGACCTGCTGACCCTGCGGCCGACCACCAGCATCGCCGCCATGGAACAGGCGCAGGCCGCGCAGCGTCAGCGCGTTCGCCATCCGCGCAAGCCCCCGCCGCAGGGCCGCCGACAAGACCGCCAATGAAGAAGCTCACCGTCCTCTACGAAGGCTGGGGCCAGCACTGGCCCCTGGGCACCCTGGCCGACGACGGGCGCCAGATCATCTTCGAGTATTCGGCCGACGCGCTTGCCAACGGCATCGAGCTGTCGCCGCGCCACCTGAAGCTGCGGCCAGCGGCCTACGGTCCGTTCCCAAAAGAGATGGGCTACCTGCCGGGCCTCATCTACGACAGCCTGCCCGATGGCTGGGGGATGCTGCTGATGGACCGGCTGTTCCGCAAGGCGGGGCGTGACCCGGCGCGCGTCTCGCCCCTCGACCGGCTGGCCTTCATCGGCGCACGCGCCATGGGTGCGCTCTCCTTCATCCCGCCGCAGGACGATGGCATGCCAACGGCCGACTGGAGCCTGCTGCAACTGGCGCAGGCGGCACGGAACGTGTCCGACGACGACGTGACGGCGCTGCGCATGCTGGCCCAGGCCGGCGGTTCACCGCACGGGGCCCGTCCCAAGGCATTGGTCCGGTTCGACGCCGCGACCCGCACTGTGAGCACCGTCGACGATGCCGCAGGCGAGCCCTGGCTCGTCAAGTTCCCGGCCCAATCGGAACACCCCGAGGTCTGCGCCATCGAGCACGTCTATGCGCAGATGGCGCGCGCATGCGGCATCGTCATGGGGCCGACCGAATATTTCGACCTGGGCGCGAACCTCGCCGCCTTCGGCACCCAGCGGTTCGACCGCGTGGAACACGTGCGCGTACCCGTCCACTCCCTGGCCGGCGCCCTGCATGCCGACTTCCGGGTGCCCTGCCTGGACTACGAAACCGTGCTGCGCGCCACCGGCTTCTTCACCCAGAACGCGCACGAGGTCATGGCCGCCTTCCGGCTGTGCGTGTTCAACGTGGTGTTCAACAACCGGGACGACCACGCGAAGAATTTCTCGCTGCGCATGAACGAGGCACACCGCTGGGACTTCGCGCCTGGCTACGACCTCACCTTCAACCCCGGCCCGGACGGAAACCACCAGACCTCGGTGATGGGCGAGGCGCTCGCGCCCGGCAGACCTCACCTGCTGGCCCTGGCGGCCAAGCTGGGCCTGCGCGCCCGCGACGTGCAGCACGTCATTAATCACACCTGCTCGGTGGCGGCAGACCTGGAAAGCGCCTTGTGCGATGCCCCGGTGCGGCGCGAGACCGTGGCCGTCATCGCAGACGCGGTCGCCAGCAATGTGCGGCGCTGCAGCGCCTAGCTGTGCCCGCCTGCTTCGCCGCCGAGGCTTTTCGGCCAATGCTGCCGGCCCGGGCATCGAAGTCATCGAAGCTGAGCCGGGTATCGAGGCGATCATCGATGCCCTCATCGATGCGGCAGTAGATGAGCCTCAGCCGCCCGGCATGCTTCTGGCCGATCTCCGCAACCTGAAGCGCGAGAAATGGGACTTGCTTTGCCCGATGGACCTCTGCGCAAGGCGTAGAAAGCCGCCCAGCGGCTTTTCCTTGTCGAACCGCGGGCCGGATGGCCCGTCTGTCCCGCTCAGCGCTGCGCGTTCTGCAGCGCCGCAATGCGCTCCTCGATCGGCGGGTGCGTCGCAAACAGCTTGCCGATGCTGCCCGTGATGCCCATCGCTTCAACCGCCTTCGGCAGTTCACCAGCCGGCAGGCCGCCCAGTCGGGCGAGCGCGTTGACCATCGGCTGGCGATTGCCCATGAGGGCGGCCGAGCCGGCGTCGGCGCGGAACTCGCGCTGGCGCGAGAACCAGGCCACCACCATCGCGGCGGCGAAGCCGAGCACGATGTCCAGCACGATGGTGCTCACGTAGTAGCCGATGCCGGGGCCCGAGCTGCGGTCGTCGCCGCGGCGCAGGAAGCTGTCGACGGCATAGCCGATCACGCGCGACAGGAACACGACGAAGGTGTTCATCACGCCCTGGATCAGCGTCATGGTGACCATGTCGCCGTTGGCGATGTGCGCCACCTCGTGGCCGATGACGGCCTCGACCTCTTCGCGCGTCATGTTCTGCAGCAGGCCGGTGGACACCGCCACCAGCGACGAGTTCTTGAACGCGCCCGTCGCGAAGGCATTGGGCTCGCCTTCGAAGATGCCGACCTCGGGCATGCCGATGCCGGCCTTGTCGGCGAACTTGCGCACCGTGCCGACGATCCAGGCCTCGTCGGGCGTCTGGGGGTTGTCGATCATGTGCAGTCCGGTGGTCCACTTGGCCATCGGCTTGCTGATGAGCAGCGAGATGATCGCGCCGCCGAAACCCATCACCAGCGCGAAGCCGAGCAGCGCCGTGAGGTTGAGCCCGTTGGCCGTGAGGAAGCGATTGACGCCGAGCAGGCTGGCGACCACGCCGAGCACCGCGACGACCATCACGTTGGTCAGGACAAACAGAAGGATACGTTTCAAGTTGAATTCTCCGTGGGGAAATCTGCCATCCAGATGAGGGCCCCGGGGCTCTCTTCAAGCCGCATTCAAGCGGTTCGCGGCATGGAAGCCCTGGGTGTTGTGTGTGTTCTTGGAGCTCCGGTCGGCGGCAGCCGGGTGGAGCCATGATAGGAGCAAAAGTTCTAGGCCCCCGGTATTCCCCGACCGGCCAAGGGCCTGAAGACCTTCGGATCGTCATAGAACTGTGCGGCCTCGTTGCCGGCGCACCAGCCGGGCACGCCGAGCACCGGCAGCGGCACGAAGGGCTTGCGCCCGAGCCGTTGCGCATCGAGCATGCCCGCCACCGAGACGTCGTCGAGCGCCGCCGGGCCGTTTTCTCCATCCGCCGGCAGCAGGACGTGCGCGGTGATGGGCTTTCGCGGCGTCACCAACTTCTCGAGCAGCGCATGGCCGAAGAGCACCAGCCGTGCCTCGCTCCACAGCCCGCGCCCGCTGACGAAGAGTGTGTGCCAATCACGCGCGACCAGCGCCCGCCACAGCGCGGGCGGCGCATCCAGCAGCGCGCCGTTCTCGTCGAACAGCGTCAGTGCGTCGCGCAGCGCACCGCGCGTGGCACCGACGCCGTCGCGCGCGATCTCGCCGGCCTGCAGTTCATTGAGGCGGCGCTTGGTCCGTGGAAAGGCGAGCCAGACCAGGCCGTTGAAAAAGTCGTGCAGGTTGTCGCGGGTCGGCACCGTTCGGGTCCGGAAGATGTGGGCCTCGTAGGCCTGCCCGGCGGGCAGTTCGTGCTGCCGCACGAAGCCGGGCGCTGATTCGGGCCTGATGCCCTGCAGGGCATCCGCCACGCAGCCATCGTTGCGCGCGACAGCCTGCGCTGCCGCCTCGCCATCGGCGCGATAGGGCGCGAGCCATGGCTGCGCCCAGTCGATCGCCGGCAGGGTCAAGGCGCGGGGGCGCCGGTCCAGCGGATGCGGTCCGGGTGCTGCATCAGCGCGAACTCCGCGGTGAGCTTCTCGAAGAGCTTGAGCGAGCTGCTGTTCTTGCCGAGCAGGCCCGCGGTGCGCAGGGCCTTGGCGACGTCGTTGAGCGGCACGTCCTTGCCGCTGCGCAGGGCCGGGGCAGCCTGAAGGATGAATTCGGCTGCTTCCGACGGAGGCGGCGGCTGCTGCGGCTGCACCTTGGCGGCTGCCTTCGCCTTCGTCGTCTTGCGTGCCGCGGCCTTCTTCGCGGCCGGCTCGGCCTTGGCGCGCGGAGCCTTCGCAGCGGCCGTCTTCTTCGCGGCCACCGTGCGCGCGGCCGGCTTGGCGACGGCGTTGTGCGCGATGTCGGTGAAGGCGTCGTAGATGCCGATGGTTTCGTCGCCGGTCTTGCCCTGCTGGCCGATGCCGCAGACGCGGCAGCCCTTCTCGCGCAGGCGGATCACCAGCGGCGCGAAGTCGGAGTCGGAGGACACCAGCACCACCACGTCGGGCCGCTCGGCGATGGCGAGGTCGATGGCATCGACCGCGAGCGCGATGTCGGTGCTGTTCTTGCCGGTCGACAGGTTCACCATCGGCCGCACCGAGAGGCGCTTGAAGAGCGCCTGCCGGTTCACCGCCATCTCGGCGTTGCAGTAGGCGCGGCGCACGTGGATGGCGCCGTATTCGTCCATGGTGCGCTGCACCGCCTGCTCGATGACTTCGGCCGACACGTTGTCGGCGTCGATCAGCAGCATCACGCGCAGCGAGGGAACCGTCATGCGAGCTTCCAGCCGACGGTCTCGCCACCGCGCAGCGGCTTGAGCGTGGCGTCGCCGTAGGGCACGGTCTCGGGCACGGTCCAGCTCTCGCGCTTGAGCGTGATGGTGTCGGTGTGGCGCGGCAGGCCGTAGAAGTCGGGGCCGTGGAAGCTCGCGAAGCCCTCGAGCTTGTCGAGCGCGCCCGCGTTGTCGAAGGCCTCGGCGTAGAGCTCGATGGCGGTGAGCGCGGTGTAGCAGCCGGCGCAGCCCAGCGCGTGCTCCTTCAGGTGCGCCGGGTGCGGCGCGCTGTCGGTGCCCAGGAAGAAGCGGTCGCTGCCGCTGGTGGCCGCCTCGACCAGCGCCACGCGGTGCGTCTCGCGCTTGAGCACCGGCAGGCAGTAGTAGTGCGGGCGGATGCCGCCGGTGAAGATGGCGTTGCGGTTGTACAGCAGGTGGTGCGCGGTGATGGTGGCAGCCGTGAAGCGGCCGGCGTCGCGCACGTAGTGGGCGCCTTCCTTCGTGGTGAGGTGCTCGAACACCACCTTCAGTTCGGGGAAGTCGCGGCGCAGCGGGATCATCACGCGGTCGACGAACACGGCCTCGCGGTCGAACAGGTCGATGGCCGGGTCGGTCACCTCGCCGTGCACCAGCAGCAGCAGGCCGTGCTTCTGCATGGCTTCGAGCGTCTTGTAGGTCTTGCGGATGTCGGTCACGCCGGCATCGCTGTTGGTGGTGGCGCCGGCCGGATACAGCTTGAGCGCGCGCACGCCTGCTTCGGCAGCCAGCGCGATCTCTTCGGGCGGCAGCTTGTCGGTGAGATAGAGCGACATCACCGGCTCGAAACGCGTACCCGCGGGCACGGCGGCGCGGATGCGGTCGCGGTACGCCACGGCCTGCGCGGCGGTGGTCACCGGGGGGCGGAGGTTCGGCATGATCAGCGCGCGGCCGAACTGGCGGGCGCTGTGGGGAACGACGGCTTCGAGTGCGGCGCCGTCGCGCACGTGCAGGTGCCAGTCGTCGGGGCGGGTGATCGTGAGGGTGTCTGTCATGGCGGGCCGATTGTCGCATCGGCCTCCTCCCGGCCGCGCAGGCCTGGATCACGCCAGCAGGTACTCCCGCACCAGCGAACGCGCGCGGTGCAGCCGGCTCTTGACGGCGCCCGCCGGCTCGCCGAGCCGTTCGGCGATTTCCGCGATGGTCAGCTCCTCGAAATCGCGCAGCAGAACCACTTCGAGGTAGTGCGCGGGCAGCGATTCGAGCGCATGGGTCAGGTCCAGCCGCAGCGCGGCGTCGCCCCGGCTGGCCAGCTGCCGCTCGGCCACCTCATCGCCATCGTCGTCCAGGGGGTCGTGGCGGAACATCGCGCGCTGCAGCCTCAGGCATTCGCGCCGGATGACGGTGAAAAGCCACGCCGAGAACGCCGCCGCGGCCTTTAGCGCCCGCACCTTGCGCGCGACGACCAGCAGCGACTCCTGCACCGCGTCGTCCACGTCGCTGGCCTGGCAGTGCCGCCAGGCGTAGCGGCGCGCGTCGGCCTGGCAGACCGCGAGCAGGCTGGCGATGGCGGCCGGGTCGCCGGTCTGCGCGGCGTGGATCAGGCCGGTGCGGTCGGTGCCGGAGGCCACGGTTCAGCGCCCTTTTCCGTCGAGCTTGCGCCCGACCATCGCGCACATCGGGCAGAAGCCGAACAGGCCTGTCAGCGCCAGCATGGCGCCCATGAGGGCGACGGCCACGGCAAGCCCGAAGCCGGCGGTACTCCAGCCGATGGCGGCGAAAGCGAGGCCGGCGAGGCCCATGGCGATGCGCAGCGCGCGTTCCCAGCCGGGTAGGTTCTTGGCGTAGAGCATGGCGATTCCTTCGATCCTTCTTGAGTGCTGAGGAAGACCCTCGGACACGAAGAGGCGCCGAGCCCGCGAAACGGTTCGCGGGATGCGCGGATTTTCTTTTTTTCTTTTCTTCTACGCGGGCGCCGCCATCGCCAGCGCGAGGTCGTCCAGCCAGCGCGCCTGCGCCTCGGCACGCTCCTCGGGCGGCAGCCGCAGCAGCGCCGAAGGATGCAGCGTGACGAGCACGGGCCGGCCGTCCCCGCGCTCGCGCAGCCAGGCGCCGCGCTCGGCCTGCACCGCCACCGGCCGCCCGAGCAGGGCGCGCGCGGCGGTGGCGCCCAGGGCCACCAGCGCCTTGGGCTGCACGAGTGCGATCTCGCTGTCCAGCCAGTGGGCGCAGGCCTCGGCCTCGCGCTGGCCGGCGGTCTTGTGGATGCGGCGCTTGCCGCGCAGCTCGTACTTGAAGTGCTTGACGGCATTGGCCAGGTAGACGCTCTCCCGCGCCCAGCCCAGTTGCGCCATCGCGCGGTCGAGCAACTGGCCCGCCGGCCCGACGAAGGGCCGGCCCGCCAGGTCCTCCTGGTCGCCGGGCTGTTCGCCGACGAGCATGTGATGCGCGCCGGCCGGGCCCTCGCCGCACACGGCCTGGGTGGCGAGCGCGCCGATCGGGCAGGCGCGGCAGCCGTGCGCCGCGGCGCGCAGCGCGTCCAGGTCGGCGGGCGCCGCGCCTTCGGCCGGGCGCGGATGCATCAGCAGCGGCGGGCGGATGCGGCGCGCGGGCGTGGCCGGCGCTTCGATCATCGACTGGCTGCGCGCCTCGGCCGCATCGGCCAGCGGCTGGATCAGCGCGGCCTCGGGCAGGTTGTGCCAGTAGCGGCGCGGCATCTCGCGCCGCATCGTCGCGAGCTTGAGCCGCGCGGGGTTGAAGATGTTCTCGTAGTAGGTGAGCCAGAGCTGCTCGCCCTCGTCGGGCGCGGGCTTCTGGCGGCGGTCCGCGCCCTCGCGGAACGACAGCGCCTGCCCGTCCCATTCCACGCACCGCCGCGGCGTGAGGATGGCCCAGCGCATCTGCGCGAAGCGGCGCGCGAAGAAAGGCGCGTTGGCCTCGACGATGCGGTGCTCGGGCTCGAACCACGCGACGTGGCGCTCGGCGCCCTGCGCGTCCACGACGCGGGTGAAGCGCACGAAGGCGCGCATCTTGTGGATGTCGCGGCGCACCGAGCGGGCCATGAGCTGCGCCTGCATCATGTCGGCGTCCAGCGGGTCGTGGCGCAGCGCCGACTCGTGCACCAGGCGCCACAGCAGGCGGTAGAGCAAGGCCAGGCGCTGCGCGTCGCGGTGCAGGATCACGTCGGCGCACAGTTCGACGAAGGATGCGGGCACGGCCTGCCGGGCTACCGCTGGTTGCACCCGCGCGGGCGGCAGGTCCGGCGCTTCGCCGAACAGATCGTTGCCACCTTCGCTCCATTCGACCTGCTCCGGCGGCACGCCGGCAGCCAGCAGCCGCCGCGCATGGCCGCGGAAGGCATCGAGATCGACCGGGTCTTCGAGACACACGCGCATGCCGATGCCAGGCTTGCCGCCCTCAGAACAGCGCCGCCTGCGCCGGCTCTGCCGCCGCGGCAGCAGAGCCGGACATCGCCATCGCGTTGGCCGCCGGCCGGTGCCCGTCCGCCACCACGAAGGGCAGCACCTTGCGCGCCGGCACGTGCAGGCGCCGCAGGTCGTCGGCACGCACCCGTCGAACGCGCCGCGCCTGCAGCAGCCGCTCCACGGCCTTCACCCCGAGGCCGGGCACGCGCAGCAGCATCTCGCGCGGGGCGTGGTTCAGGTCGACCGGAAAGCGCTCCGCATGCGCCAGCGCCCAGGCCAGCTTGGGATCGACGTCCAGCCGCAGCAGGCCGTCGGGCGACGCCACGATCTCCTGGTGCTCGAAGCCGTAGAAGCGCATGAGCCAGTCGGCCTGGTAGAGCCGGTGCTCGCGCATCAGCGGCGGCGCGGCCAGCGGCAGCGCGCGGGCCGCGTCGGGAATGGGGCTGAAGGCCGAGTAGTACACGCGCCGCAGCTTGTAGGCGCCGTAGAGCGTGGCGCTGGAGGCCAGGATGTGCCGGTCGTCGGTGGCGTCGGCGCCCACGATCATCTGCGTGCTCTGGCCGGCGGGCGCGAAGGGCGGCGGCTTCGCGGCGGCCGGCGCGGCGCCCGGCAGAGCGCGGATCGGCAACACGCGGCGCGCCTCCTCGCGGGTGTCGTCGATGCGAAGCCGCAGCCGCGCCATCGAGCGGCGGATGGCGCTCTCGTCCTTCTCCGGAGCCAGCGCGCGCAGGCCCTCGGCGGTGGGCAGTTCGACGTTGATGCTGAGCCGGTCGGCATAGCGGCCGGCGCGCGCCAGCAGTTCGTCGCTGGCGTCGGGAATGGTCTTGAGGTGGATGTAGCCGCGGAAGTCGTGCTCCTCGCGCAGCTGGCGCGCGACCTCGACCACCTGCTCCATCGTGTGGTCGGGCGACTTGACGATGCCGCTGGACAGGAACAGGCCCTCGATGCAATTGCGCCGGTAGAAGTCGAGCGTGAGCTGCACCACCTCCTCGACCCGGAAGCGCGCCCGCGGCACGTTGCTCGATGCGCGGTTCACGCAGTAGAGGCAGTCGTACTGGCAGTGGTTGGTCAGCAGCACCTTCAGCAGCGAGATGCAGCGGCCGTCGGGCGCATAGCTGTGGCAGATGCCGGCGCCCTCGGTGGAGCCGATGCCGCGCCCGCCGAGCGAGTCGCGCGGCTGGGAGCCGCTCGACGCGCAGGAAGCGTCGTACTTGGCGGCGTCGGCCAGGATGGCGAGTTTGCGCTGGATTTCCATGGGATCGGTCGAATACTGTATGAATATACAGTTTTAAGCTGATTGTGTCCTGCCCCTGGCGTGCGGTTTTCCGGCCGCGCGACGCCGGCGATGGCTGGTTTTTCAGCCGCCGATTTGCGGGAAAACCGCAGGTCTTCCGAAAAAACTCCAATGGAATCAGTCACTTGGGTTTGACGGCCTGCGTGGCACATGCGTTGCTATCCATGCGGCACACCCGACAGAGGATGGAGACACGCCAATGACCGACCTGCCCGCACTCGCCGCCGCGCCGCCACCGCCGGCCGGCCTCCCACTCACCGCCTCGCACTGACGCGCCGCGCGTCGCGCTTCGATCCGGCCCGCGCCGGGTCGCGCCGCCGCATGGCCGTGCCGGCCGGGGGGAGCCGCTTTTCCCCCATCGCTTGTTCAACCAGAACCACAACGGAGACAGAGAAGATGATCAGAACCCAGAAGAAGAGCACCCGCCTTCGCCCGACCCCCGTGCGCATCGGCACGCTGCTGGCCGTGCTGGCGCTCACCGCCTGCGGCGGCGGCAGCGGCGGAGGTGGAGGCGGCTTCAGCTTCATTCCGCCCGCTGCCGGCGGAGGTGGAGGCGGCTTCAGCTTCATTCCGCCCGCTGCCGGCGGAGGCGGAGGCGGAGGAGGCGGTGGCGGCGCCACGCCCACCGACCCGTCCGGCCCCGGCAACCCGCCGCCGGTCGATGCCACGGTGCGCATCGGCGTGTTGTCCTCGTCGCCGCAGCTGGTGACCGGCGACGACGCGCTGGTCGAGCTGGAGCTGCTGCGCGAGAAGGCCGACGGCAGCCTCGCGGTGTCGGTCGACGGGCGCGACGTGACGGCGGCGTTCTCGCGCGACCCCGCCAGCGGCCGCCTGGTGGGCAAGGTCACGGGGCTCAAGCCGGGCTCCAACGAGCTGGTCGCGAGCTACGGCGGCTACAGCGCGAAGCTGCAGCTGACGGCCTACCCGATCACCGGCCCGGTGATCTCCGGCCCGCACGAGGAGCCCTTCGTGTGCGGCTACGCCACCTTCACCCGCATGGGCGGCCAGGTGCTCAAGCCGCTGGACGACGGCAAGTGCTCGGTGGAGACGCGCGTCGACTACTACTACCGCACCACCGCCGGCAGCAACGTGCGCTTCGTGCCGGAATCGATCACCGCCTACCCGGCCAACATGGCCTGGCTCACCATCAACGGCAAGCAGGTGCCCTACGTGGTGCGGCTCGAAAGCGGCACCATCAACCGCGGGCTGTACCAGTCGGCGATCCTGCACGACGTGCTCAACGAGCCCGCGCCCTCGCCCACCTCGCGCCCGGCCGGCTGGAACGGCACGCTGCTCTACCCGCTGGGTGGCGGCTGCCAGGGCGGATGGTTCCAGCAGGGCAACGACTTCGCCACGCTGATCAACCCGACCTACCAGAGCCGCGGCTTCGCCGTGACCACCTCCACGCTCAACGTCTTCGGCACCAACTGCAACGACCAGCTTTCCTCGGAGACCATCGCGATGGTGAAGGAGCGCTTCATCGAGAACTTCGGCGTGCCGGCCCACACCATCGGCACCGGCGGCTCGGGCGGCTCCTACCAGAGCCACCAGACCAGCGACAACTACCCCGGCCTGTTCGACGGCGTGGTGGTGAGCCAGGTGTTCGCCGACGTCACCTCCTCCACCATCTTCAAGCTGCACGACTCGCGCGTGCTCAACAACTACTTCAACGACCCTGCCACCGCGGCGCTGGCCTACACCACGGCCGAGAAGCAGGCGATCTCGGGCTACCTGCAGATCGGCAACATCCCCAACATGAGCAACAGCGCGGGTCGCCTGGATCCCACTGTTTCGTTCCCCGCGGGCGTGCCCGCCGAGCAGCGCTACAACGCGCTGACCAACCCCACGGGCGCGCGCGCGACGGTGTTCGACCACACGGTGAACGTCTACGGCAAGACCGAGGCCGAGGGCTTCGCGCTGCGCCCGATCGACAACGTGGGCATCCAGTACGGCCTGAACGCGCTCAACGAGGGCAAGCTCGGCATCGAGAAGTTCCTCGACCTGAACGAGCGCGTGGGCGGCGTCGACCGCGACATGAAGCGCACCGCCGCGCGCACCGTGGGCGACATCGACGCGCTGCGCCGGGCCTACCAGTCGGGCCGCATCGTCAACGGCGCGGGCGGGCTGGCCTCCACCGCCATCATCGACCTGCGCGACTACAACGACGGCGCCACCGGCGGCGACATCCACACCAAGATCCACTCGTTCTCGATGCGCGAGCGCCTGCGCCGCGCCAACGGCAACATCGACAACCACGTGATGTGGACCATGGGCGGCGGCAGCGCGGCCGCCTTCGACGAGATGGTGAAGTGGCTCACCGCGGTGAAGGCCGACACCTCCGATCGCACCAAGGCACAGAAGATCGCCGCCAACCGCCCGGCCGACCTGCAGGACGCCTGCTGGAACGCGGGCCTGAAGTACACCGAGGAGCAGACCGCCTTCGGCACCGGCGCGTGCAACACCTTCTACCCGGCCGGCACCACGCCGCGCATGGCAGCGGGCGGCCCGCTCACCGACGACATCGCCAAGTGCCAGCTGAAGCCGCTGAACCCGTCGGACTACAGCGTGAGCTTCAACCCCACGCAATGGGCACGCCTGAACGCAGCCTTCCCCGACGGCGTGTGCGACTGGACCAAGCCCGGCGTCGGCCAGCAGCCGCTCGCCGGCACCTGGCTGTCGTTCGGGCCGTCGCCCGTGAACCTGCTGTTCGACATCACGAAGAAGCTGATGTCGAGCTTCCTGTAAGCCAAGCCGCGGGCGGCCTGCACGCGCGACCGCACATGCAGGCCCGCCCGCCTTTTCCCCTGGAGTGAACCTTGAAAGCATCCATGAAGAAGACCCCTGTGTCCGCCGTCCACCTCGCACTGGGCCTGGCCCTCGGCCTGGCCGCCGCCACCGGCGCGCACGCGCAAGACTTTCCCGCGGGCAAGCCCATCACCATCGTCGTACCCTTCGCGGCCGGCGGCCCCACCGACCGGGTGGCGCGCGACCTGGCCGAGGCCATGCGCAAGCCGCTGGACGGCACCAGCATCGTGATCGACAACGCCGCCGGTGCCGGCAGCACCATCGGCAACGCCAAGGTGGCGCGCGCCCGGCCCGACGGCTACACGCTGCTGCTCACCCACGTGGGCATGGCCACCACGCCGGTGCTCTACCGCAAGCTGCCTTACGACTACGAGACCGACTTCGAATACCTGGGCATGATCAACGACGTGCCCATGACCGTCATCGGCAAGCCCCAGCTGGAGGCCGGCAGCTTCAAGGAACTGCGCGAGTGGATCGCGAAGAACCCCGGCAAGACCAACCTCGGCAACGCGGGCATCGGCTCGGCCTCGCACCTGTGCGGGCTGCTGCTGCAAAGCGAGCTCAAGGCCGAGATGACCACCGTGCCCTACAAGGGCACCGCCCCCGCCATCGCCGACCTGCTCGGCGGGCAGATCGACCTGCTGTGCGACCAGACCACCAACACCACTTCGCAGATCGAGGCCAGGAAGGTCAAGGCCTACGGCGTGACCACGCTCAAGCGGCTGGGCACGCCCGCGCTGAAGGACCTGCCCACGCTGGACGAGTCGGGGCTGAAGAACTTCCAGGTGACCATCTGGCACGGCCTCTACGCGCCCAAGGGCACGCCCGCGCCGGTGCTCAAGAAGCTCAACGACGCGCTCAAGGTCGCGCTGAAGGACCCCGACTTCATCAGGAAGGAGGAAGGCCTGGGCGCGGTGGTGGTGGCCGACCGGCGCGTCGAGCCGGCCGAGCACAGGAAGTTCGTGCAGCAGGAGGTGGCGCGCTTCGGCCCGGTCATCAAGGCCGCCGGCGTGTACGCCGACTGAGGCACGCGCATGGTGCGACGCATGGGCGACAGCGAGGGTAATTCCGCCTCGGCGCGGCAGGGAGTGCTGCATACCATCAGGGCCCTTTGCTGCCCGACGGCGGACTCCCGCTTCCCGCTCCCGTGTCGTCACTGCTCCTATCGGCCGGCCGCGCCGTGCTGAAGCTTTCCGCGCCTTACCGGGCCGGCTTTGCCGGATCGCCCGACGACCTGCGCGACAAGGCCGTGCTGGCGCGCTTCCACGGCGACGCCCCCACCCTCGCGGCCGGGGCGCCGCCTCTCGCGCGCTGGCGCCTGTGGGCCGCCGTCTGCGTGTGGCTGTGCCTCATCGCGGCCGGCGGCGCGCTGGCCTACCTGCTGGGCGAGCGCGCGGGCATCCGCTCGCTGCAGCAGGGCACGCTGCACCGGCTCGACATCTACGCCACCAGCCTGCGCAGCGAGCTCAGCCGCTACGAATACCTGCCGCAGGTGGTGTCGCTGAGCCCCGACGTGCTCGACCTGCTGCGCAAGCCGCGCGACGCCGGCCAGCAGCTGGACGCCAACGTCTACCTCGAGACCGTCAACGCGCACGCGCAGGCCTCGGCCATCTACGTGATGGACGAGACCGGCCTCACGCTGGCCGCCAGCAACTGGAACCAGCCGGGCAGCTTCGTGGACATGAACTTCTCCTACCGCCCCTACTTCCAGGACGCGCTGCGCGGCGTGCCGGGGCGCTTCTACGGCATCGGCACGGTCAGCCGCGAGCCGGGCTACTACTTCTCGTTCGGCATCATCGACGGCGCGCGCCGGCTGGGCGTGGCCACCGTGAAGGTCAACCTCGACAAGCTCGACGCAGCCTGGTCGCATTCGGCCGACCGTGTGTTCGCCATCGACGGCAACGGCGTGGTGTTCCTCTCCTCCGACCCCGGCTGGAAATTCCGCGCGCTGCGCCCGCTGTCGAGCGAGACGCTCCGGCAGCTCGCGCAGACGCGCCAGTACACAGAGGCCGGCGCGCTCACGCCCATCGACATGCGCGAGCACCGGCCGCTGTCGGGCGGCGAAGGCACCGTGGTGCAGCTGCGCGCGAACGAGGAGGCGCCGCAGCGCCCCGGCGCCACGCCCTTCGGCCCCGACTACCTGCTCGACAGCCGCCGGGTCGACGGCACCGACTGGAAGCTCATCATGCTGTCGGACATGAAGCCGGCGCACGCGCTCGCCCGCACCAGCGCGCTGGCCACGATGTTCGCGCTGGTGTTCCTCACGCTGCTGGTGATGTACCTGCAGCAGCGCCGGCGCATCGTGCACCAGCGGCTGGCCGCGCGCGAGGCGCTGCAGGGCGCCTACGACGAGCTGGAGCACAAGGTCGAGCTGCGCACCGAGGCGCTGAGCGAGGCCAACCAGCACCTGCAGACCGAGATCGCCGAGCGCAAGCGCGCCGAGGAGATGCTGAAGAACACGCTCGACGACCTGGTGCAGACCGGCAAGATGGCCGTGCTGGGCCAGATGTCGGCCGGCATCACGCACGAGCTCAACCAGCCGCTGGCCGCGTTGCGCACGCTGTCGGCCAATGCGGTGGTGTTCCTGGAGCGCGGGCAGTCCGAGCAGGTCGACCTGAACCTGCGCACCATCTGCGAGCTGACCGACCGCATGGGCCAGATCACCGCGCAGCTCAAGAAATTCGCGCGCCGCTCGGCGGTGGAACTGCAGTCGGTGGCGCTGGCCGACGTGATCGCCGATGCGCTCTTCCTGCTGGGCCAGCGCATCCGCCAGGAGCGCATCGAGCTCGAGCAGTTCATCGAGCCCGGGCTCTTCGCGCGCTGCGAGGGCAACCGGCTCGAGCAGGTGCTGGTGAACCTGCTGGTCAACGCCTTCGACGCGGTCGCGGCCGCCGGTGCCAGCCCGCGCCGCGTGCGCATCGCGGCGCGCCGCACCGCCGAGGGCGTTGCGGTGGAGGTGCACGACAACGGCACCGGCATCGCGCCCGAGGTGATGCCGCGCCTCTTCGAGCCCTTCTTCACCACCAAGGAACAGGGCCTGGGCCTGGGCCTGGGGCTGGCCATCTCGGCCGGCATCGTGCGCGACTTCGGCGGGCTGCTGCGCGCCGGCGAGGGCGAACTCGGCGGCGCGGCCTTCGTGGTCACGCTGCGCGATGGCGGCACACGCAATGCAGGGAACATTTCATGACTGAACACGAGCTCGAGGTTCTCTTCGTCGAGGACGACCCGGCCGTGCGGCTGGGCAGCACGCAGGCGCTGCAGCTGGCGGGCTTGCGCGTGACGGGCTTCGGCTCGGCCGAGCAGGTGCTGCCGCGCGTGGTGCCGGGCTTTGCCGGCGTGCTGGTCACCGACGTGAGGCTGCCCGGCATGGACGGGCTGGCGCTGCTGTCGCGCGCGCTGCAGATCGACCCGACGCTGCCCGTCATCCTCGTCACCGGCCACGGCGACATCACCATGGCGGTGCAGGCCATGCGCCTGGGCGCCTACGACTTCCTGGAGAAACCCTTCTCGCCCGACCAGCTCACCGAGGTGGTCCAGCGGGCGCTGGAGAAGCGCGCGCTGAGTCTCGAGGTCGACCAGCTGCGCCGCAAGCTCGCGGGCTACGAGTCGATCGAGGCGCGGCTGATCGGGCGTTCCTCGGCCATGCAGCGGCTGCGCCGGCTGGTGCTGGACGTGGCCAGCTCCGACGCCGACGTGCTGATCCTCGGCGAGACCGGCACCGGCAAGGAGCTGGTGGCGCGCTGCCTGCACGACTGCGGGCGCCGGCGCGAGGGCAACTTCGCGGCCATCAACTGCGGCGGCATGCCCGAGGCGCTGTTCGAGAGCGAGATGTTCGGCCACGAGGCCGGCGCCTTCACCGGCGCGGCGCGCAGGCGCATCGGCAAGATCGAGCATGCGCGCGGCGGCACGCTGTTCCTCGACGAGATCGAGACCATGCCGATGAACCTGCAGGTCAAGATGCTGCGCGCCCTGCAGGAGCGGCAGTTCGAGCGGCTGGGCTCCAACGAGCTGCGCCCGATGGACAGCCGCGTGGTCGCCGCCACCAAGGCCGACCTGCTGCAGGCCGCGCAGGCGCAGAAGTTCCGCGACGACCTCTACTACCGCCTGAGCGTGGTGGTGCTGCACCTGCCGCCGCTGCGCGAGCGGCGCGAGGACATTCCGCTGCTGTTCACCCACTTCGCGATGCAGGCGGCGCTGCGCCACGGACGCGAGCAGCCCGCCGTCGCGCCGCGCCACCTGCAGGCGCTGATGGCGCATGCCTGGCCCGGCAACGTGCGCGAGCTGCGCAACATCGCCGACCGCTTCGTGCTCGGGCTGTGGGACGGCGAAGAGGGCTTCCGCAGCCTCGCGCAGGAACCGCACTCGCTCGACGAGCAGATGGCGCAGTTCGAGCGCTACCTGATCCGCGAGGCGCTGGAGGCCTGCAACGGCAGCGCCGCCGCCGCGGCCGAACGCCTGGGCGTGCCGCGCAAGACCCTGTACGACAAGATGCGCCGGCTCGGCCCGCTGGACGCGGCCCCGTCCGACGAGACAATGCCACGGCGCGCGTTGCGCAGCGCCTGAACCTTGGCTAGGCTCGCGGTCAGATGACCGAAGCCGCCACGACCGCCCCACAGCCTGATCCATCCGCCGCATCGGCCCTGCCGCTGGCCACGAGCCTCGCCGAAGGCGGCCTTGCCGCCAGGTTCAACACCCCCGAGGGCGTACCGGCCTTCGCGGTGCGCTGGCAGGGCGCGGTGCACGCCTACCTCAACCAGTGCCCGCATGCCGGCGGGCCGCTCGACTTCGAGGGCCAGGTGCTGGAGAGTTCAGGCCGCTTCCTGATGTGCGCGCGGCACGGCGCCATCTTCGAGCCCGACACCGGCAAGTGCGTCGGCGGCCCGTGCCGGGGCGCGCGGCTCACGCCGGTGGCCGTGCACGAGAAGGCCGACGGCAGCGTTTGGCCCGGCGCGGGCGGCTGAAAGCAAGCCAGGACAAGACAACAACCATCCAGGAGCAACGACATGCGCAACTGCAACACCCTATTTCGCACTCTCCCGCATGCGGCCCTGCCGGCCGCGGCGCTCGCGCTGGCCGGCCTGCTGGCGGGCTGCGCGGGCATGTCCTCGCCGGTGGGCAAGGGCTCCACGGGCATGAAGGTCAGCTCCAGCGCCTTCGCGGACGGCGGCACGATTCCGGCCGAGCACGCGGGCGTTGGCGACTGCGGCGGCAAGAACATCTCGCCGCCGGTGGCCTGGAGCAACCTGCCGGCCAAGACGAAGTCGGTCGCGGTGCTGGTCTTCGACCCGGACGGGGCGGCCGGCCTGGGCGTGTCGCACTGGGTGGCCTACAACATCGCGGCCGAGCGCGGCGAGCTCAAGGCGGGCGAAGGGGCCGCGGGCTCGAACTTCGACTTCACCATGGGCCCGAACGTGGCCGGCACGCCCTCCTACCGCGGCATGTGCCCGCCGGCGGGCGACCGGCCGCACCACTACGTCATGACAGTGATCGCCACCGAGCTCGCGCCGGGCAGCCTGCCCGCCGGCCTGGGCCGCGACGCGCTGCTGGCCGCGCTCAAGGGCCGTGCGCTGGGCGGCCAGAGCGTGGTGGGCCTCTACAGCCGCTGAGCCGGGTTGGCCGCAGTTAATAATTAAGACCTCCTCACGCCAGCCCGCCAGCATTGGCTGCAGCCGCTTCCACGAAAGCTTCATCGATGGCCCTGCCCGCCGCCACCTCCGGCTCCACGCCGGTTTCGCCTTCCGCCGCCGGCGACCTCGACGCCATGTTCGACCTGGCGCCGGTCTCCCTCTGGATCGAGGACTACGGCGACCTCAAGCGCAAGCTCGACGGCTGGCGCGCCGAGGGCATCACCGACCTGGTGGCGCACCTGCAGGCCGAACCGCAGCGGATCAGCGACTGCATGGCGCTGCTGAAGGTGCTGCGGGTCAACCAGCACACGCTGAAGCTCTTCGGCGCCGACAGCGAGCAGACCCTGCTGGGCGCGCTCGACCGCGTGTTCCGCGGCGACATGTCGGCCACCGTGGTGCACGAGCTCGACCAGCTCTGGCGCGGCCAGCTCAGCTTCGAGAGCGAGACCGTCAACTACGCGCTCGACGGCCGCCGGCTCGACGTGCGCGTGCGCGCCCGCGTGCTGCCGGGCTACGAAGACAGCTGGAGCCGCGTGCTGGTGGCGCTGGACGACGTCACCGAGCGCGTGGCCGCGCAGCGCCTGCGCGACGAGAGCGCGATGTACGCGCGCAGCCTGTTCGACCGCTCGCCGGTGTCGCTGTGGGTGGAAGACTTCAGCGCGGTGCGCTCGCTGATGGAAACCATCCGCTCGCGCGGCATCACCGACTTCGCCACCTTCATCAAGGTGCACCCCGACTTCGTGACGCGCTGCATGCAGGAGATCCGCGTCATCGACGTCAACCACGAAACGCTGCGCATGTTCGGCGCGCCCGACCTGCAGACGCTGCTGGGCAACCTGCCGCGCATCTTCCGCGACGAGATGCGCGAGTCCTTCGCCGAGCAGCTGCAGGACCTTTGGAACGGCAAGACCGTGCAGCACCGCGAGGTGCTCAACTACTCGCTGTCGGGCGAGGTGCTCAACATCCACATGCAGTTCGCGGTGCAGGACGACCGGCTCGACACCTGGGACCTGGTGCTGGTCTCGCTGGTCGACATCACCGCGCGCAAGAAGGCCGAGGCGTATCTCGAATACCTCGGCAAGCACGACGTGCTCACGCAGCTGTGCAACCGCACCTACTACACCGAGGAGCTCAACCGCCTCTCGCGCAAGGGCCCGTGGCCGGTGTCGATCGTGGCCATCGACCTCAACGGCCTGAAGCAGGTCAACGACCTCGAAGGCCACGCCGCCGGCGACACCCTGCTGCGCCGCATGGGCGAGGTGCTCGACAAGGCCGTCGACCTGCCCGCCTGGCCCGCGCGCATCGGCGGCGACGAGTTCGCGGTGCTGCTGCCCATGACCGACGAACGCGGCGCCGAGGCCATGCGCGAGCGCATCCTCACGCTGCTGGAAATGAACAACCAGTTCCACGCCGGCCAGAGCGGCCACGCGCTGAGCCTGGCCATCGGCCTCGCGACCTGCCACGGCGACGAGCCGCTGGAGGCCGCGCTGCAGCGGGCCGACCGGGCGATGTACGAGGACAAGTCGCGGTACTACGAGAGCACCGAAGCCGACCGCCGCAGGTAGGGCTGCCAGCGCTGGCGCCCGCTATCGGGAAGACGGTTCTCCATCGCCCGGCCCCCTCACCCGCTCCAGCACGAAATCGATGAAGGTCCGGATCGCCCGCGTGTGCTGGCGGTTGGGCATGTAGAGCATGAACATCTGCGTGCCGAAGATCGAGAGGCGCCAGTCGTCCAGCGTGGTCACCACGTCGCCGCGGCGCACGTCTTCCTGCACCACGTAGTCGGGCACGAGGCCTATGCCCAGGCCGGCGAGGATGGCCTGGCGCAGGAACAGGAAGTTCTCGGAGATCAGCGTGGGCTCCAGGATCACCTCGCGTCTAGTTTCGCCCTGGTAGGCCGACACGCGCAGCTGCCGGCCGATGACGGCGGCCGTGACCACCGGCGCGCCCTGCAGCGCGTCGAGCTGCACCGGCAGCGGGTTCTTCGCGGCGTACTCGCTCGAGGCGCAGGCCACGTAGCGCACCGGCCCCATCGCGCGCGCCACCAGGTTCTGCGGGGGCTCGGGAATCACGCGGATGGCGATGTCCACTTCGTCGCGCAGCAGGTCCTCGATGCGGTTCTCGAACACCACGTCAAGCACGATGCCGGGGTACTGGCGCTTGAAGTCGATCAGCCAGTCGGCCATGACCAGCTGCCCGTATCCGCTGGGCACGCTCAGGCGCACGCGGCCCTGCAGGCCCTGGCCCAGCGTGGTGACGGATTCGCGCGCCGCCAGCAGCTCGGCCTGGATGGCGATGCCGTGCTGGTACAGGCGCAGGCCGATCTCGGTCGGCTCGGCGCGCCGGGTGGTGCGCCGCACGAGCTGCGCACCGACCGAGCGTTCGAGCTGGTTCAGGTGGTAGCTGACGTTGGCGCGGGTCATCTTGAGCCGCCGCGCGGCCGCGCTCAGGTTGCCGGCGTCGAGGATTTCCACCAACAGGGTGAGCGACTGGAGGTCCATGGGCCTATTTTGTCAAAAATCCTTTGACAGTCTGTCAACCGGCTATGCAATTGTCAAAGCAGTGCCTCAGGCCAAGAATGCTGGGTTCACCCCAGAGCCTCGGACCCGACCGGTCCGCAACGCAAGAGACAAGCGACACGCACATGGCCACCACAACTCCCAGCCCCTCCACGTCCACCGGTCCCGTCACCTTCGAACGTCTAGGCGACGTGTTCGTGGTGACCATCGACAACCCGCCCGTCAACGCCCTGGGCGTGGACGTGCGCCGCGGCCTCGTGGCCGCCATCGACGCGGCCGAGGCCGACAGCGCGGCCAAGGCGGTGCTGATCGTCGGCGCGGGCCGCAACTTCATCGCGGGTGCCGACATCCGCGAGTTCGGCAAGACGCCGCAGCCGCCCTCGCTGCCCGAGGCCTGCCTGAAGATCGAGAACTGCACCAAGCCGGTGATCGCCGCCATCCACGGCGCCGCGCTCGGCGGCGGGCTGGAAGTGGCGCTGTCGGCGCACTACCGCATCGCCTCGCCCACCGCCAAGCTGGGCCTGCCCGAAGTGGCGCTGGGCCTGCTGCCCGGCTCGGGCGGCACGCAGCGCGCGCCGCGCCTCATCGGCGTGAAGCCCGCCATCGAACTCATGCTCAGCGGCCGCCACGCGGGCGCGAAGGAAGCGCTGTCGCTCGGCCTCGTCGACCGCCTCGCCACCGAAGCAGACGCGCGCGCCGAAGGCCTCGCCTACGCGAATGAACTGGTCGCCGCCAACGCCCCCGTGCGCCGCACCCGCGACGCCGGCGCGCTGGCCGACAAGGAAGCCGCCCGCGCCGCCCTCGAAGCCGCGCGCGCCGACACCGCCAAGAAGAGCCGCGGCCTGTTCTCGCCGATGAAGATCGTCGAAGCCGTCGAGGCCGCGCTCACGCTGCCCTTCGACGAAGGCATGGCGCTGGAGCGCAAGCTGTTCCTGCAGTGCATCGACAGCCCGCAGCGCGCCGGCCTGATCCACGCCTTCTTCGCCGAACGCGAAGTGCTCAAGGCACCCGAGACCAAGTCGGCCAGCCCGCGCGCGCTGGAGTCGGCCGGCATCGTCGGCGGCGGCACCATGGGCGCGGGCATCGCGGTGGCGATGCTCGACGCGGGCTTGCCCGTGACCATGATCGAGCGCGACGACACGCAGCTCGCGCGCGGCCGCGCCAACGTCGAGAAGGTGTACGACGGCCTCATCGCCAAGGGCCGCATGACGCCCGAGGCCAAGGCCGCCGTCATGGCGCGCTTCTCGGGCTCGACCAGCTACGACGCGCTCGCCAACGTCGACATCGTGGTGGAAGCCGTGTTCGAGGACATGGCCGTGAAGAAGGCCGTGTTCGCCGAGCTCGACCGCGTGTGCAAGCGCGGCGCGGTGCTGGCCACCAACACCTCGTACCTCGACATCGACGAGATCGCCGCCAGCATCTCGCGCCCGCAGGACGTGGTGGGCCTGCACTTCTTCTCGCCCGCCAACATCATGAAGCTGCTGGAGATCGTGGTGCCCGCCAAGGTGAGCGCCGACGTGGTCGCCACCGGCTTCGAGCTCGCCAAGAAGCTCAAGAAGGTGCCGGTGCGCGCCGGCGTGTGCGACGGCTTCATCGGCAACCGCATCCTGGCCGTGTACCGCCAGGCCGCCGACCACATGATGGAAGACGGCGCATCGCCCTACCAGATCGACGAGGCGGTGCGCAACTTCGGCTACCCGATGGGCCCCTTCCAGGTGTCGGACCTCGCGGGCGGCGACATCGGCTGGGCCACGCGCAAGCGCAAGGCCGCCACGCGCGACCCGAAGGCGCGCTACGTGCAGATCGCCGACCGCATCTGCGAGCGCGGCTGGTTCGGCCAGAAGACGCAGCGCGGCTACTACCTCTACCCCGAGGGCGCCCGCACCGGCCAGCCCGACCCCGAGGTGCTGGCCATCATCGACGCCGAGCGCGAGCGCGCCGGCATCAAGCCGCGCGCCTTCACCGAAGAAGAAATCATGCGCCGCTACATGGCCGCGATGATCAACGAGGGCGCCAACGTCGTGCTGCAGCGCATCGCGCTGCGCCCGCTCGACGTGGACGTGACCTTCCTCTACGGCTACGGCTTCCCGCGCCACCGCGGCGGCCCGATGAAGTACGCCGACACCGTGGGCCTGCCCAAGGTGCTGGCCGACATCCAGGAGTTCGCGAAGGAAGACCCGGTCTTCTGGAAGCCCTCGCCGCTGCTGGTGCAACTGGTCGAGCGCGGCGCCGACTTCGCGAGCCTCAACCAATCCGAGTAATCACAGGCACAGACAAAGCCAGCCGTCCAAGGAGACACCCCCATGCGTGAAGCCGTCATCGTTTCCACCGCCCGCACCCCGCTGACCAAGGCGCACCGCGGCGAATTCAACATCACCCCCGGCCCCACGCTGGCGGCCTTCGCCGTGAAGGCGGCGGTGGAGCGCTCGGGCCTCGACCCCGCGCTGATCGAGGACGCGATCCTCGGCTGCGGCTACCCCGAAGGCACCACCGGCCGCAACATCGCGCGCCAGGCCATCATCCGCGCGGGCCTGCCGATCTCCATCGCCGGCACCACGGTCAACCGCTTCTGCGCCTCGGGCCTGCAGGCCATCGCCATGGCCGCGGGCCGCATCGTGGTGGACGGCGCGCCGGCCATGATCGCGGGCGGCGTCGAAAGCATCTCGCAGATCCGCAGCCGCAGCGCCACCGACTCCGGCGACAGCGGCATGGACCCGTGGATCGTCGAGCACAAGCCCGAGCTGTACATGGCGATGATCGAGACCGCCGACATCGTCGCCAAGCGCTACAACATCAGCCGCGAGGCGCAGGACCGCTTCTCGGCCGAGAGCCAGCGCCGCACCGAAGAAGCGCAGATCGCCGGCCGCTACAAGGACGAGATCGTTGCCTGCACCACCACGATGGCCGTCACCGACAAGGAGACGAAGGAAGTCAGCTACCGCGAAGTGACCGCCACCGAAGACAACTGCAACCGCCGCGGCACCACCTACGAGGCGCTCGCCAAGCTCAAGCCCGTGATGGGCGAGGACAAGTTCATCACCGCCGGCAACGCCTCGCAGCTGTCGGACGGCGCATCGGCCTGCGTGCTGATGGAAGCCAAGGATGCCGAGCGCGCCAACATCAAGCCGCTGGGCGCCTTCCGCGGCCTCGCGGTGGGCGGCTGCGAGCCCGACGAGATGGGCATCGGCCCGGTGTTCGCGGTGCCCAAGCTGCTCGCGCGCCACGGCCTCAAGGTGCAGGACATCGGCCTGTGGGAACTCAACGAGGCCTTCGCCTCGCAGTCGATCTACTGCCAGGACAAGCTGGGCATTCCCTCGGAGCTGCTCAACGTGAACGGCGGCGCGATCTCCATCGGCCACCCCTTCGGCATGACCGGCGCGCGCCTCGCGGGCCACGTACTCATCGAAGGCAAGCGCCGCGGCGCGAAGTACGCGGTGGTGACGATGTGCATCGCCGGCGGCATGGGCGCCGCCGGTCTCTTCGAAATCTACTGAAGAGGAGCCAGCAATGGACCTGAACTTCACCCCCGAAGAAGAAGCCTTCCGCAGCGAGGTGCGCGCGTTCCTGGCCGCGAAGCTGCCCGTGCGGCTGTCCGAGAAAGTGCGCAGCGGCAAGATCCTCGAGAAGGCCGACATGCAGGAATGGCACGCCATCCTCAACGAGCGCGGCTGGCTCGCCAACCACTGGCCCGAGCAGTACGGCGGCCCGGGCTGGACGGCGGTGGAGAAGTTCATCTTCGAGAACGAATGCGCGCTGGCCTTCGCGCCGCGCATCGTGCCCTTCGGCGTGAACATGCTCGGCCCGGTGCTCATCAAGTACGGCAACGAGGCGCAGAAGAAGCACTGGCTGCCGCGCATCCTCAATGGCGCCGACTGGTGGTGCCAGGGCTATTCGGAACCCGGCGCGGGCTCCGACCTCGCTGCAGTGAAGACCTCGGCCGTGCGCGGCATCGACGCGCAGGGCGACCACTTCATCGTGAACGGCCAGAAGACCTGGACCACGCTGGGCCAGCACGCCAACATGATCTTCTGCCTGGTGCGCACCAACCGCGAGGCGAAGAAGCAGGAAGGCATCAGCTTCCTGCTGATCGACATGACCTCGCCCGGCGTGGAAGTGCGCCCCATCATCACGCTCGACGGCGAGCACGAGGTCAACGAGGTGTTCTTCTCCGACGTGCGCGTGCCCGCCGAGAACCTCGTGGGCGAGGAGAACAAGGGCTGGACCTGCGCCAAGTACCTGCTGACCTACGAGCGCACCAACATCGCGGGCGTGGGCTTCTCGGTGGCCGCGCTCGAACAGCTCAAGGGCATCGCGGCCACGCAGACCAAGAACGGCAAGCCGCTGGCGGAAGACCCTGCCTTCGCCGCGCGCATGGCACGCGTCGAGATCGACCTGGAGAACATGAAGACCACCAACCTGCGCGTGATCGCGGCGGTGGCCGGCGGCGGCGTGCCCGGCGCTGAAAGCTCGATGCTGAAGATCCGCGGCACCGAGATCCGCCAGGAAATCTCGTCGCTGGCCCGCCGCGCGATGGGCGTCTACGGCCGCCCCTTCATCGCGGAAGCACTGAAGGACGGCTACACCGGCGAGACCTTCGGCCCCGATTACGCATCGGCCGCCGCCTCGCGCTACTTCAACAACCGCAAGCTGTCCATCTTCGGCGGCTCCAACGAAATCCAGAAGAACATCATCAGCAAGATGATCCTCGGCCTGTAAAGGAGACATGCAATGAACTTCGAACACACCGAAGACCGGCGCATGCTCGCCGACAGCCTGAACCGCTTCATCAGCGAGCAGTACGCCTTCGACGCGCGCGACCGCATCGCGAAGTCGGAGCACGGCTTCAGCAAGGAAATCTTCCAGCAGTTCGCAGAGCTCGGCGTGATCGGCGCCCTCTTCAGCGAGGCCGATGGCGGCTTCGGCGGTGGCGGCTTCGACATCGCCGTGGTCTTCGAGGCACTGGGCCGCGGCCTGGTGGTCGAGCCGCTGCTGGGCGCGGTGATGGTCGGCGAGGCGATCAGCGCCGCCGGCAGCGACACGCAGAAGGAAAAGCTCGGCGACATCATCAACGGCGCGGTCGTCGCGGCCTTCGCGCACGACGAAGCCGACACGCACTACGAGCGCACCCGCGTGCAGACCAAGGCCGAGCGCAATGGCGACGGCTGGGTGCTGCACGGCACCAAGGCTGTGGTGCCGCAGGGCGAGCAGGCCGACCTGTTCCTCGTCTCGGCCCGCACCTCGGGCAACGTGGACGACGAAGCGGGCATCTCGCTCTTCCTCGTGCCCGCGAAGACGGCCGGCCTCACGGTGCGCGGCTGCCCCGCCATCGACGGCGGCCGGGTCGCCGAACTCTCCTTCGACGGCGTGAAGCTGGGCGCCGACGCGCTGCTGGGCGCCGAAGGCCAGGGCCATGCCACGCTGGAACGCGCCATCGGCCGCGGCGTGCTCGCGCTGTGCGCAGAAGCGCTGGGCGCGATGGAAGCCGCCAAGACCGCGACGCTCGACTACCTGCGCACGCGCAAGCAGTTCGGCACGCTGATCGGCAGCTTCCAGGCGCTGCAGCACCGCATGGCCGACCTGCTGCTCGAAATCGAACAGGCCCGCTCGGCCGTCATCAACGCTGCAGCGGCCATCGACACCGGCGACCGCCTCACACGCGAGCGCGCGCTGTCGGCCGCCAAGTTCAGCATCGGCCGCATCGGCGCGCTGGTGGCGCAGGAAAGCATCCAGATGCACGGCGGCATCGGCATGACCTGGGAGCTGCCGCTGCCTCACTACGCCAAGCGGCTCGTGATGATCGACCACCAGCTGGGCGACGAAGACCATCACCTGCAGCGCTATATCGCCCTGGGCAAGGAGCTTGCGCAATGAGCGACAACAAGACGATCCTGATCTCACAGGAAGGTGCGGTGCGCATCCTCACCAACAGCAACCCCGCCTCGCGCAACGCGATCACGCCCACGCTGTACGCCGAACTCTCGGCCGCGCTGGCCGACGCGCAGAACGACCCCGAGGTGGGCGCCATCGTCTTCACCGGCGCGGGCGACTTCTTCTGCTCGGGCGGCGACCTCAACCTGCTGGCCAAGCGGCGCGAGCTGCCGGCGTCGGAGCGCCGCCAGATCCTCGAGGGCCTCAACAACCTGATCCGCGCGCTGCGCGACTGCAGCAAGCCGGTGATCGCGGCCATCGAGGGCGGCGCCGCGGGCGCGGGCCTGTCGATGGCGCTGGCCTGCGACATGCTGGTGTCGGCGCGCGACGCGTTCTTCACCGTGGCCTACGTCAAGGTCGGCCTCACGCCCGACGGCGGCGCCACCGCCTTCCTCGCGGAGTTCGTCTCGCGCCAGCTGCTCACCGAGATGTGCCTCACCGGCGACCGCATGCCGGCTGAGCGCCTGCACGCGCTGGGCGCCGTCAACCGGCTCACCGACAAGGGCGCCGCGCTGGCCGAGGCCATCGCGCTCGCCGCCAAGGTGGCGAACGGGCCGGAGCGCGCCAGCGCCCGCATCAAGTCGCTGTGCCGCCAGGCGCACCGCGTCACGCTGGAACAGCAGCTCGACGCCGAGGCCGTGTTCATGGTCGAGTCGCAGGCGGATGCCGAGGCGGCCGAAGGCATCGGCGCCTTCCTCGGCAAGCGCAAGGCCGACTTCGCGGCGCTGCGCCGCCAGAAGCCGAGCGCGTCCTGACGCGGGCTGCGAACTCCGCCTTCCTGCCTCGCACGCGGTGCGGGGCTTTCTCGTTTCCAGGGAGTTGAACTCATGCCTCTGCCGAATTCCTCGTCGCTGCCGCTTGCCGGCGTGCGCGTTCTCGATCTGTCCCGCATCCTCGCGGGCCCCTGGTGCGGCATGGTGCTGGCCGACATGGGCGCCGAAGTCATCAAGGTGGAGCACCCCGGCCGCGGCGACGACACGCGCGACTGGGGCCTGCGCGTCGGCAAGACCGAGACCGCCTACTTCAACAGCGTGAACCGCAACAAGCGCTCCGTCACGCTCGACCTGCAGACGCCCGAGGGCCAGCAGCTCGCGCGCGATCTCGCGAAGCAGTGCGACGTGGTGATACAGAACTTCAAGTTCGGCGGCATCGACAAGCTCGGCCTGGGCTACCAGCAGCTCAGCAAGGAGAACCCGCGCCTCGTCTACTGCTCGATCTCGGGCTACGACCGCACCGGCCCCGAGGCCGCACGCCCCGGCTACGACCTCGTGGTGCAGGGCGAGGCCGGCCTGATGGCGCTGAACGGCGAGGCGAACCAGCCGCCGCTGAAGTTCGGAGTGGCGGCCGTCGACCTGTTCACCGGCATGTACTCGGCGCAGGCCATCCTCGCGGCGCTCTACCAGCGCGAGAAGACCGGCAAGGGCCGCCATGTGGAGATGGCGCTCTTCGACTGCGGCCTGATGATCACCGCCTACTACGGCCTCGAAGCGCTGCTCATGGGCGAAGACCCGCCGCGCTACGGCAACTCGCATCCATCGATCGTGCCGTATGGCGTGTTCGACGCGGCCGACGGCCCGCTGGTCATCACCGTGGGCAACAACGCGCAGTTCGCGCGCTTCTGCACCGAGGTGATCGAGCGGCCCGACCTCGCGGCCGACGAGCGATTCAAGACCAACATCCTGCGCTCAGCCAACCGCGCCGCGCTGCTGCCCGAGCTGCATGCCGAGCTGGCGAAGCGCCAGCGCGCCGACTTGCTCGCGAAGCTCACCGCCGCCGGCATTCCCTGCGGCGAGGTGCTGGGCCTGCTCGAAGCGCTGAACTCCAAGCGCGCCACCGAAGCCGGCCTCGTGACCACGCAGCCGCATCCGGTGGCCGGCACGGTCAACGTGCTCGCGCCGCCCTACCGCTTCGACGGCGAGCGCCTGCCGGTGCGCAGCGCGCCGCCCACGCTGGGCGAAGGCACGCACGACGTGCTGCAGTCGCTGCTGGGGCTGTCGGACGAGAAGCTGGCCGCGCTGAAGGCCGGCGGCGTCGTCTGAATGAGCGCGAACGAATGAATGAACGAACCGAATCCTTGAAGAAATGAAGTCCATGGCCTCTCCCGCTTTCCGCCCCCTGCGCCGCGCGCTCCTCGCGCTCGCCCTGCCCCTCGTCACCGGCGCAGCCTTCGCCCAGGCCTGGCCCGCCAAGCCGATCACGCTGATCGTGCCCTTCCCGCCCGGCGGCCCCACTGACGTGGCCTCGCGCATCGTGGCGCAGAAGATGTCGGCCTCGCTCGGCCAGAGCATCGTGATCGACAACCGCAGTGGTGCATCGGGCACCGTGGGCGCCGCTGCCGCCGCGCGGGCGCCGGCCGACGGCTACACCTTCGTGACGCTGGCCACGCCCACGCTGCTGGCCTCGCACCTCTACGGCCCCACCGGCTACGACATCTTCAAGAACTTCACGCCCGTGGGCAGCATTTACGACCTGCCGATCGTGCTGGTGGTCAATCCGAAGTCGCTGCCCGACGTGACCGGCGTGCAGGGCCTGATCGCCAAGGCCAAGGCCGAGGGTGGCAAGCTCAACTACACCAGCGCGGGCGCCGGCAGCTTCGGCCACCTGACGACCGAGCAGCTCAAGACCATCGGCAAGTTCGACATGCAGCACGTACCCTATCGCGGCAGCGCACCGGCCGTGACCGACCTGATCGGCGGCCAGGTGCCCGCGATGTTCTCCGACCTCGTGGGCGTGCTGCCGCACGTCAAGGCCGGCAAGCTGCGCGCCATCGCGGTCGGCTCGGGCCAGCGCGTGAGCCTGTTGCCCGACGTGAAGACGGTGGCCGAGCAGGGCTTCCCCGGCTTCGACGCGACCTCGTGGGGCGGTCTGCTGGCACCGGCCGGCACGCCCAAGGACATCGTCGAGCGCATGAGCGCCGAGCTGAAGAAGGCACTGGCCGACAAGGAAGTGCAGGAGAAGCTGCAGAGCGTCGGCACCTTCGCGGCCTACCGCACGCCGGAGCAGACGGGCGTGCGCATGCGCGAGGATTTCGAGCGCTGGGGCAAGGTCATTCGCGACAACCACATCACGAACCAGTAGAACAACCGGACCGGCAGGGCGACGACATCAAGGAGACAAAGACATGACGCAGAAGTACGAGAACAACTACAGCACCCCGGTCGGCGCGCCATTCCGCCCCGCGTTGCCCGTGCGCAGCCTCGCCGACATCCGCAAGCTCGAGGAGACGCCGCTGGAGCAGGCGCTCACGGTGCGCAGCACCTACGAGATCTTCCGCAATGCCGGCCATGCCTTCGGCGAGAAGACCGCACTGACCTTCCTGCGCACCGGCAACCCGGCCGACGAGCCGATCCGCTGGTCGTATGCCGAGCTGCTCGCGCGCATCCACCAGACCGCCAACATGCTGCACACGCTGGGCGTGGGGCCGGACGACGCCGTGGCCGTGCTGCTGCCCGGCTGCCTGGAGTACCACCTGGCGCTGTGGGGCGGCGAGGCCGCCGGCATCGTGCAGCCGCTGAACCCGCTGCTCACCGACGAAAAGCTGGTGGCGCTGATGACCGCGGGCCGCGCCAAGGTGCTGATCGCCTACGGCTCCGACGCAGAATCGGGCATGTGGTCGAAGGCGATGCGCCTGCGCGGCCAGGTGCCCACGCTCACCACGGTGCTGCGCGTGGCGCCGCACGACGAGGCGCCGGGTGCGGCGGGTGCATTGCCAGAAGGCGTGGCTGAATTCGACGTGCTGCGCGCCGCGCAACCGAACGACCGCCTGGTGAGCGGCCGCGACATCGCGCCTTCGGACATCGCCGCCTACTTCCATACCGGCGGCACCACCGGCGCACCCAAGCTCGCGCGCCACAGCCACGGCGCCCAGGTGTTCACCGCATGGGCCAGCGTGCAGGTCGCGGGCATGAACGAGAACGGCATCTCCATCAACGGCTATCCGCTCTTCCACGTGGCGGGCGTGCTGCCGGCCTCGCTCTCGTCGCTGTCGGCGGGCGTGGAGGTGATCATTCCCACGCCCTCGCTGCTGCGCAACAAGGAGGTGCTGGCCAACTACTGGAAGCTGGTGGCCAGGTACCGCCCGACCTCGCTGTCGGCCGTGCCCACCGTGCTCGCGGCGCTGGCGAATGTGCCGCTGGACGGCGCGGACATCTCCTCCATCACCTACTGCCGCACCGGCGCCGCCGTGCTCGCGCCGGAACTGGCCGCGCGCTTCGAGCGCCTGTTCGGCCTGCACGTGCACGAGAGCCTGGGCATGACGGAGATGGCAGGCATCTCGACCATCACACCGCCCGGCGTGAACGGGCCCGCGGGCTGCGTGGGCTTTCGGCTGCCCTACATGCAGATGCGCGTGGTGGCGCTCGACGAGAACGGCAACGCGACCGACCGCGAGATGCCGCGCGGCCAGCAGGGCATGGTGCTCTTCAAGTCGCCCAACGTGTTCTCGGGCTTCGTAGACCCTGCGGACAACGCCAAGGCCTTCACCGCCGACGGCTGGCTCGCCACAGGCGACCTGGGCTGGATCGACGACGAGGAGCGGCTCAACCTCACCGGCCGCTCGAAGGACCTCATCATCCGCAGCGGCCACAACATCGACCCCAAGACGATCGAGGACGCACTGGGCGCGCACCCCGCCGTGCAGCTGTGCGCAGCCGTGGGCGCACCCGATGCCTACGCAGGCGAGCTGCCCGTGATCTTCGCGACGCTGGTGCCCGGCGCCTCGGCGACAGAAGAAGAGCTGCTGGCCTTCACCGCCGCGCGCGTCGACGAAGCGCCCGCACGGCCCAAGTGGGTGTCGGTGATCGCGACCATGCCGATGACCAACGTCGGAAAGATCTACAAGCCCGAGCTGCGCGCGATGGCCGCGCTGCAGGTGGTGAACGCCGCCGTCGCCGAAGCCTGTGCCGAGCTGGGCGTGCCCGAGGCCGCACGGCCCGTGGCGAAGACCGAGGGCGAGAGCCTCGTGCGCGTGCAGATCGATGGCACTGCGGCGGGCGCGCTGGCCGCGCCGCTGCAGGAGCGGCTGCACAAGGCCCTGGAGCCCCTGCCCTTCAAGACGCGCATCTCCACGCAGTAACGCAGTACGGCGAGCCGACGATTTTTTTGAAACCAAGACCGAGAGACAGAGACAAGCCATGACGACCTTCCGCCTTCCGAACCGCCGCGCCCTGCTGTGCGCCGCCGCTTCCGCCGCCACGCTGTGCGCGCTGCTCCCCGCTCAGGCGCAGGCGCAGGCACAGGCCCCCTACCCCAACAAGCCCATCCGCATGGTCGTGCCCTTCGCCGCGGGCGGCGCCACCGACGTGCTCGCGCGCGTGATCGGCCAGAAGATGTCGGCCGGCATGGGCCAGCCCGTCATCATCGACAACAAGCCCGGTGCGGCCGGCATCATCGGCACCGACGCGGTCGCCAAGGCCGCGCCCGATGGCTACACCATCGTGCTGGGCCTGAGCAACTCGCTCATGACCAACGAGTTCCTCTACGAGAAGCTGCCCTACGACACCGCGCGCGACCTCGCGCTGGTCTACCAGATCGCAGCGGCGCCGCTGGTGCTGGTGGTACACCCGAGCGTGTCGGCCAAGACCGGCCCCGAACTGCTGAAGTACGTCGTCGCCAACAAGGGCAAGGTGGCCTACGGCTCTTACGGCATCGGCGCGTACCCGCACCTGGCCGGCGCGCACATGAGCCTGGCGACGCAGTCGGACATGAGCCACGTCGCCTACAAGGGCGAGGCGCCGATGATGCAGGACCTGATCGGCGGCCAGATCCAGATGGCCTACGCCAGCGCGCTGGTGGCCAAGCCGCACATCGACTCCGGCAAAGTCCGCGCCATCGGCGTGAGCGGCGAGCGCCGCATGAGCACGCTGCCCAATGTGCCCACGCTGGCCGAGCAGGGCCTGAAGGACGAGGCCTACCGCGTGACCGGCTGGCTCGCCATCGCGGCGCCCGCGAAGACGCCCAAGCCCATCGTCGACCGCATCGCCGACGAAGTGCGCAAGGCCACGCAGCAACCCGACGTGCGCGAGCGCGTCGCGGCCATGGGCTTCGAGATCAAGGAGAGTTCGCCCGAGCTCTTCGCCACCGCGTGGAAGGCCGAGCGCCCGGTGTGGGAGCGCCTCATCAAGCAGTCGGGCGCCAAGCTCGAGTAAGCCCTGCGCTCATCCATTCATTTCTTCTTCTCTTCTCTGCTTCGTCATTCAAAGGAACAGCCATGAAGGTTCTGGTGCCCGTCAAACGGGTCGTCGATTACAACGTCAAGGTGCGCGTGAAGAGCGACGGCACCGGAGTGGACATTGCCAACGTCAAGATGAGCATGAACCCCTTCGACGAGATCGCCGTTGAAGAAGCGGTTCGGCTGAAGGAAAAGGGCGTGGTCACCGAAGTCATCGCCGTCTCCTGCGGCGACGCCAAGAGCCAGGAGACCCTGCGCACCGCCATGGCCATCGGCGCCGACCGCGGCATCCTGGTGGAAACCTCTGAAGAACTGCAGCCCCTGGCCGTGGCCAAGCTGCTGAAGGCCTTGGTCGACAAGGAACAGCCCCAGCTCATCATCCTCGGCAAGCAGGCCATCGACGACGATGCCAACCAGACCGGCCAGATGCTGGCTGCGCTGGCTGACCTGCCCCAAGCCACCTTCGCTTCGAAGGTCGAGGTCGCAGGCGACAAGGCCACCGTCACCCGCGAAGTCGACGGCGGCCTGGAGACCGTGGCGCTGACGCTACCCGCAGTCATCACCACCGACCTGCGCCTGAACGAGCCGCGCTACGTGACGCTGCCCAACATCATGAAGGCCAAGAAGAAGCAGCTGGACACGGTCAAGCCTGAAGACCTGGGCGTGGACGTGAAGCCCCGCCTGAAGACCCTGAAGGTCGCGGAGCCGCCGAAGCGTGGTGCCGGCATCAAGGTGCCCGACGTTGCGACGCTGGTGGACAAACTGAAGAACGAAGCGAAGGTGATCTGAGCATGACCGCACTTGTTATTGCCGAACACGACCACGCCAGCATCAAGCCGGCCACCCTCAACACCGTGACCGCAGCACTGGCCTGCGGCGGCGACGTCCACGTGCTTGTGGCCGGTGCCAATGCAGCCGAAGCGGCCAAGGCTGCCGCACAAATCGCAGGCGTTTCGAAGGTCATCGCAGCCGACAGCCCGAGCCTCGCTGAAAACCTCGCCGAGAACGTCGCAGCCCAGGTGCTCGCGATCGCCGGCAACTACAGCCACATCCTGTTCCCCTCGACCGCCAACGGCAAGAACGTCGCTCCGCGCGTGGCCGCCAAGCTCGATGTGGCGCAGGTCAGCGACATCACGGCCGTGGTGAGCGCCAACACCTTCGAGCGTCCGATCTATGCGGGCAACGCGATTGCCACCGTGCAGAGCAGCGATGCGACCAAGGTGATCACGGTTCGCACGACCGGTTTCGATGCGGCTGCAGCAACGGGCGGCAGCGCAGCCGTCGAATCGGCTGCAGGCGTGGCCGACAGCGGCAAGAGCAGCTTCGTGGGCCGTGAAGTCACGAAGAGCGAGCGCCCCGAACTGACGGCCGCCAAGATCATCGTCTCCGGCGGCCGTGCCCTCGGCAGCGCAGAGAAGTTCACCGAGGTGATGGCCCCCCTGGCCGACAAGCTGAACGCCGGCCTCGGCGCGAGCCGCGCAGCCGTCGACGCGGGCTACGCCCCGAACGACTGGCAGGTGGGCCAGACGGGCAAGATCGTCGCGCCTCAGCTGTACATCGCAGCGGGCATCTCGGGCGCGATCCAGCATCTGGCCGGCATGAAGGACTCCAAGGTGATCGTGGCGATCAACAAGGACGAAGAGGCGCCGATCTTCTCGGTGGCCGACTACGGCCTGGTGGCCGACCTGTTCACGGCCGTGCCGGAACTGGTGAAGGCCGTGTAAGGGAAAGGCCGCGACGATGAAGACCCGCATCACCGAACTGCTGGGCATCCGCTACCCGATCATCCAGGGCGGCATGCAATGGGTGGGCCGCGCCGAGCTGGCGTCGGCCGTGTCGAACGCTGGGGGCCTCGGCATCGTCACCGCGCTCACGCAGCCTACGCCCGACGACCTGCGCCGCGAGATCGAGCGCACGCGCACGATGACCGACAAGCCCTTCGGCGTGAACCTCACGATCCTGCCGGCGGTGAAGCCGCCGCCCTATGCGGAGTACGTGCAGGCCATCATCGACAGCGGCGTGAAGATCGTCGAGACCGCGGGCAACAGCCCGAAGGACTTCATCGCGGCGCTGAAGCAGCACGGCGTGAAGATCGTCCACAAGTGCACCTCGGTGCGCCATGCGCTCTCGGCGGAGCGCAACGGCGTCGATGCGGTGTCGGTCGACGGCTTCGAGTGCGCGGGCCATCCGGGCGAGGACGACGTGCCCGGCCTCGTGCTGCTGCCGGTGGCGGCGCGCAAGCTGCGCACTCCGATCATCGCCTCGGGCGGCATCGCCGACGGGCGCGGCATGGCGGCGGCGCTGGCACTGGGCGCCGAGGGCATCAACATGGGCACGCGCTTCTGCGTGACCAAGGAAGCGCCCATTCACGACAACATCAAGCAGGCGCTGGTGGAGGCGACCGAGCGCGACACCAAGCTGATGTTCCGCACCCTGCACAACACGGCGCGCGTGTTCCGCAACGCCATCTCCGAAGAAGTGGTGGCCACCGAGAACCGGCCGGGCGGCTGCGAGTTCGAGGACGTGCGCCCGCTGGTGGCCGGCGCGCGCGGGCGTGCGGCGCTGGAGTCGGGCGAGGTGCACGGCGGCGTGGTCTCGGCCGGCCAGTGCATCGGGCTGATCGACGACATTCCGACTTGCGCGGAACTGCTGGAACGCATGGTGCGCGAGTGCCGTGAGCATCTGGACCGGGCTCGGGGCTGGATGGACTGAAGGAAGCCCTCCGCTCACTCGCATCCGGGGGCGCTCAGGCCGACGGGGTACCTTGCTCCGCGAATGTCCCCCGGCCTTCGGCCTCCTCCTTTATTTCGCTGCGCAAGGCACCCCATCGGCCTGAGCGTTGAGCGCCGCTGCTGACTTGCACAGCGCGGCTCACGAGGCGCATGTGCAGCGCGTTGCAGAAGCTGCATTAGTTGGCAGTCTGCGCGACTTCGTGCTGTAGCAGCGGCTTCTTCGCCGGCTTCTTCTCTAGAGTGAATGCCCCTGTCACTCGATGCCCCGCCAAGGGGAGCAGAAAGGCCCGCACACCAATCCACCACCCAGATGTTTGAAGGCTGCTTGCCTCGCGGCAGGTTGTCGGTGCGAAAGCGCCGATGCAGATGCGAGGTATCAAAAGGCGACGGCCAGGGTGTTACGAGCACCCCGGCCGTCTAACCAAGTTCGTGCACTACCCCGAAAGGACCCGCACAAAAATGGCTACCAAGACTATAGCCCGGCCAACTACGCCGGTAGCTTCCGAAGACAACGCCCAAGACCCGGCAGATCTTCTTGAAAACACCCTTACTCAGCTCGAAGCTCTACTGTGGGTTTGCCACGGGGAAGAGATCGACTGGTGCAGCGGGGATGGGCCTCGGCAATTGAACAATCTGCTTTGGCTTGCGGCTGAGATGGCTCGCAAGGCGGGGGAGTTGTTTCAGGTGAGCGAGAAGGCGCGGCGGGGGGCGCCTGAGGCTGGCGGATAGGAGCTGGTCTGCGGGTCGCAGGAGCGCGGCCCGCCGTCGAACAGGTTCTCTTGAGAATGCTTCGGCGAATGCTGAGTCTGGCGCTAGCGCGTGGGCGCTCTGCGAGCAACGTAAGAACCATACTCGTTGTACTTTCGGCCGACGGTCCAGTCGAATCCTGCTTCTAGCATCGAAGACTCTAGGTAGAGCATCACGAGCGCTGTGCCTTCTGCACTGCCAATGCACTGCTCTTGGACTTCAAATTTGCCGGCATCATCATTCTCAAACCAGACGTCCGCCGGCTGTTTCCCTAATCCTCGGCACTCTTTGCCCTGGTAGAGCAAGTCGTACGTAAAAGAGTCTTCGTCCAACTTCTCTTTGAGGAACCAGCGCTTTGGAATGTCGCGAGCGGGCATAGCCCAGCGTCTGCCTTGGCGGTCGTAGCAGGCCACGATGACGGGTAGCGTATTGATGTTGGCCAGACGCAGCGTAGTGGCCATAACGCTTGTCTCAAAATCGCCTGCAACGCGCGTCAGTTGCTGAAATGTTGGTTTCCCAAATGACGCGATCACGGGGTTGAACAGAGGACCGGGCATTAGCAGGTGTGCCGCAAAGCTGTCTGCTTCCTTCTCCAAGGCCCGCTCCGATGACAGGTTAGCGCTGGGGTCGTCCACGCGGCATTTGAAAGAACGTCCCCGATGTAGGTGCCAGTGCCCAAGTTCGTGTGCCACGGAAAACCGCTCGCGTCCGCGAACGCCCGAAGGATTGATAGTGGCGATGGCACGGTCGCGGTAACCCACGAGCGACGCTTCGCATCCTGTCATCGACTCGTAGACGACCTCGACTTGGGAATCGAAGGCGATTGCCTCGATGTCCAGTTCAGCAGGACTACTGATGCCCAAGTCTGCAATTAACGCCTCAGCGCGCTCGCCGATGCTTGAAGTCACTTGTCATCTCCGTCCCTAGATGACTCGATACTCTTGAGCTTTGCGTATAGCGCTATCGCCTCGTCATCGGATAGCTCGCCAAGGTTGCGCGCAGCCAGGGTAAATCTGTTGTCATTGGCCGCCTGTGCCAAGAAGCGTCGCGCTTCCTCTGCCGAAACGTTCTGAGGTGCCATGGCAGGCTTGGACTTCAAGGCAGCGTATCCGGCTTTGGCCGCAGCAAGCCGCGAACGACTGGCGTTGGTCTTGGCGGCCTGGAGAAGACCAAGCCCCTTGGCTTGCACTGAGGCCGGATCAAGGCCTTCCAGAATCCGGTCGTCAGGGGTCGCAATTAGCTCATCGACGAAGGCATCGATGAAGTTGTCAAATTCGTTGGTCGGCTTCGTGTTCATGTCGGTCTCCGGTCGGGGTCCAGCGTTTTAAGTCGGCGCAGGAGCCGGTTTCGAGCCGCGTCGTACGTTTTCTCATCCCATCCGAGAGCGTCGCGAGCGTCAGCGCCTCGCAAACCGTCAGCCCAAGTCATGGCGAGCAATTCCAGGTCCTCATCGCCACAAAGCTTGGCGTAGAGAGCGGCCATCTGCTGCTTTCCAGACAGTTCGTCCTCAGGGGTGATGGTGACCTTGCCGTGGGCCACCGGCGTCTTTTCATCCTCGCCGGCTTCGAACGGGTCTACAACCACGTTCTCATCGATGGGGCTAACGCCATTGTGCTTGCGTGCGTTGCTCGCGATGCTCCGCATCGCGGTCTTGAGAACGACCAGAGGGTGAAGTCCGGGCCGCCAGATGCGCGTTTCGTCCAATAGGCTACACAGCGCTTCCTGCAGCAAATCGTCCGGCGTCCAACCAGTCAGACCACCGCAAAAGGCAGTGGCGATGGAAGTCGCACGCGCCCAATCAGCCGGGCTCAGGCCCTTGAGGGCAGCCTCCACCTCGGCCTTGGACAGGCGCTCTTCGGGCTCGGGAATAGCAGACATAGACGAGGTCTCCCTACCTATGACTCTCGACCTCACCGCCGTGGACGGGCCGAATGAAAAAATTTTTGTTTGCGCCGGCGTCCACGGAGCCGGGCTAGGGAGTCCTAGTAGGTAAGGGCGGCATTCCCGCAGCCCGTTCACTTCCAAGGAACCCTATCCATGCAGATTAACCGGAAAACCCGAAACATTACGAAGTACCTCAAGCACCTCCAGCCGTCCGAGCTGTACATGCTCGGCTTGATCGTCCACCCCGGCGTCGAGACGCGGCTGAAAAATCTCGGCTTCGATGTGCCACTCGTCCCCGGCCAGCGCGTACTGCCCCCGGCGCGTAAGGGGCCGGCATGCCGACGCAACGCCGAGGGCTTCGACATCATCCACCGCGACCGGCCGAAAGAAACCGCCTACCGCCAAGTCGTCTGGACTTGGACGCAGTTTGCGGGTCGCAACCACACCGAGGAGAAGTCCAAGGTGGTTGACGTCCCGTACCAACGCTACCCCCGCACTCACGTCTTGCCCTACAGCATCGAGTTGGAGGTAAAGGTCCGCGCCGATGGTCAAGCCTACGTCGTCGCAGGCCCGTTCATCAACGACGAGTCCAGCACGATGGTGGCGACCAACAGCGCCAACATGATGCGCGAGGCACTCGGCGGTTTCGAAGTGCTGGACAAGAACCTGACCAGCTGGGTCAATGCCCCCATAAGGCGCCTGCACTGGCAACTCCTACCCCCGGGGCGCAACCCGTGGGAGTCCGCATTGCCCGCCCTCGAAGATGTGGTCGAGCATGCTCCTGCGGGAAATCAGGGAGTCCTACGTGCCCGCTTGTCTGCCGTAGGGGCCAAGAAACCGGACTTCGTGGCCATTGGCCTTGGAGGTTTCGAGGGTTACGCCGTCTTCGGCTTCGCACGATGGAAGCTGTGCGTCTTGGAATGCCCGCACGTGAACAACGCCACTTATGTGCTACCGATGGAATCTTGGGAGCACGTCGCGCAGATGACCAAGGCAGAGATCCTCGACGCCGGAGCTCATATTGCGCGCATCGTGCACACACGGCACTGGTTCGATGCACTCAACTCAGTGCTAACCGACGGCCGAAAGGCGGCGTAGTGCGCAGATGGCGAGACGGCGCCGCGGAAGCCGTCGGCCGAATCACGTATCCCCACATAGATTCTGGTGGACGCATTCGTTAGGAAAACAATGCCTGATAAAGCTCCTATTAACGACTTCAGCCGTTTTTGGCGCCAGACTCGGCTTCCCGTGATATTCCAACGGCAACGTCCCGCTCCGTTGCTAGTCCGTCTTCCCTACGCGCAAGACAATAAAGTTTGGCTTCGAAATGGCGAGAGAAACAGACCGGCTTGGGATAAAGAGAACGGAGCTTGGGAAGTTCCCCAAGCTTGGTTTGAGCGAACAATTCGCTTAGCTTTTGAGCGATACCGCGCGTGCTATGTCATTCAGCTCTACCGAGAAAAGGAGGTTTGCGCTGCGGCGTGTTGGAATGCAGTTGGTGCAGACTGCGAATGTTCCTGTATGGGCGCAAATCACAGTTCAGGTCGTCCCATCGGCCGCTGGTATGAAGTCGACGAAACCTTCGCAGTCATGTGGGGGATACAGCGTTATTCAGTTCGATTGCTGAAAGCGCAGTGAGGTCCGACACCAGTCCTGCGGACTTCTACCTATCCATCCACCACCGCCCTTCTCTCTCGAAATCCCAGAAATTCGCCCCCGCACATAGCCCTGCAATCCGCCGCAGCGCTCGCCCCACCAACCCCACCAACCCCACCAACCCCACAACCGCACTCACCGTGCTCAGGGCGCCGGGTACTCCCCGCAGCGAAATAAAGGAGGAGGCCGAAGGCCGGGGGACATTCGCGGAGGGGAGTACCCGGCGCCCTGTGCACACGCCCCGAAAGCCGCTCCAAGAGCCAGCCCCAGGGCCACCCGGCTAAGGAAACCCCCGATACATGAATGGTCATGGACCCCCTAGCATCGGTAACAGCTTCCCTGTCGAGGTGTACGGAACGCGTCCCGGCGTCCGCCCGGTGACATGGCGTTCGTGCGTGCCTCACTGACCATCCTGCGATGACAACTCCACCCGAGTCCGGCCCCACGCTGGACGCCGCCAGCCCCCTTCCCCCCGACATCGAAGCCGCAGACGAACCGACCAAGGTTCCCCTTGCCATCGAGGACTGGCTCACGGTCATCATCATGGGCGCGCTGGCGCTCATCACCTTTGCCAACGTCATCGTTCGCTACTTCACCGACTCTTCCTTCGCCTGGACGGAAGAGTTCTCGGTGTTCCTCATGATCATGCTGGCGCTGGTGGCCGGCTCGGCCGCCGTGGCGCGCGACCGGCACATCCGCATCGAGTACTTCTCCGAAAGCGGCTCGATGGCGCGGCGCAAGCGGCTCGCGCAGTTCGGCGCGCTGATGATCGCGGTGCTCTTCACGCTCATCGGCGCGCTCAGCATCCGCATGGTGTGGGACGACTACCGCTTCGAAGAGACCACGCCCGGCATCGGCTTGCCCGCCTGGTGGTATTCGATGTGGCTGCCCATCGTGTCCTTCGCCATCGCGCTGCGGGCCGTGGGCCTCATGATCCGGCGCGGTCGCGAGACGAACTACGACTCGGACGGCAAGGGCGACGCATCGTGATCGCCACCCTGCTCTTCGTCGCCTTCGTCGTGATGATGCTGGTGGGCGTGCCCATCGGCGCCGCGCTGGGCCTGGCGGGCGCCGCCTGCATCGCGCTGGCCAACAGCGACGCCCAATGGTTCGGCCTGCTGGCCGTGCCGCAGAACTTCTATGCGGGCCTGGGCAAGTATCCGCTGCTGGCCATTCCGATGTTCGTGCTGGTCGGCTCCATCTTCGACCGCTCGGGCGTGGCGCTGCGCCTGGTCAACTTCGCCATTGCCATCGTGGGGCGCGGCCCCGGCATGCTGCCGCTGGTGGCCATTGCGGTGGCGATGTTCCTCGGCGGCATCTCGGGCTCGGGCCCGGCCAATGCGGCAGCGGTGGGCGCGGTGATGATCGCGGCCATGTCGCGCGCGGGCTACCCCGCGCCCTACTCGGCCAGCGTGGTGGGTGCTGCGGCGGCCACCGACATCCTCATTCCGCCTTCGGTCGCCTTCATCGTCTACTCGGTGCTGGTGCCCGGCGCCTCGGTGCCGGCGCTGTTCGCGGCGGGCATGGTGCCCGGCGTGATGGCGGGCCTGGCGCTGATGATTCCGGCCGTGTGGCTCGCCCGCAAGCACAAGATGGGCGCGCTCGAGGCCACGCTGCCGCGCCCGCCCTTCTGGAAGAGCTTTCGCGAAGCGACCTGGGGGCTGGCGGCGCCGGTGCTCATCTTGGGCGGCATGCGCGCGGGCTGGTTCACGCCCACCGAGGCGGCAGTGGTGGCGGTGTTCTACGGCCTCTTCGTGGGCATGTGCATCCACCGGACCATCAAGGTGCGCGACCTGTTCGTCATCCTGCGCGAGTCGGGCGAGCTCTCGGCGGTGATCCTGCTGGTGGTGTCGCTGGCGGGCATCTTCGCGTACTCGCTTTCGACGCTGGGTGTGATCGATCCGGTGACGCGCGCCATCGTGAACTCGGGGCTGGGCGAGTACGGCATCCTGGCGCTGCTGATCTTGCTGCTCATCACCGTGGGCATGTTCCTCGACGGCGTGTCGATCTTCCTGATCTTCGTGCCGCTGCTGCTGCCCATCGTGCAGTACTACAAGTGGGACCCGGTTTGGTTCGGCGTGATCCTCACGCTGAAGGTGGCGCTGGGCCAGTTCACGCCGCCGCTGGCGGTCAACCTCATGGTGTCGTGCCGCATCGCGAAGGTGCGCATGGAAGAAACCGTGCGCTGGGTGGGCTGGATGCTGTTCTCGATGTTCGTGGTGATGGTGCTGGTCATCGTCTTCCCCGAACTGGCTTTGTGGCTGCCGCGCAAGCTGGGGTATTGAAATGCGGGCAGCCGAACGCAGAGGGCGCAAAAGTTTCGCGAAGGTCGCAGAAGGAAGACCCAAATTTTTCAGAACTTCTGCGACTTCTGCGAGACCTTTGCGACTTCTGCGTTCGGCTGTTCCGCTGTCCGTTTTTTGACAACGAGGAGATAGATCAGATGAAAATCCGCCGCACCCTGCTCGGCCTCGCAGCCGCAGCCACCGCCCTCGGCATGTTCTCGTCCGGCGCCATGGCGCAGGCCGCCTACAAGCCCGAGTACAAGATGTCGCTGGTGCTGGGCCCGCCCACGCCCTGGGGCCAGGCCGGGAAGATCTGGGCCGACCTGGTGAAGGAGCGCACCCAGGGCCGCATCAACATCAAGCTGTACCCGGGCGTGTCGCTCATCCAGGGCGACCAGACGCGCGAGTTCAGCGCGCTGCGCCAGGGCGTGATCGACATGGCCGTGGGCTCGACCATCAACTGGTCGCCGCAGGTCAAGCAGCTCAACCTGTTCTCCATGCCCTTCCTGATGCCCGACTACGCGGCCATCGACGCGCTCACGCAGGGCGAGGTCGGCAAGGAGATGTTCAAGACGCTCGACAAGGCCGGCGTGGTGCCGCTCGCATGGGGCGAGAACGGCTTCCGCGAGATCACCAACTCGAAGAAGCCGATCAAGTCGCCGGCCGACATCAAGGGCATGAAGATCCGCGTGGTCGGCTCGCCCATCTACTCCGACATGTTCACCGCGCTGGGCGCCAACCCCACGCAGATGAGCTGGGCCGATGCGCAGCCCGCACTGGCCAGCGGCGCGGTCGACGGCCAGGAGAACCCGCTCTTCCTGTTCACGGTGCTGAAGATGCAGACCGTGGGCCAGAAGTTCGTGACCACCTGGGGCTACGTGGCCGACCCGCTGGTGTTCGTGGTCAACAAGGAAATCTGGGCCTCGTGGACGCCGGCCGACCAGGCCATCGTGCGGCAGGCCGCCATCGACGCGGGCAAGGAAGAGATCGCCATCGCACGCAAGGGCCTGGTGGAAGCCGACAAGCCGGTGCTGAAAGACATCGCCGGCATGGGCGTGACCGTGACCAGCCTCACGCCCGACGAGCGCGCCGCGTTCGTGAAGGCGACGCGGCCGGTGTACGACAAGTGGAAGTCGACCATCGGCGCCGATCTGGTGGCGAAGGCCGAGCAGGCGATCGCTGCACGCAAGAAGTAAGGGCGACTGCTACCGCGCCTGCTCAGGCGCGGTAGCGGCTGGGGTTCGCGCCAGCCACCTTCTTCATGAGGCGCCGCAGTGCCGTGGCGTCCTGATAGCCCACCGCCCCCGCCACCTGCTCGACCGTCATGCGGCTGGATTCGAGCAGCGCGCGGGCGCGCCGCAGCCTCACGCTCTGCACCAGCGCCTGGGTGCTCTTGCCGGTGGCCCTGTGGATGTGGCGCGAGAGTGTGCGCTCCGACATGCAGAACTCGCGCGCCAGCTCGCTCACCGCAGGCGCCTCGGGCAATGCCGATTCGACGCGCGCCGCGAGCCGCGCCACCAGGTCGTTGCCGCTGGCCAGCACCTCCGCCGCGATGAACGGCGCCTGCGCCTGGCGGCCGTCGATCAGCAGCATGCGCGAGACCAGATCGGTGAGCGCACTGCCGCAGCGCTCGCGCAGCAGGTGCAACATCAGGTCGGTCTGCGCGAAGGCGGCGCCTGCGGTGACCACGGGGCCGTCGGAGCAGACCATGCGGTCGGCATCGACGGTGCAAGCGGGTGCCATGCGTGCGAGCAGCGGGGCATACCACCATGAGACCGTCGCGCGCCGGCCCTGCAGCAGGCCGGCGGCGTTGAGCAGGAACACGGCCGAGCACGAGGCCGCGACCTGGCCGCCTGACTTGGCGTGGCGCGCGAGCGCGGCGATGGCCTTGGCTGCGTCGTCGCTTTCGAGGCATCGACGGATCTCGCCCGGTGTGTTGAGGCCGAGCCCCGGCACCACCCAGGTGGAGCGATCGTCGCGCGGGCGCACGGGCAGGCGCGTGGTGTCGAGGCTCATGCCCGCGCGTAGCGGCACCGGTCCGCCATGCACCGAGCACAGGCGCCAGCGGGGCGGCGCGACGCCTGCGCGGTCGGCCATCGCTTCGGCCGCGCCGAGGACGTCCATCGTGACCGCGACGCTGGAGTTGAAGGCGCCGGGCAGCACCAGCACGGTGAAGTCATGCATCTGGAGGGTTGGCCGATAAAGCCTCAAAGGAGTCGAATTGGACACTGCCATTCTGGCGACGCCGAACGTCCAATACAAGCTTCGCGGCTTTCGCAAGACCTGAACGGCAAAGGAACTCCATGTCACAGCAACGCCCCCTGACCGAAGACGACCCGCTCGACGACTTCACCGCACGCCAGATCACGCTCGATGGCATCGAGAAGAAGCTCTACGTCATGGGCCAGGGCCCGGCCGTGATCGTGATGACCGAGATGCCCGGCATCAGCCCGCACGTGGCGCGCTTCGCGCGCTGGGTGCGCGATGCGGGCTTCAGCGTCTACATGCCGTCGCTCTTCGGCCGCGACGGCGCCGTGCCCGGTGCGGAAGAAGGCATCGCGGTGTTCAAGCGCGCCTGCGTGAGTGCCGAGTTCCGCGCCTTCGCGGCCAACGAGTCGAGCCCGGTCACGCAGTGGCTGCGCGCGCTGGCGCGGCTCGCACATGCCGAGTGCGGCGGGCCCGGTGTCGGCGCGATCGGCATGTGCTTCACCGGCAACTTCGCGCTTTCGATGATGCTGGAGCCCGCAATGCTCGCGCCGGTGATGTGCCAGCCCTCGCTGCCGATGGACAACCCCGGCGCGATGAATGTGGCGCCCGAGGAGCTAGTTGCAGTGCGCGAACGGCTGGAGCGCGAAGACCTGACCGTGATGGCCTACCGCTTCGAGGGCGACAGGCATTGCAGGGCGCAGCGCTTCGCGGCCTTCCAGCAGACGCTGGGCGAACGCTTCGTGGCGCGCGTGCTGCCCGACAGCGCGGCCAACACCCGGACGCCGCCCTTCTTCGCGCAGGTGGTGGCGAGCCCGCACAGCGTGGTGACAGCGCACCTGATCGACGAGGCGGGACAGCCCACGGTGGCTGCGCGCGACGAGATACTGGACTTCTTCGCGCGGCGGCTGCGGCCATCGGGCGCTATCGGGAGCTGATCGAGCGGCGTTTTCGCAACAGGCGGTGCGCGGCGTCCGGGCGCCGCGGATGAGACCTCGTCGCGTGCTTTGCGCACTTTCCGTTTCGCTTGCGCGCGGGCTCTAAAGCCTCGGTCTACGCGCCGTTGCGGGTGGTCGCGCGGGAGCCGAAAATGCGTGCGCGATCAGGTGTCCGCGGCGTGTGTTGCTCTGGCAGACTGACTTGAAAGGCGCACCCTTCTTCAGCGCCTGCAAGGAGGTTCCTCATGCATTCCAGGGCTGCTGCAGCGGCAACGCCGTCGTCATTGCCATCGCGCCTCGCGGCGACGATCTTCCCGGTTCTTCTTCTCGGACTCGCCGCCCTCTTGACCGCCAGCCTCATCGCCCCGAAGGCCCACGCCGCCGACGCCAGCACTGCCGCCACAGCAGCGGCCACGACGCACACGCTCATCATCGACACCGACCCCGGCGCCGACGACGTGATTGCGCTGCTCTTCGCCATGGCGTCGCCCGAGCAACTGAAGATCCAGGCGCTGACCACGGTGGCCGGCAACGTGCCGCTGGCCAAGACCTCGCGCAACGCACGCCTGGCGCGCGAGTGGGCGAAGCGCCCCGACATCGCCATCTACGCCGGCGCGCCGCGCCCGCTGCTGCGCACGCCGATCTACGCGGCCGACATCCACGGCAGCGAAGGCATCACCGGCGTGAAGGTGCACGAGCCCAGCCAGCCGCTGGCCGAGGGCAACGCGGTCGACTACCTGATCCGCACGCTGCGCGCCGCGCCCGAGAAGAGCGTGACCCTCGCGATGCTCGGCCCCGAGACCAACCTCGCGCTGGCGCTCACGCAGGCACCCGACATCACGCGCGGCCTGCGCGAGCTGGTGCTCATGGGCGGCGCGCACTTCAACGGCGGCAACATCACGCCCACGGCGGAGTTCAACGTGTTCGCCGATCCGCACGCGGCCGAGATCGTGCTCAAGAGCGGCGTGCCCATCACCATGCTGCCGCTGGACCTCACGCACAAGGTGCTCACGAGCCCCGAGCGCATCGCCAGGCTGCGCGGCCTGGGCAACCAGGCCGGCAAGACCGTGGCCGACATCCTCGACGCCTACGTGCAGCACGACATGCAGTACTACGGCCTGCCCGGCGGCCCGGTGCACGATGCGACAGTGGTCGCCTACCTGCTGCAGCCCTCGCTCTTCAGGGGCCGCAAGGTGAACGTGGAAGTCGACAGCCGCGAGGGGCTGGGCTTCGGGCAGACGGTGGTCGACTGGTACGGCGGGCTGAAGAAGCCGGCCAACGTGAACTGGATCGCGGAAGGCGATGCGCAGGGGTTCTTCGATCTGCTGACGCAGAGGATTTCGCGGTTGTCTTGACGGTCCCTGCTTCAGATCGCCGCTTCGCCTTCGCGCGAAGCCTTCAGCCCGGAATGTTCGGTTCCACCAGCTGAGCCAGCGAGACCAGCGACTCCTGCCACCCCAGGTAGCACATCTCCGTCGGGATCATTTCGGGAATGCCCTCCTGCACGATCGAGACGTCGGTGCCGCAGGACACCTCGGTCAGGACCACGGTGGTCTTCATCGTGCCCGGAAGGTTCGCGTCGTCGAAGGCAGCGTCGTAGGCGATGCGCTTGCCCGGAGCGAGTTCGAGGTACTTGCCGCCGAACGAATGGCTGTTGCCGGTACCGAAGTTGGTGAATGACATGCGCCAGGCGCCGCCTACCACCGGCTCCATCGCGTGGACCTTGCCGACGAAGCCGAAGGGCGGCAGCCAGCGCTCGAAGGCGCCGGGCTGGACGAATGCGCGGTAGACCTTGTCCGGCGAGGTACGAAGGACGCGATGCAGACGGACGGTGTTGGTAGCCATGATTGATTGCTCCTGAAGAAAATCGAGGACGACCCTCGATAGCACGTCGGATGAGCCTGATGAAAATCGACAGGCGCCGAGATCAGAGAAAACCCTTAGACCCCAAACATGGCCTGGCCGAGAGCAAAAAAGCCGCGCTGCCCGAGGACAGCGCGGCTTTTGCTTCCTGGCCTTGCGGCAGCCGATCAGTGCTGCAGGATCTTGTTGAGGAAGTCCTTGGTGCGCGGCTGGCGGTTTTCCGGGTGGCCGAAGAACTCGTCCTTCGAGCAGTCTTCCAGGATGCGGCCGCCCACGTCGATGAAGATCACGCGGCTGGCGACCTTGCGGGCGAAGCCCATTTCGTGCGTGACCACCATCATGGTCATGCCTTCCTTGGCGAGGTTCACCATCACGTCGAGCACTTCGCCGACCATCTCGGGGTCGAGCGCCGAGGTGGGCTCGTCGAACAGCATGACGATGGGGTCCATCGACAGCGCACGGGCGATGGCCACGCGCTGCTGCTGGCCGCCGGAGAGCTGGCCCGGGAACTTGTCCTTGTGCGCCATCAGGCCCACGCGGTCGAGCATCTTCAGGCCGCGGGTCTTGGCCTCGTCGGCCGAGCGGCCGAGCACCTTGATCTGGGCGATGGTGAGGTTCTCGGTCACCGACAGGTGCGGGAACAGCTCGAAGTGCTGGAACACCATGCCGACCTTGGAGCGCAGCTTGGGCAGGTTGGTCTTGGGGTCGTGCAGCGGGATGCCGTTGACGGTGATCTCGCCCTTCTGGAAGGGCTCGAGCGCGTTCACGGTCTTGATGAGCGTGGACTTGCCGGAACCCGACGGGCCGCACACCACCACCACGTCGCCCTTGGCGATGCTGACGGAGCAGTCGTTGAGCACCTGCACCGGGCCGTACCACTTCGATACGTTCTTGATTTCGATCATTTTTTCGGACATTTCTTTCTCCGGTTAGCCACTCAAACTGTCAGCGGATGATGGCGATTTTCTTGTGCAGGCGTTTCACCAGCCAGGAAAGGGCGTAGCACATGACGAAGTACACGACGGCGGCCAGCAGGTAGGCCTCTTCAGGACGGCCGAAGTTCTTGCCGGCGGTCTCGAAGCCCTTGAGCAGGTCGTAGGCGCCGATGGCGTAGACCAGCGAGGTGTCCTGGAACAGGATGATGGTCTGCGTGAGCAGCACCGGCAGCATGTTCCGGAAGGCCTGGGGCAGGATGACCAGCTTCATGTTCTGGCTGTAGGTCATGCCCACGGCCATGCCGGCGAAGACCTGCCCGCGCGGGATCGACTGGATGCCGGCGCGCATGATCTCGGAGAAGTAGGCCGCCTCGAAGCAGATGAAGGTGATGACGGCCGAGGTTTCGGCCCCGATGGGGCGGCCGATCACGAAGGGCACCAGCAGGAAGAAGCCCAGGATCACCATCACCAGCGGCACTGAGCGCATGCCGTTGACGTAGGCCGCGGCGGGAAAGTCCAGCCACTTCTTGCCCGACAGGCGCATGAGCGCCAGCAGGGTGCCGAAGAAGATGCCGCCCAGCGTGGCCACGGCCGTCAGGACGACGCTGAAGTAGAAGCCTTTCAGCACATAGGTGCTGATGAGGTTCCAGTTGTAGAAGGAAAAGTCGAGATTCATCATGTCAGTGGCCCCCCGTGCCGCCGGCGGCGACGAAGCCCGGCACGCGCACCTTGCGCTCGATGAAGGTCATGATGCGGTTGATCAGCATGGCGCTGATGACGTAGAGAGCGATCACGCCGATGTAGATCGGGATCTGGGCCGAGGTCTCTTCACCGGCCTGCAGGTAGAACTGCGTAAGCTCGGGAATCGACACCGCGAAGGCCACCGACGAATTCTTGAAGATGTTCATCGATTCGCTGGTCAGCGGCGGCATGATGATCCGGTACGCCATGGGCAGCAGCACGAAGCGGTAGTACTGCGGCGTCGTGAAGCCCACGGCCATGCCCGCGTAGCGCTGGCCGCGCGGGAGCGCCTGGATGCCCGAGCGCAATTGCTCGGCGATACGCGCCGAGGTGAAGAAGCCCAGCGCGCAGACCACCAGCACGAAAGGCGGCAGGTCGCGCATCGGCGGGATCATCTTGGGCAGCACGAAGTACCAGATGAACACCTGGACCAGCAGGGGGACGTTGCGGAACAGTTCCACCCACGCGTTGCCGAACCGGACCAGCCAGGGGCTGTCGGGCAGCGTGCGCAACGTGCCGATGATCGAGCCCACGACCAGCGCCAGGAACAGGGCCGTGAGCGCCACGCTCACGGTCCAGCCCCATGCAGTCAACATCCATTGCAGATAGGTCTGGTCCGATCCGCGTGCGAAGCAGCTTGCGACCACTTCATTGGTGAGCGTGTCCTGGCAAAAGACCGACATGTCCAGGTTCAGCATCCATCCTCCTTCGCGGGTCAGGGCCCGCGCCCATTGCATCGAAAAGCCCGCGTCGGCAGGGTGCCGCGCGGGCTTGGCTTTTCAGGTCTCGCGACGCCTTACTTCGGGGCGTAGGCTTCCATGGGCTTGTCGTTCGGGTTGGCCCATGCGGCCTTGGTGCCTTCCGAAGCCGGCATGTTCAGGTTGACGTTGTTCGGGGGGATCGGCTGCATGAACCACTTGTCGTACAGCTTGGCCAGCGAGCCGTCCTTGATCTGGCGCACGATGCTGTCGTCGACGGCCTTCTTCAGCTTGGCGTCGCCCTTGGGCAGCATGCAGGCGATGGGCTCGACCGACAGCACTTCGCCGACGATCTTGAAGTCCTTGGGGTTCTTCGACTTGGCGGCGTTGGCGGCCAGGATGGAGCCGTCCATCACGAAGGCATCGGCGCGGCCCGATTCGAGCAGCAGGAAGCTGTCGGCGTGGTCCTTGCCCATGACTTCCTTGAAGTCGACGCCTTCGGCGCGCTTGTTCTTGCGCAGCGTCTGGACCGAGGTGGTGCCGGTGGTGGTGGCCACGACCTTGCCCTTCAGGTCGGCGATGCCGTTGATGCCGGAATTGGCCTTGGTGAGGATACGGATTTCTTCCACGTAGGTGGTGTAGGCGAAATCGACGTCCTTCTGGCGGGCCGCGTTGTTGGTGGTGGAGCCGCACTCGAAGTCGATGGTGCCGTTCTGGACCAGGGGCACGCGGTTCTGCGAGGTGATCACCTGGTAGTTGATGGTCAGGGGCTTGCCGAGGTCCTTGCTCAGGTCCTTGATGATGTTCTCGGCCATTTCGGTGTGGAAGCCGACGTACTTGCCGCCGCCCAGCGTGTAGGCCAGGCCGGAAGAGTCACGCACGCCCAGGTTCACTGCGCCGCGCTCCTTGATCTTGGCGAGGGTATCGGTGGCCTGCGCGAACGCGCCGGTTGCCACGAACGCCGTCACTGCCAGCGCGAGCAATTGCTTTTTCATCAGAAGACTCCTTGGGAAATAGACAGAAAGAAACAAATTCTAGACACACACCGTGCTTGGGCACATCGGTAACCACCCCGGTGCACGGCACACTGAATGTGCAGTTTCGCGCAGGGGTGGGCGCCCGTCTGGTGCGAGGGCCTCTTCATGACGCCGATGGCAGGGGGTTAGCAGCCTTCGTGCCTGTCGGCACGGCCGCGGGGGGAACGGGTGCGGCCAATCTTACAGGTTGCGTCAGGTTCTCCGGCACCAGCAGCGCGTCCATCTCGGCACGGGTCATGATGCCCAGCGACTCGGCCACCAGGTCGATCGGCCCGCCCGTGGCCAGGGCGGTCTTGGCGATGAGCGCGGCCTTCTCGTAGCCGATGAGCGGGTTCAGCGCCGTGACCAGCGTGACCGACTCGCGCACCCGCTTCGCAAGGAACTCGCGGTTGGCCTCGATGCCCTCCACGCAGTTGTGCTGCAGCGTGGTGCACGCGCGGCCCAGGTGCTGGATGCTCTTGAAGAGGCTCCAGCCCATGATCGGCTCGAAGGCGTTGAGCTGCAGCTGGCCGGCTTCGGATGCCAGCGTCACGGTGATGTCGTTGCCGATGACCTCGAACGCCACCTGGTTCATGACTTCCGGGATCACCGGGTTGACCTTGCCCGGCATGATCGAGGAGCCCGCCTGCCGCGCCGGCAGCCGGATCTCGCCGAAGCCGGCCTGGGGGCCGCTGGAGAGCAGCCGCAGGTCGTTGCAGGTCTTGCTGAGCTTGGTCGCCACGCGCTTGAGCACGCCCGACAGCTGCACGAAGGCGCCCGTGTCCTGCGTGGCCTCGACCAGGTTGGCGGCCTGCTTCAGCGGCACGCCGGTCTGCTCGGCGAGGTACTGGCAGGCCAGGTTCGCGTAGCCGTGCGGCGCGTTGATGCCGGTGCCGATGGCGGTGGCGCCGAGGTTGATTTCCTCGATGAGGGCGCGCGCCTCGCGCAGGCGGGCCTCGTCCTCCTCGATCATGACGGCGTAGGTCAGGAACTCCTGGCCCAGCGTCATGGGCACGGCGTCCTGCAGCTGGGTGCGGCCGATCTTGAGGATGTCCTTGAACTCCAGCGCCTTGGCCTCGAAGGCGCGGCGCAGCGAGGCCATCGACTCGAGCAGCCGGCCGATGGCGAACCACAGCGCCAGGCGCACCGCGGTGGGGTAGACGTCGTTGGTGCTCTGGGAGGCGTTGACGTGGTCGTTGGGGTGCAGCACGTCGTAGCGCGCCTTCTCGTGGCCCAGCTTCTCCAGCGCGAGGTTGCAGATGACCTCGTTGGCGTTCATGTTGGTCGAGGTGCCGGCGCCGCCCTGGATCACGTCGACCACGAACTCGTCGAGCAGCTTGCCCTCGACGATGTCGTCGCAGGCCAGGATGATGGCCGCGGCGCGGTCGCGGTCGATGGCGCCGAGGTCGGCGTTGGCACGGGTGGCGGCCTTCTTCACGTAGGCCAGCGCGCGCACCAGGTCGGGCATGGCCGAGATGCGGGTGCCGGAGATGGGGAAGTTCTCGACCGCTCGCGCCGTATGCACGCCCCAGTAGGCGATGGCGGGGATCTGCTTCTCGCCGAGGAAGTCGTGTTCCGTCCTGAAATTGGAGCTCATGGGAGGTTCCTCGGCTTAAAAAAAAGCACGCGCAGGGCGCGTGCCGTGGGTTGGGATCGTGACAGCGAAAAGCAGCCGCGACTGTAGTGGCGCCGGATTCGGTGCGCCAATGCCTTTTGCGGGAGGGCCTATGCGCGGCATTTATAGATTGTGCGATGCACAAATTCCGGTGAAGCCGCCCTGCCGTCAGCGCTGCGGCTGGGTGCCGACGAGATAGGACCACAGCGCATCGGCCGTGCGCTTGGGCTGCAGGGTGTCGGCCGCCTTCAGCGCGGCGCGGCCGGCGCCGGCCTTGAGCGGAGCCGGCGTGCCGGGGCGTTCCCGGTACGCGCGGATCTCCATGGTGGCCTCCAGGCTGTCGATCTCGGGCGGCAGCGCGCTCACCAGCTTGCGGGCCTTGATCTCCTTGCGCACCGCGCTCTGCGGCAGGAAGGCGATGCCGTGCCCTTCGAGCGCCATCACTTTCAGGCCCTCGGCCATGTCGGTCTCGTACACGCGGTCGAGGTGGATGGCGGTGCCCGATTCCTTCAGCAGCTGGTCGACCACGCGGCCCAGGTAGGCGCCCGGCGCGTAGCCCAGGTACGGAAGCGGCTGGCCGGGCCGGCCCGGCAGGCGATAGCGCGGCGCGCCCTCGGTGTCGGCCTTGACCCAGGGGGCCACGGTTTCCTGGCCGAGGCTGACCATCTCGTACTTGTTGGCATCGAGCTGCAGCGGCTGCGAGGGGTGGTGGTAGGCGATCAGCAGGTCGCAGCTGCCTTCGACGAGCCGCAGCACCGCGTCATGCACGTTGAGCGCGATCAGCCGGCTCTTGATGGGCCCGAAATGCTCCCGCAGGCTGGTCACCCAAGAGGGAAAGAAGGTGAAGGCCAGCGTGTGCGGCACCGCGATCTCGATCACGTCCTGCCCGGCGGCCGAGTGGCCGCGCAGCATGGCGCGGGTGCTCTGCAGCGACTGCAGCATCTCGATGGCCTGGCTGTAGAGCGTCTGGCCCGCGGGCGTGAGCCGGGTCGGGTACGAGCTTCGGTCCACCAGGTCGGTGCCGGCCCAGCCTTCGAGCGCCTGGATGCGGCGGGAGAACGCCGGCTGCGTCACGTGCCTCAACTGGGCCGAGCGGCTGAAGCTGCGGGTTTCCGCAAGGCTGATGAAGTCTTCGAGCCACTTTGTTTCCATACGCGGCGATTATGCGAGCGCCGCGCCATACTGGGCGCCCCCTCCTTTTCCCTCATCCGCCATGCCTCAAGCCGACCTGCTCGACCTCAGCGCCACCGAACTCTCCCGCCGCATCGCCGCGCGCGAGGTGTCCTGCCGGGAACTGATGCAGGCCTCGCTGGCCCGCATCGAGGCGCTGAACCCGCGCTTCAACGCCATCGTGTCGCTGCGCGATCCGCAGCAGTCGCTGGCCGAGGCGGACGAGCGCGACGGCGAGCTGGCACGTGGCGAACGGCGCGGCTGGATGCACGGCTTTCCGCTGGCGGTGAAGGACCTGAGCCATGCGGCCGGCCTGCCGACTTCGATGGGCTCCCCGCTGTCGCCGCGCTCCGCTGCCCGCGCAGACAGCCTGCACGTGGCGCGCGCCAGAGCCGCCGGCGCCATCGTCATCGGCAAGACCAACACGCCCGAGTTCGGGCTCGGCTCGCACACCTACAACCCGGTGTTCGGCATCACACGCAACGCCTATGCGCCCGAGCGCAGCGCGGGCGGCAGCAGCGGCGGCGCCGCGGTGGCGCTGGCCCTGGGCATCCTGCCCGTGGCGGACGGCAGCGACATGATGGGGTCGCTGCGCAACCCGGCCGCCTTCAACAACTTGATCGGCATGCGCCCCTCGCGCGGACGCGTGCCGGGCAACCCCGACGAGGAACTCTTCTTCCAGCAGCTGGGCTGCGAAGGCCCGATGGCGCGCACGGTGGAAGACGCGGCGCGGCTGCTGGCCGTGCAGGCGGGCTTCGACGGACGCGTGCCGCTGTCGTCGCCGCATGCCCTGCCCTCGCCCGACGAACTGCGGCTGGAGGGCGACGCCAAGGGCCTGCGCATCGGCTGGCTCGGCAGCATCTGGCCCGACCTGCCGCTGGAAGCCGGCATCCGCGAGCTCGGCGAGAAGGCACTCGGCACCTTCCGCGACATCGGCTGCGAGGTCGAGCCCTGCACGCTCGACGTGCCTCGCGAGCACAACTGGAGCGCCTGGCTGCGACTGCGGCAGCTGCTGGTGGGCGGCAAGCTGGGCGCCTACCTGAGCGATCCGAAGCTGTTCGCGCAGCTCAAGCCCGAGGCGCAATGGGAGATCGAGCAGAGCCGGCACCTCGACGCGGCCTCGCTCTACCAGGCTTCGGTGTACCGCTCGAACGTGTACCGTGCCTTTCTCAAGCTCTTCGAGCGCTTCGACTTCGTGCTGGCGCCGACGGCGCAGGTCTTTCCCTTCGACGCCGAGCTGCACTGGCCTTCCGAAGTGGCCGGCGTGAAGAGCGACACCTATCACCGCTGGATGGAAATCGTCACGCCCTTCACGCTGGCAGGGCTTCCGACGCTGAACGTGCGCGCGGGTTTCGGCGAAGGCGGGCTGCCGATGGGACTGCAGCTGGCGGGGCCGATCCATTCGGACCTCGAGGTGCTGCGGCTCGGGCATGCGTATGACCAGGCATGCGGCTGGGCGGCGCGCCGCCCCTCGGTATTGGCTTGACTCCCTCCCCCGGCGGGGGAAGGAGCAGATGCATCAGATCGGCGTGACGACGCCGCGCCCCGCGAAGTGCCCTTCGGCATTCGCGAGGAAGTGGTCCACCGACTTCTGCGTCGCCTCGGGCGACCAGCCCGCCATGTGCGGCGTGAGCAGCACGTTGTCCAGCCCGATCAGCGGCTCGGGCCGCTTCGGCTCGCTCTCGTACACGTCGAGGCCTGCACCGGCGATGCGGTTCTCGCGCAGCGCCGCGGCCAGCGCCTCGGTATCGACCACGCTGCCGCGGCCGATGCTCACCAGGTAGCCCTGCGGCCCCAGCGCGTCGAGCACTTCGGCATTGACCAGGTGCTTCGTCGCCGGGCCGCCCGGCGCGGCCAGCACGAGGAAGTCGGCCCATGCGGCGAGCGACTTCAGGTCGTCGAAGTAGCGCTGCGACACGCCTTCCTTCGGCTTGCGGTTGTGATAGCCCACTTCCATGTCGAAGGCCGCGGCGCGCTTGGCGATCTTCTGGCCGATGGTGCCCATGCCCAGGATGCCCAGCTTCTTGCCCGACACGTTCGGCGGCTGCGGAATCGCTTCGCGCCACACGCCTTCGCGGCACAGCCGGTCGAGCTTGCGGAACTCTCGCACGATGCCGATCAGGAGGCCGAAGGCATGGTCGGCCACGCAGTCATCGTTGGTGCCGGCACCGTTGGCGGTCGCGATGCCGCGGGCGCGCGTCACCTCGAGCGGCACGCCTTCGTAGCCCGCGCCCATGCAGCAGACCAGCTCCAGCGCGGGCATCGCGTCGATCTCCTCGGGCGTGATGCCGATCACGCCGATGGTCAGCACCGCACGAAACTTCCTGCCGTGCTGGGCAATGGCAGCCGCGCGCTGCCCGGGGTCGAAGGCGTAGGTCATGTCGTAGACCTCGGCGATCTGGGCCTGGTGGGCGCTCGAGAGGCTGTTGAGCACCAGCAGGGGGATCTTGTTCGGCACGTCTGAACTCCTGGAATCGATAAAAAAGAAGGAACGGATGATCGCGCTACATCAGCGGTGCTGCTTCGCTCTTCTGCAAAGCCCACATCTGCGCGTAGCGCCCCTGCTTCGCGAGCAGCTGCGCATGCGTGCCGCGCTCGACGATCACGCCGCTTTCGAGCACCAGGATCTCGTGCGCATCGACCACCGTCGACAGCCGGTGCGCAATGACCAGCGTGGTCTTGCCCTGCGCGGCATTCTTGAGTTCGGACTGGATCGCGCGCTCGTTGGCCGAGTCGAGCGCCGAGGTGGCCTCGTCGAAGATCACGATCGGCGGGTTCTTCAGCAGCGTGCGCGCGATCGCCACGCGCTGCTTCTCGCCGCCCGAGAGCTTCAGGCCGCGCTCGCCCACGGTCGTTTCGTAGCCCTTGGGCGTGGCGACGATGAAGTCGTGGATGCGCGCGGCGCGGGCGGCGGCTTCCACCTCTTCACGCGTGGCGCCCGGGCGGCCGTACGCGATGTTGTATTCGACGGTGTCGTTGAAGAGCACCGTGTCCTGCGGAACGATGCCGATGGCCTTGCGCACGCTCGACTGCGTCACTTCGCGGATGTCCTCGCCGCCGATGGTGATGCGGCCTTGCTGCACGTCGTAGAAGCGGTACAGCAGCCGCGCGAGCGTCGACTTGCCCGAGCCCGAGGGGCCGACCACAGCCACCGTCTTGCCGGCCGGGATCTCGAAGCTCACGTGCTTGAGGATGGGCCGGGCGGGCTCGTAGGCGAAGCTCACGTCCTCGAAGCGCACCGTGGCATCCACGCCGGCCAGCGGCTGCGCGCCGGGCGCGTCGCGCACCTCGCGCTCCTTCTCCATCAGCACGAACATCTTGTCGAGGTCGGTCAGGCTCTGCTTGATCTCGCGGTAGATCACGCCCAGGAAATTGAGCGGAATGTAGAGCTGGATCATGAAGGCGTTGACCATCACCAGGTCGCCTAGCGTCATGCGCCCGTCGACCACGCCCGAGGTGGCGCGCCACAGCATCAGCACCAGGCTGATGGCGATGAGCGCCTGCTGGCCGGTGTTGAGCATGCTCAGCGTGCGCTGGCTCTTGATGGCGGCCTTGCGGTAGCGGTCGAGGCTTGCGTCGTAGCGGCCGGCCTCGAAGTCCTCGTTGTTGAAGTACTTGACGGTCTCGTAGTTCAGCAGCGAATCGACCGCGCGGCTCTGCGCCACCGAGTCGAGCTCGTTCATGGTCTTGCGGAACTTCGTGCGCCACTCGGTCACGGTAACGGTGAAGACGATGTACAGCACCAGCGCCGCCACCGTGATCCACACGAAGAAGGCGTCGAACTTCACGCCCAGGATGGTGAGCACCAGCACCAGCTCGATGATGGTGGGCACGATGCTGTAGAGCGACATCGAGATCAGCGAATGCACGCCGCGCGTGCCGCGCTCGATGTCGCGCGTCATGCCGCCGGTCTGGCGCTCCAGGTGAAAGCGCAGGCTCAGCGAATGCAGGTGGCGGAACACCTCCAGCGCGATCTGCCGGGCCGTGCCCTCGGTGGCCTTGGCGAAGATCAGCTCGCGCAGTTCGCTGAAGAGCGAGGTCGAGAAGCGCAGCAGCCCGTAGGCCAGCAGCAGCCCGATGGGCACGATGAGCAGCGCCTGGGCCAAGTCCGGAGCACCGGGCTTGGGCGTCATCGTGTCGACCAGGTTCTTCAGCAGCACCGGCACGCCGACGTTGGCCACCTTGGCGCCGACCATGAAGGCCAGCGCGGCGAGCACGCGCCACTTGTACTGCCAGAGATAGGGGAACAGCCGGCGCAGGGTCGCCCAGTCGGAGCGATCGCCTGCGGGTGCCGGCGCCTGGCCGCCGGCGGCGTGGGAGGAAGGAAGGGCTTCGCCGCTGCGGCGCATGGAGGACAATCGTGGTTGCTTGTTTGTTCCAGATTGTGCCCATGTCAGATACTTCCAGTGCCGCCTCCACGGCCGCCGCCACCCTCAAGAGCCTGCCCACCGACATGGAGCTGGTGCTCAAGGTCATTCCGATGCCGGCGGACTGCAACGCCAACGGCGACATCTTCGGCGGCTGGGTCATGGCCCAGTGCGACCTGGCCGGCTCCGTCATCCCCGCGCGCTACGCCAAGGGCCGGCAGGCCACGGTGGCGGTCAACGAGTTCATCTTCAAGCAGCCGGTGCGCCTGGGAGACATCCTGTCGTTCTATTCGAAGCTGGTGCGCATCGGGCGCACCTCGGTCACCGTCACGGTCGAAGTCTTCGCCGAGCGCTTCCGCGCGCAGGGCGAGTACATCAAGGTGACGCAGGCCACCTTCACCTACGTGGCCATCGACGACAACGGCCGTCCGAGGCCGATCGAGAAACCGGACGCCTGATTCGCGGCTGAAGGAGCCGGACAGCCGAACGCAAAGGGCGCGAAGGTTTCGCGAAGGACGCGAAAGAAAAACCAGATTTCTTTGGATTTCTTCTGCGATCTCTGCGGAACCTTCGCGCCCTCTGCGTTCGGCTGTCCGCTCCCCCGAAACCTCAAACCCCAGGGTCGCGCACCCGCTCGAAACGTTCGAACTCGCGGTTGACCCACCGCCCGTCGCGCCGCTCCACACGGCGGATGTACACCGTCTGCACGATGTCGCGGGTGTGGGCATCGATCTCGACAGGCCCGCGCGGGCTTTCGAGCTTCAGCCCGCGGAACGCATCCACCAGCCGCTCCCCGCCCGCGTTGCCGCGTGCGGCGGGCGAGGCCATCGCGGCGTCGATGGCCTCCAGCGCGTCGTGCGCCGCGACCGCGAAATAGCCGGGCCGCAGATGGCTGCCGTATTCGGTCTCGAAGACGCCGGTGAAGCGCCGGTTGGCCGGCGAGTCGTGGGCGAAGGAATAGTGGTGGCTGGTGACGAGGCCGTCGGCCAGCTCGCCGATGCCTTCCAGGTAGTGGTCGTCGGTGGCGTCGCCCGTGGCCAGCAGGCGGATGCCGGTGTCGGCCATGCCCCGGTCGCGCCAGAACTTGAGAAAGGTGGTCGGCATCTGCCCCGAAGGCAGGAAGAAGAACACCGCCTGCGGCTTCAGTTCGCGCAGCCGCAGCATGTAGGCCGAGTAGTCCAGCGTGGCCAGCGGCACCCGCAGCATCGCGCCGATGCGGCCGCCGCCCGCGGTGAAGCCCGAGACGAAGGCGCTCTCGGCATCGACGCCCGAGGCGTAGTCGGCCACCACGGTGCAGACGTCGCGCAGCCCCTGCTGCAGCGCCCATCGGGCCAAAGGCATCGTGACCTGCCCGATGGTGAATGACACGCGCACCGCATACGGGCAGCGCACCGTGATGCCCGAGGACGCCGCGTTCATCACGATCAGCGGCAGCCTGGCCTGCGTGGCAACGTTGCCGACGGCATAGGCGTTGGAACTGAAGTCCAGGCCCGCGAGCAGTTCGACGCGCTCGCTTTCCACAAGGTCGAGCGCCTGGCGGCGGGCCTGGTCGGGAGCACTGCCCGGCACGTCGCGCCGCAGCAGTTCGACCGGCCTTCCGGCGATGTGCTGGTTGTGCGCCGCGAGCCACACGGACATGCCGGCATCGAACTGCCGGCCGCCGCCCGCGTAGGGGCCGGACCATGAACCGATGACGCCGATGCGCAGCGGCCGGATGCGCGCCAAGGCCAGCGAGGGGGCGGCCAGGGTGCCGGCCAGCAAACCTAAAGTACGCCTGCGCGAGATGCCGGATGCTACTTTTTCAGTAGCACCATTCGCCCGGTGGACGGGCGTCGTAGGCGTTCTTGTCTCCAGATCTTGCACGCCGGCCAGTGTAAGCGCGCAAGCGTCCGCAGACGACGCAGACCCTCTTCAGACCTTGCTGAAATCCGGCTTGCGCTTTTCCATGAAAGCGCTGAAAGCCTCCCGCGCAGCCGGTTCGCGCAGCATGCGCCCGAAGCTCGCGCCCTCCTCGCCCATGCGCTCCAGCACGGCGGGCATCTGGCCCTTCTTCAGCAGGCGCTTGGTTTCCACCAGCGCGCTCAGCGGCTTGGCCGCGAGCTTGCGCGCCTGCGCCTGGGCGATGGCGTTCGCCTCGGTCGGCGGCACCACGCGGTTGACCAGGCCCACTTCGAGCGCAGCCTCGGCCATGAAGGGTTCGCCCAGCAGCAGCGCCTCGGCGGCGCGGTGGTAGCCCAGCATCTGCGGCACCAGCAGGCTCGAAGCCGCCTCGGGGCACAGGCCGAGGTTCACGAAGGGCATCGAGAAGGCGGCGTTGTCGCCCGCGTAGACGAGGTCGCAATGGAACAGCATCGTGGTGCCGATGCCGACGGCCGGACCGCACACCGCCGCGACGAGCGGCTTGGGAAAGGTCGCGATGCCCCGAAGGAAGCGGAACACCGGCGATTCCTGCGTGGCCGGCGGTGCATTGAGGAAGTCGCCGATGTCGTTGCCCGCGCTGAAGATGGTCGGGTCGCCCTGGATCAGCACGCAGCGCACGGCCGCATCGGTTTCGGCTGTGGCCAGCGCGTCGGCCAGTTCGGCGTACATGTCGCTGGTGATCGAGTTCTTCTTGTCGACGCGGTTGAAGGTGATGGTCATCACACCGGCTTCGGTGTGGACGAGGATGTCGCTCATAAAAAGATCCTTGAATGAAACGGGTGGTGCCGCCCTCAGGCGGCGTCGAGTGCTTCGCGTACGAAATCCAGCCGGTCCTGGCCCCAGAACATTTCGTCGCCGACGAACATGGTGGGCGCGCCGAACACGCCTCGCTCCACGGCTTCCTGGGTGACGGCCTTGAGCCGGTCCTTGGTTTCCTGCGCACCGGCCAGCGCGAGCAGCGCGGGCGCGTCGAAGCCCGCATTCTGCAAGACGGCGCCGACGGTCGCCGGGTCGTTCATGTTCCGGGGCTCCACCCACATCGCATGGTAGACCGCGTCCACATACGCGCCGAAGCGCTCGGGCTCCTTCATCTGGATGCCGGTGGCGCCGCGCATCAGCAGCAGCGTGTTGATCGGGAAGTGCGGGTTGTGCGCGAACGGCACGCCATAGCGCCTTGCAAAGCGCTGGAGGTCCGTCGTCATGTACGGTCCCTTGGGCTTGATCTCGGCCGGCGAATGGTTGCCGGTGGCCTGGAACACGCCGCCGAGCAGCATGGGCTTCCACACCAGCTGCGCGCCGGTGTCGGCGCACACGTGTGGGAGCTGCGTCGCGGCCAGGTAGGCGGCAGGGCTGCCGAAGTCGAAATAGAAGTCGACGGATTTCGTCATTGCTCTTGTCTCCTTCCTGGAATACTTCAGAACTTCTCGGACCACGGGCGCAGGTCGAGCTCGTGCGTCCAGGCGTCGCGCGGCTGCGAATGCAGCATCCAGTAGCTGTCGGCGATGTGGTCGGGGTTCAGGATGCCGTCGCTGTCCTTCAGCGCGTAGCGCTCGGGGAAGTTGCTGCGGATGAATTCGGTGTCGATGGCCCCGTCGACCACCACGTGCGCCACGTGGATGCCCTGCGGCCCAAGCTCGCGCGCCATCGATTGGGCCAACGCGCGCAGCGCCATCTTGGCGCCGGAGAAGGCGCCGAAGTTGGCGCCGCCGCGCAGCGAGGCCGTGGCGCCGGTGAAGATGATCGTGCCGCGATGGCCGCTCCTGGGCATCTCGCGCGCCACCATGCGCTTCGCCACCTCGCGCCCGTTGAGGAAGCCCGAGAAGCAGGCCATCTCCCACACCTTGAAGTACTTGCGCGCGGTCTCGGTGAGGATGCTCTCGGGCACGTTGGCGCCGATGTTGAACACCATCACCTCGATGGGCCCGATGGTCGATTCGATCTGCTCGACGAGCGCGACCACTTCCTCTTCCTTGCGCGCGTCGCATGCGAAGGCGTGCGCGCGGCCGCCGTCGGCCTCGATCTGCGCGACCAGCGGCTGCAGCTTGTCGAGGCTGCGCCGCGTGACGCAGGTGGCGAAACCTTCGCGCGCGAAGCGGCGGGCGATGGCGCCGCCGGTGGCGTCGCCGGCGCCGACGATGAGTGCGGCTTTCTGCAGGGCGGCCATGTCGCTATTCCTTGTAGTAGACGATCTGGTTCGAGGTGGCGAGCAGAACGCCCTTCTCGCTCCACAGATGCGCCGTCTGGTCGAAGAAGCCGTTGAAGAACTGCTGGCCCGCGGCGCGGCCCAGCAGGTAGCCGGTGCCGACTTCCGCGAGCTGCTGCGGCCCGGCATGGAAGTAGGTGGTGATCGACACCGTGCCCGCCGGCACGTGCTTCGCGCGGCGCAGCCACACGCGCGGATAGAACATGTCGCTCATCGCGGCCAGCGATGCGAAGTCCAGCGGCCTGGGCTCGGCGTCGCGCAGCCAGATGCGGGTTTCGCTGTGGCTCAGGCTCTCGTCCCAGTTCGCGGGAATGCCGCCGCTGAAGGGGCGCATCTCGTACTGCTTGATCCACGCCACGCCCGAGGGGCCGATGCTCATGCGCTCGACCGTCTCGGGCCTGGGCGACTCGGGCATGGGCATGTCGCTCTCGCCCCAGGTCTCGCGGCGCGCGGCGGTCACCACCGTGGCGGTGGTCGTAATGTTGGGCGCCCCGCTGGCGCCGGCCTGCGTGATCTGCACCGTCCAGTGCTGCGTGGAGCGGTTGGTGCGCACGGCCGTGGCCTGGATGTCGAACGCGCCGGCTTCGAGCGCCGCCGCGTAGTTGACCGTGATCGCGATGGGCGTGCCCAGCACGTCGGGGTGCTGCATCACCGACTGCAGCGCGAGCGCCGCGGTGGTGCCGCCGAAGGGCCCGACCATGTTCCAGTAGTCGGGGCTGGTCATGCCGGTGAAGTGCCCCACGCGGATGTCGCTGTGGTGGATCTTCAGGGCCTTGTCGAAGGGGTGCGTGCTCGTCGTCATGGCGGCAGTGTGCCTCCGGTGGCCGGCGTCACGCAGTCGTGTGCGGGACGTCGGCGTGCTGCACCGCAGTAAGCGAAGCGAGCCTGTGCAGCTTGTCCACCGTGCTCGGCCAGAGGCTCTGGCTGAACTGCTCGCGGAAGAAGCCGAAATGGCCGATGCGGCGCGCCTGCACGTCGGCCGGCGCGATGCGTTCGATGGCGCTCGGCGCGCCGGCATAGAAGCTCAACAGGCTGTTGGTGCCGGCGAGCGTCATGAGCTCGTCGTCGATCATCGACAGCGCGAGCACCGGAAAACGCACGCGGTTGTAGCTGCGCGCGGCGAGTTCGCCCTCGGCGCCGACGCTGTAGCGCGGGTTGAGGCACCAGCGCCGCCACTGCAGGATCACGCCGCGCGGCAGATCGCCCACCTTCCTGAGCTTGCGCCCCGGGAAGTAGCCGAACAGCCGCGTGACCAGCGGCACCAGCACGAACCAGAAGTAGAGGATGGTGCGCTTGAGCTTGGGCGCGTTCTCGCGCCAGTAGCCGCTGCCGGCCGCGATGCTCACGAGGCCGTCGACCTGCTCGGGCCGCTGCAGGAAGCCCGGCAGCTGCGCGCCGAGGCTGTGTCCCAGCAGGTAGAGCGGCGCACCGGGCGCCGCGGCCTTGGCGGCATCGATCACCGCTTCGTAGTCGCGCGCCCAGTCGAACAGGTCGGCATCGACCTCGCGCAGCGGCAGGTTGCCGCGCGAGTCGCCCGAGCCCCGGTAGTCGAAGGTCCAGACGCGCAGGCCCTGCTGCGAGAGCCATTGCGCGAAGGGCTCGTAGAAGGACTGGCGCACGCCCATCGCGCCGCCGATCACCACGCTCGCGCGCGGCGTGCCGGCGGGTTCGTAGCGGCGCACCGCCAGTTGCTGGGCGCCGCCGTCGACCGGAAGCTGCTGCGTAAGCATGAAGCTGTCTCCTTCGTTGTGCCGGCACTCGTCGCGGTGCCTTGCGCGTCGTCTATCAGACGCGTTCAAAGATCCCTGCGGCGCCCTGGCCCATGCCCACGCACATCGTGACCATGCCGTACTTCAGGTTCTCGCGGCGCAGCGCGTGCACCACGGTGGCCGAGCGGATGGCGCCGGTAGCGCCCAGCGGGTGGCCCAGCGCGATCGCGCCGCCCATCGGGTTGACCTTCGACGCATCGAGCCCCAGCGTGTTGATGACGGCCAGCGACTGCGCGGCGAAGGCTTCGTTGAGCTCGAACCAGTCGATGTCTTCGTGCTTCAGGCCGGCATAGCGCAGCGCGGCGGGAATGGCCTCGATGGGGCCGATGCCCATGATGTGCGGCGGCACGCCCTTGCTGGCGAAGCTCACGAAGCGCGCGAGCGGCGTCAGGCCGAACTGCTTCACCGCTTTCTCGCTGGCCAGGATGAGCGCACCGGCGCCGTCCGAGGTCTGCGAGCTGTTGCCGGCCGTCACGGTGCCGCGCGCGGCGAACACGGTGCGCAGCTTGGCCAGGCCTTCGAGGCTGGTGTCGGGGCGCGCACCTTCGTCGAGGTTGACCGTGCGGGTCCTGGCGATGGATTCGCCGGTCTCCAGGTTCAGCGTGCGGTCGGTCACCTCGATGGGCGTGATCTCGTCGGCGAACTTGCCGGCCTGCTGCGCGGCCAGCGCCTTCTGGTGCGAGGCGAGCGCGAACTCGTCCTGCGCCTCGCGGCTCACCTTCCACTGCTGCGCCACCTTCTCGGCCGTGAGGCCCATGCCGTAGGCGATGCCCACGTCGCCTTCGCGTTCGAAGATGGCAGGCGACAGCGAGGGCGAGTTGCCCATCATCGGCACCATGCTCATGCTCTCGACACCCGCCGCGATCATCACGTCGGCCTCGCCCACGCGGATGCGGTCGGCGGCCATCTGCACGGCCGACAGGCCCGATGCGCAGAAGCGGTTGACAGTGATGCCGCCCACGCTGGTCGGCAGGCCGGCCAGCACCGCGCCGATGCGCGCGACGTTCAGGCCCTGCTGCGATTCGGGAATCGCGCAGCCGCAGATGATGTCTTCAATGGCCTTCGGGTCGAGGCTCGGCACCGCCGCGAGGGCTGCCTTGAGCGTGGTGGCCAGCAGATCGTCGGGACGGTAGTTGCGGAAGTAGCCCCGGTGCGACTTGCCGATGGGGGTGCGGGTGGCGGAGACGATGTAGGCGTCTTGTACTTGCTTGCTCATGAAATCTGTCCTTAGTTGCGCACTGGCTTGCCGGTGCTGAGCATCCCCATGATCCGCTCCTGCGTCTTGGGATGCACGATGAGCGAGCAGAACGCCTTGCGCTCCAGCGTCATCAAATATTCCTCGGTCACGAGCGAGCCCGCGTCCACGTCGCCGCCGGTGACCACGTTGGCGATCAGGCTGGCGATGTGGAAGTCGTGCGCGCTGATGAAGCCGCCGTCGCGCATGTTCACGAGCTGGCCCTTGATGGTGGCGGCGCCGCTGCGGCCGGCCACGCGGAAAGTACGGCGCATCGGCGGGCGGTAGCCGGCGTCGGCCATGGCCTTGGCCTGCTGCAGGGCCACATACAGCAGCTCGTCCTTGTTCGGCACGATCACGTCGCCCTCGAGCAGGTAGCCCAGCTTCTTCGAGTCGAGCGCGCCGGTGCCCACCTTCGCCATCGCGGCGGCGGTGAAGCCTTCGGTGAGGAAGGGCAGCAGGTCGGTGCCGGTGGAGGCCGAGGCGTTCTCGGCCGCGCGGCGGGCGATGTAGGTCAGGCCGCCCGCGCCGGGGATCAGGCCCACGCCGACTTCGACCAGGCCGATGTAGCTTTCCATCGCGGCAACGCGTTTGGCCGAGTGGATGGCCAGCTCGCAGCCGCCGCCCAGCGCCATGCCGCGCACGGCCGAGATCACCGGCACGTTGGCGTAGCGGATCTTGAGCATCACGTTCTGCAGCTCTTCTTCCGCGCCCTCGACCGCGCCGATGCCAGCGACCACGAAGGCCGGCAGCATCGCCTGCAGGTCGGCGCCGACCGAGAACACCTCGTCGGGCGACCAGATCACCAGGCCCTTGTACTCGGCCTCGGCCAGGTCGACCGCGGCGCCCAGCGCCTCGGCCACGTCGGGGCTGATGGCGTGCATCTTCGAATGGATGCTGGCGATGAGCACCTCGCCATCGAGCGTCCACACGCGCACGTCGCCTTCGTCGCTGATGGTGGTGCCCGCCGTGCTGGCATCGGCCGCGTTGGCGCCGAGCACGCTCTCGGGGAAGAGCTGGCGCTCATGCACCGGCAGGCGGCGCTGCGGCACGAACTTGTTCTGCGAGGCGCTCCACGAGCCTTCGGGCGTGTGCACGCCGCCGGCCTCGGCCACCGGGCCTTCGAACACCCACCTGGGCAGCGGTGCGCTGCTCAGCGCCTTGCCGGCGTCGATGTCTTCCTGCACCCACTTGGCGACCTGCGCCCAGCCGGCCTCCTGCCAGAGCTCGAAGGGGCCCTGCTTCATGCCGAAGCCCCAGCGCATCGCGAAGTCGATGTCGCGCGCGCTCTCGGCGATGTCGCCCAGGTGCACGGCCGCGTAATGGAAGCCATCGCGCAGGATGGCCCAGAGGAACTGGCCCTGCGGTCCTTCGCTCTCGCGCAGCAGCTTCAGGCGCTCGCCCGCGGGCTTCTTGAGCATGCGGCCGTACACCTCGTCGGCCTTGGCGCCGGCGGGCACGTATTCGCCGCTCTTCAGGTCGAAGCGCAGGATGTCGCGGCCGGCCTTCTTGAAGAAACCGGCCTTGGTCTTCTGGCCCAGGTTGCCCAGCTCGAGCAGCTTGGCGAGCACGGGCGGCGTCGCGAAGTTGGCGTAGAACGGATCGGTCTCGGCGCTCAGGTTGTCCTGCAGCGTCTTCACGACGTGGGCCATCGTGTCGAGCCCCACCACGTCGGCGGTGCGGAAGGTGCCCGAGCTCGCGCGGCCCAGCTTCTTGCCGGTGAGGTCGTCCACCACGTCGGGCGTCAAACCGAACTTCTCGACTTCCTTCAGCGTGGCCAGCATGCCGGCAATGCCGACGCGGTTGGCTATGAAGTTGGGCGTGTCGTGCGCGCGCACCACGCCCTTGCCCAGCGTGCTGGTGACGAAGGCTTCGAGGTCGTCGAGCACCTGCGGCTCGGTGGTGGGCGTGTTGATCAGCTCCACCAGGAACATGTAGCGCGGCGGATTGAAGAAGTGGATGCCGCAGAAGCGCGGCTTCAGCGCCTCGGGCAGCGCCTCGCTGAGCCTGGTGATCGACAGGCCCGAGGTGTTGGAGGCCAGGATCGCGTGCTTGGCGACGTGCGGCGCGATCTTCTTGTACAGATCGAGCTTCCAGTCCATGCGCTCGGCGATGGCCTCGATGACGAGGTCGCACTCGGCGAGCTTGTCGAGGTTGTCGTCGTAGTTGGCCTGCTCGATCAGGCCGGCGTCGGCCACATCGCCGAGCGGCGCGGGCTTGAGCTTCTTGAGGTTGTCAATGGCGCGCGTGACGATGCCGTTCTTCGGGCCTTCCTTGGCCGCCAGGTCGAACAGCACGACAGGCACGCGCACGTTGACGAGGTGGGCCGCGATCTGCGCGCCCATCACGCCGGCGCCGAGCACGGCGACCTTCTTCACTTGAAATCGGGACATGTTGATTGCTATGTGTTGTGGGAAACCGTGCGCCGCTTACTGCACGCGGTTCCAGGTTTGGGTGCGCCAGAACGGGCCGAGATAGCCGCGCACTTCCAGCTTCTTGCCGCCGTCTACAGGCGTGAAGCTCGCGCGGTATTCCTTGCCGTTCTCGGGGTCGAGGATCTTTCCGCCTTCCCAGACGTCCTTGCCCTCGGCCTTCTTGCCGCCGCGGATGATCTCCAGGCCCGCGATGGGCTTGCCCTTGCGGTCGTCGCTGCATTCCTCGCAGACCGCGTCGGGCTTGGTGTCCTTCTTCAGCGACTTCTCGATGCGCCCGAGCAGGGCACCGTTGGCTTCTGCGATGCGGATCTCGGCCTTGACCTCGCCGGTCTTGTCGTCGACGTTGCGCCACAGGCCCACCGGCGTGACGCCCGCGCCTTGCGCCATGGCGGAGGCGGCGGTGACGGTGAACAGGACGGCTGCAAGCGTTGCTTTCATGAGCGGCTCCAGGTTGGGTGTCGGTTGAGGAAGGACTCTCGGCTTCAGGCCAGTGCGGCTTCGGTGTCCATCAGCACCTTGCTGCCGGCGCGCGCGGTGCGCATCAGCGTCGCGGTCTCGGGGAACAGCTTGGCGAAGTAGAAACGCGCGGTCTGCAGCTTGCCGACGTAGAAGGGGTCGGTGTTGCCGGCGGCGATCTCGCGCAGCGCGACCTGCGCCATGCGGGCGAACAGGTAGCCGAACACGAAGTGGCCGGCCACGCGCAGGTAGTCGACGGCGGCGGCGCCCACTTCGTCGGGGTTCTGGAAACCCTTGAAGCCGATCTCGGTCGTGAACTTGGTGAGCTGGTCGCCCAGGCCGGCGATCGGGTTGATGAACTCGGCCATCTTCTCGTTCACGCCCTCTTCCTCCACCAGCTTCGCGACGAGCTTGCCGAACTTCTTGAGCGACGCGCCGTTGTTGCCCAGCACCTTGCGGCCCAGCAGGTCCAGCGACTGGATGGTGTTGGTGCCTTCATAGATCATGTTGATGCGGTTGTCGCGCACGAACTGCTCCATGCCCCATTCCTTGATGAAGCCGTGGCCGCCGAACACCTGCATGCAGGCGTTGGTGGAGATGTGGCCGTTGTCGGTGATGAAGGCCTTGACGATGGGGGTCAGCAGCGCGACCAGTTCGCCGGAGTCCTTGCGCACCTTCTCGTCGGGGTGGTTGTGTTCCTTGTCGAGCAGCAGCGTGCAGAAGATCTGCAGCGCGCGGCCGCCTTCGGCATAGGCCTTGGCCGTGAGCAGCATCTTGCGCACGTCGGGGTGCACGATGATGGGGTCGGCTTCCTTGTCCTTGGCCTTCACGCCCGAGAGCGAACGCATCTGGATGCGGTCCTTGGCGTAGGCCAGCGCGTTCTGGTAGGCCACTTCCGTCAGGCCCAGCGACTGGTTGCCCACGCCCAGGCGGGCGGCGTTCATCATCACGAACATCGCGGCCAGGCCCTTGTTGGGCTCGCCAACCAGGGTGCCGGTGGCGCCCTCGATCACGATCTGCGCGGTGGCGTTGCCGTGGATGCCCATCTTGTGCTCCAGGCCGGCGCAGAAGATCGGGTTGCGCTCGCCCAGCGAGCCGTCGGCCTTGACCTTGAACTTCGGCACCACGAACAGGCTGATGCCCTTGCTGCCCTTGGGCGCGTCGGGAAGGCGTGCCAGCACCAGGTGGATGATGTTGCTGGTCATGTCGTGCTCGCCGGCCGAGATGAAGATCTTGTTGCCGGTGATGCGGTAGGTGCCGTCGGGCTGCGGCTCGGCCTTGGTGCGCAGCAGGCCCAGGTCGGTGCCGCAGTGCGGCTCGGTCAGGCACATGGTGCCGGTCCATTCGCCGCTGGTGAGCTTGGGCAGGTAGGTCTTCTTCTGCTCGTCGGTGCCGTGGGCGGCGAGCGCCTCGTAGGCGCCGTGCGAGAGGCCGGGGTACATGGTCCAGGCCTGGTTGGCGCTGTTGAGCATCTCGAACAGGCACTGGTTCACCACGAAGGGCAGGCCCTGGCCGCCGAAGGCCGGGTCGCACGACAGCGCGGGCCAGCCGCCTTCGACGTACTTGGCGTAGGCGTCCTTGAAGCCCTTGGGGGTCTTCACTTCATGCGTGGTCTTGTCGAGCGTGCAGCCTTCCTCGTCGCCGCTGATGTTGAGCGGGAAGGTCACTTCGGCGGCGAACTTGCCGGCCTCCTCGATCACCGCGTTGATGGTGTCGGCGTCGGTCTCGGCATGGGCCGGAAGCGCCTTGAGCTCCTCGGCGACGTTGAGCACTTCGTGCAGCACGAACTGCATGTCGCGTACGGGGGGGTTGTAGGTAGGCATCCGGAACTCTCCTGGTCGAAGCTAGATAGAAAAAAGAAAAGGGAAAACGGAACGGGCCGCGCGCGGGTCAGCGCACGGTCTTGAGGCGGCGCGATGCGGCTGCGGGTGCGGCGGCCGCTTCGGGCTTGGGCGCGTCGGGCGTGGCGGCGCGCGCGAGGATGTTGTCGAAGCCGACGTTGGCGCGGCCGATGGAGCCGGGCACCTGCAGGAAGCGGGCCTCGTAGTGCAGCGCGAGGATCAGGCCGTGGATCTCGAACGCCAGCTGGCGCTCGTCTGCGTCGGCGCGCAGGTGGCCTTCGCTCTGCGACTGGACGATGGCGCGCAGCACGGCCGCCTGCCAGATGCTGACCGACTCGACCAGCGCATCGCGCACCGGGCCCGGGCGGTCGTCGAATTCGGAGGCGCCGCTGATGTAGATGCAGCCCGAGTCGATCTCGGTCGAGGTGCGCTTCATCCAGTTGGCGAACATGGCGCGCAGGCGCGGCAGGCCGCGCGGCGCCTTCAGTGCGGGGAAGAACACTTCCTGCTCGAAGCGCGCGTGGTATTCGCGCACCACCGAGATCTGGAGCTCCTCGCGCGAGCCGAAGTGGGCGAAGACGCCCGACTTGCTCATCTTGGTGATCTCGGCCACGGCGCCGATCGACAGCCCTTCGAGGCCGATCTGCGCGGCCAGTGCCAGCGCCGCGTCGACGATGACGGCCTTGGTCTGCTGCCCTTTCTGGGCGGCGCGCGCGGGCTTGGCGGGAACGGCGGTTGCGGTCATCGTGGAATTTCCATGCAAAAACGAACGGTCGTTCTATTTTGCAGGCCTTTCCACCCGAGGCCGCGAATTGACCTTCAGTTGTTGAAGGTTAATCGAGGCGGATCGGACCGCCATCGGGTCCGTCCCGCATCTCTCTCATGCTTTCAGGCCGGCTCAGAACTCCTGCGACACCGGCCGCAGCACGACCTCGTTGATGTCCACGTCGGCCGGCTGCTCCACCGCGTAGACCACGGCACGCGCCACCGAATCGGCCGGGATCTGGTTGGCCTCGTAAAAGGCCTTCACGCCGGCGGCGCTCTCGGCGTCGGTGCTGCCGTGCTTGAGCTCCGACTCCACCGCGCCGGGCGACACGATGGTCACGCGCACGCCGCTGTTGCCCACTTCGACGCGCAGGCCCTCGGAAATGGCGCGCACCGCGTGCTTGGTGGCGCTGTAGACGGTGCCGATGGGCGTGAACACCTTCAGCCCGGCAATGGACGCCACGTTGACGATGTGCCCGCTGCCCTGCGCCTGCATGCGCGGCAGCACAGCGGCGATGCCGTAGAGCACGCCCTTGATGTTGACGTCGATGGTGCGGTCCCACTCGTCGACCTTGAGCTTGTGGATGGGCGACAGCGGCATCACGCCCGCGTTGTTGACCAGCACGTCGATGCGGCCAAAGGCGTCGACGGTGGCCTGGGCGAGCTTCTCGAGGTCGGCGCGCTTCGCCACGTCGGTGGCCACGGCGATGGCTTCGCCGCCGGCTTCGCGAATCTCGGCGACGAGCTTTTCGAGCCGGTCGGTGCGGCGCGCCGCCAGCACCACCTTGGCGCCGCGCGCGGCCAGGTGGCGCGCGGTCGACTCGCCGAGCCCGCTGCTCGCGCCGGTGACGATGGCGACCTTGCCCTTGATGTTGTCTTGAACGGATGTCATGGAGAAGTTCCTTTCGGGAGGTGTTGAAGAAGCGTTGAAGAAGTGCATGCAGTGTGGAAAATCCACGCATTCCAGTAAATGAAACTCTGGCGACTTCAGAATTCCCATTCGAGGAACACTCCATGTCCAATCGCCTCGAGGCGCTGCGCGTCTTCTTCACCGCTGCCGACGCCTCCAACTTCCGCGAGGCGGCCGTGCGCCTTTCGGTGTCGCCGCAGGTGGTGACGCGCGCGGTGCGCGAGCTCGAGGAGGAACTGGGCGAGCCGCTCTTCCACCGCAGCACGCGCGGCGTGCAGCTCACCGATTTCGGCCGGCAGCTCGCGCAGCGTGCGCGTGCCGCGGTGGGCGGCGTCGATGCGCTGTTCCACCGCACCGACCGGCGCGCGCTCTCGCAGCACGCGGGCACGGTGCGCGTGACGGCGCCGAACGTTTTCGGCCGCCGGCTGATCCCGCAGGCGCTCGCGCCGATGCTGGCCGCACATCCCGGCCTGGTGCTCGATCTGCGGCTGTCGGAGAGCCATGCCGACGTGGTCGACGAGCAGATCGACGTCGGCGTGCGCGCGGGCCCCATCCGCGATGCGCGCTTCGTCGCCCGCACGGTCGGCAGGATGCGTCTCTACGTGGTGGCGGCGCCCGCGCTCATCGAGCGCACCGGCATTCCGCAGAGCCTCGATGCGTTGCCCGGCTTTCCGCTCACCGCGCTGATGGACCGCAGCTCGGGCCGCCCGTGGTCGTGGTTCTTCAGCAAGGGGCGGCAGGTGCCGGTCGCGGCGCCGGCCTTCGTCACCGACGACGTCGATGCCGAATGCGCGGCCGTGCGCGCGGGCCTGGGCTTCGGCCAGCTCGTGGCCCCGCTGGCCGAGCCCCTGCTGCAATCGGGCGAGCTGGTGGAGGTGCTGGAGGCCGAGGCACCCGAGCCCTGGCCGATCCACGTCTACCGCTCGCAGCGCGCACCGGTGCCGGCGCGCGTGCGGCTGGTGTACGACGAGCTGATCCGCGTGCTGCGCTGAGGCGGCTACCGGCTACTCGTACTTGCGGCCTTCGCGCATCAGCTCGGGCGTGCCGATCACTTCGTTGAGCGCATCGAAGTCCAGCATCTGCGCCCGCCATGGCTGCGTGGTGCGGTGCCGGTGCAGGCTCGCGTAGTAGCCCTGCAGCGTGTGCACCACCGCGCGCGCCGTGCCGCCGGGGAAGATGGCGATGCGAAAGCCGTGGCGCTGCAGCGCATCGGCGTCCTGGATGGGCGTCTTGCCGCCTTCGACCATGTTGGCCAAGAGCGGCACGCGATGCGCGAAGCGGCTGCAGGCGGCGTCCATCTGCTCGGGTGAGCGCAGCGCCTCGATGAACAGGGCGTCCACGCCGCATTCGAGGTACGCATCGGCGCGGTCGAGCGCAGCCTCCAGCCCCTCGACTGCCACCGCGTCGGTGCGCGCGAGGATCAGCGTGTCGCTGGAAGCGCGCGCGTCCAGCGCGGCCTTGAGCTTGCCGACCATCTCGCGCTCGGGCACCACAGCCTTGCCGTCGAGATGCCCGCAGCGCTTGGGAAAGGTCTGGTCCTCGATCTGCACCATCGCCGCGCCTGCGCGCTCGAAGCCGCGCACGGTGCGCTGCGTGTTCAGCGCGTTGCCGAAGCCGGTGTCGGCATCGACGATCACCGGCAGGCCCACCCGCTCGGTGATGCGTGCCAGCGTGTCGGCCACTTCGGTGAAGGTGGTCAGGCCGATGTCGGAGCGGCCCAGCCGGGTGTAGGCGATGGAGGCGCCCGACAGGTAGAGCGCCTCGAAGCCGGCCTGCTCGGCCACCAGCGCGCTCAGCGCGTCGTACACGCCGGGCGCCAGCACGATGTCGTTGCGCGCGAGCCGGGTCTTGAAGTCATGGGTCGTCATGCGGACGCCTCCTTGTGTCCAACGAGTGCGGCGGCGGTGCGCGCCGCGATGTAGCCGCCGGCGACGGCGCTCAGCAGGCCGTTGCCGGAGAGATAGCCCCACACCGCATCCCCCGACACGCCGCCGGCCGCACCACCTGCGGCCAGCAGGTTGGGCAGCGGCGTGCCGTCCTGGCGCAGCACGCGCATGTCGGGCGCGATGTCGAGGCCGCCCTGGGTGTGGAAGAGCGCGCCGGTCACCTTGACGGCGAAGTACGGCGCTTCGAGCCCGCGCGCGAACACGCGGCCATCGGGCGCGGCTGCGTCGCGCATCGCGTCGAGAGTGGCCTGCAGCACAGGGGCCTCGCAGCCGATGCATTCGGCCAGCGCGGCCACCGAGTCGCAGCGGCGCAGCGCGCCGGCGGCCTCGGCCTCGCAGAAATCGGGGAAGCCACGCGCCAGCGCGAGCAGCGGCGTGTCGAACACGTTCCAGGCGATGCCGCCCGGCTGCGCGAGCACGTGCACCGCGGCCTCGGAGTAGCCCTGGGTCTCGTCGTGGAAGCGGCGGCCTTCGCAGTTGAGCTGCACGCCGCCTTCCATCATCACGGCCCAAGACATCAGCGCACCCTGCGGCGTGACCCACGAGCCGTGGCCCTGGTAGCCGCCCAGGTCGCGCAGCCGAGCGCCCAGCGCGGTTCCCCAGAGGATCGCGCTGCCGTCGTTGCCCACGTGCCCGCCGAAGGCGGCCCCGCCCATCTCGGGCAGCAGCGTGCGAACCATCTGCGGGTTGCCGCCGAAGCCGTTGCATGCCAGCAGCAGCGCGTCGCAGCCCAGCGTCTCGCGCCGGCCGTCGGGGCGCAGGTAGTCGATGCCGATCACGCGGTCTTGATCGTCGAGCACCAGCGTGTCGACCACGGCCTGCGTCAGCACGGGGATGCCCGCCGCCTCCACTGCCGCCAGCAGCGCCGCCATGAGCGCGGCGCCGGTCTTCTGCGGCAGCGAATGCATGCGGTGCACGCTGTGCCCGGGATAGAGAAAGCCGTCGAGCAGCATCCACTCGAGGCCGTGGCGCGCCTGAAGCGCATCGAGCGCGGGGCCGATGGCGCCGGCATACGCCTCGACCAGCGCAGGCGCAGCGCGGCCGTGCGCCTTGGCCTGGATGTCGGCCGCGAAGCGCCCGGCGCTGTCGCCGGCCACTCCGTGCTCGCGCTGCGTGCGCGTGCCAGGTGCGGGAATGAAGCCCGACGAGAGCGCGGTCGATCCGCTCGGCAGCGCATCGCGCTCCAGCACCACGCAGTCCACGCCCGCGTCGGCCAGCATCAGCGCTGCAGTGAGCCCGCAGGCTCCGCCGCCGACGATGGCCACCGGCACGTGCACATCTACTTGCACTTGTGCGGCACGCCGGAGCTTTCTTTCGGGACCGCTCATGCCAGCGACGCGATGAAAGCTGCGCAGTCCGTCACTTCGGCCACGTTGCGCATGTCGGCCAGCGAGGTGTTGTGGCGCTCCTCGCCGAAGGCCGCGCATCCGTCGCCGAGCACCAGGGTGCGGTAGTCGCGCATGTGCGCATCGCGCACCGTGCTGGCCACGCCGCCGTTGGTGACGATGCCGCACACGGCCACGGTGTCGATGCCCGCGCGGCGCAGCACCCAGTCGAGCTGGGTGTTGAAGAAGGCCGAGTACGCCACCTTGCTCACGGTGACGTCGACAAGGCCCGCCAGTGCATCGACGTTGGCCTGGCCCCAGCTGCCGGGCGCGAAGTCGCCCCTGGCCAGGTACGGACGCAGCGCCTTCAGGTGCGGCGAGATCATCGGCTCGCCCTTCGCGTCGGGCCACAGCGTGAACTGGCTCGCCACGACCAGTCCGCCGCCCGCCTTCAGCGCGCGCGCGACGACGGCCACGCGTTCCGGCAGCAGCAGCGCGGGCGGGTTGGCGTCGCCGCCACGCGCGTAGGAGCCATTCGGATGGAGAAAGTCGTTCTGCAGGTCGACGACGACCAGCGCCGTCTTCGACGGTTGGATCTTCGCGCCGGCGCTCATGACGGCCTCACCAGCAGGTTGCCGTATGCGTCGACCTCGGCATGGAAGCCGGGCTCCAGCCACACGGTGGTGTCGGCCTGCTCGAGGATGGCCGGCCCGTCGATGCGTGCGGCCACGGGCAGTTCGAGCCGCGCGTAGCGCAGCGCGTCGTGCCACTGCCCCCGGTGGAACACGCGCTGCGTGCCCAGCGGCGCGGTGCTGCCCTCGCCTTCGGGCGCCAGCACCTTCAGGTCGAACTTGGGGCGCACGCCGATGCGCGCATAGCGCAGGTTCATCACGCGGATCGCGATGCCGTCGAGCACGCGGCCGAAGGCTGCGGTGTAGGCGGCCTCGAACGCCGAGCGGATCGACGCGGCCGTGATCGGCACCTCGCCCGCATCGGCCAGAACCACCGGCAGCGTGTGCGTCTGGCCGGCGTAGAGCATGTCGAGCGCGACCACCTCACGCACCTCGTCGAAGCGCACGCCCGACGAATCGAGCCGCTGCTGGCAGCTGGCGGCCAGCTCGTCGATGCGCTGGCGAAGGTCGGCCACGTCCAGATCGGCCAGCGCCTTGTTGATGGTCTGCACCGCGTCGTGGCGCATGTCCGCGATCACGCAGCCCAGCGCCGAGGTCACGCCGGGGTAGCGCGGCACGATGCCGGTGGCCACGCCCACCTCGCGCATCATCGCGCACACGTGCAGCGCGCCGCCGCCGCCGAAGGGCATGTACGCGAAGCGGCGCGGATCGTGCCCGCGCTCGATCGACACCAGGCGGATCGCGCCGGCCATGCGCGCATTGGCCACGGTGAGGATGGCTTCGGCGGCCGCATGCACGTCGAGCCCCAGCGGACGCGCGACGTGTTCCTCGATGGCCTGGTGCGACTTCTGCGCGTCCAGCGCCGCCAGCAGGCCGCCGCCCAGCGGACGGTCCGCCGCGATGCGCCCGAGCAGCACGTTCGCATCGGTCACCGTGGGCCGCGTGTTGCCGCGTCCGTAGCAGGCGGGCCCCGGCACGCTGCCCGCCGACTCGGGACCGACCTGCAGCATGCCGCTCGCGTCCACCGACGCGATGGAGCCGCCGCCAGCGCCTATGGTCTCGATCTGAATCATCGGCGAGCGGATCACCATGCCGAACTCGATGGCGGTCTGCGCGGCCAGCGCGGCCTCGCCGTTGGCCACCAGAGAGACGTCGAAGGAAGTGCCCCCCATATCCCCGGTGATCGCGTTCGGGAAACCCGCCGCGCGCGCGATGGCCGCGCAGGCGATGACGCCGGCCGCCGGCCCCGACAGCGCGGTGCGCACCGGCAGGTCGCTCGCGGTCTGGCGCGACATCACGCCGCCGTTGCTCTGCACCACGAGCAGTTCGCCGCCGAAGCCCTGGGCGCGCAAATCGCCTTCGAGCCGGCCGAGGTAGCTGCCCACCACCGGCTGCAGCGCGGCATTGAGCGTGGCGGTGGAGCAGCGCTCGAACTCGCGGATCTCGGGCAGCACCTCGCTGGCCGAGGTCACGTGCGGGTTGGGCCACAGCTCGCGCACGGCCGCCACGGCGAGGCGCTCGTTCTCGGCATTGGCGTAGGTGTTGATGAAGAACACACACACGGCCTCGCAGCCAGCCTCCAGCAGCGCGCGTGCCTCGGCGCGCACCTGCTGCAGGTCGACGGGGGTGTGCAGCGTGCCGTCGGCCAGCGTGCGCTCGTCCACCTCGCGGCGCAGGTCGCGCGGCACGACCGGCAGGAAGCTTCCGCGCAGGCCCCAGGTCCGGGGCCGGTCGCGGCGGCGCATCTCGAGCACGTCGCGGAAGCCCCGCGTGGTGATGATGCCGGTGCGCGCCACCTTGCGTTCGAGCAGCGCATTGGTGCCCACCGTGGTGCCGTGCACGATGGTGGCGATGGCGCCGGCCGAGTCCGCCACGCGCGCGACACCATTCATGAAGCCGCGCGCCTCCTCGCCGCGCGTGGAAGGCACCTTGACGATGCGCGCGCTGCCGTTGGCTTCGTCCAGCACGAAGAGATCGGTGAAGGTGCCGCCGACGTCGACGCCGACGACGAGGGAATTGCCAGGAGAGGTCATTCGGATGCTTTCTTCGTCTTGTCGCTGCTCACATAGCCCATGGCCGCGTCGGCCTCGCGCTGCGCAGGGGTCCGCTCGGCCGCGGGGCCCCAGCCGCCGCCGCCGGGGGTTTCGAGGCGCACGCGCTCGCCGCGCGCCAGCGCGATGCCGCGCATCTTCGACACCATGGGGGGCGTGTGCCATTGGCCGGCGTTCTCGTAGCGGAACACGTTGAGCGCGCCCTCGCCTCCGCCGGCGATGCCCTTGGGCGGCGAGGTGCCGCGCTCGCCGAAGACGAACACCTCGGCGTCCTTCTCGAGCAGCTCGATCTCGTACACGGCGCCCAGTCCGCCGCGATGCCGGCCGTCGCCGCCGGAGTCGGGGCGAAGCGACCATTCGGTGAAGCGCACCGGGTACGCGGCCTCGAGGATCTCCAGCGGCGGGATCGTCGCGGTCGAGATGGGCGCGTTGCCGTGCGCGAGGCCGTCGCCGTCGGAGTGGCCGCCGTGCCCGCCGCCGAAGAAGCTGAACATCACCCAGCGCTGGCCTTCGCGGCCCTTGTCGCTGCGGTGGCCCGCGATCGACAGCGCGTTGATGGTGCCGTAGGCCTGGGCCACGGCGCGCGCGGGGTCGGCCTGCGCGGCGGCGCTGAAGATCACGTCGATCATGCGCAGGATGGTCTCGGTGTAGCCACCCACCGGGCGCGGGCGCTCGGCGCTGATCACCAGCCGCGCGGGAATGACGAAGTCCACCGCGTCGAGCACGCCGGCATTGGCCGGCACGTCGGGGAACAGGTGCTTGAGCGCCACGTAGCAGGCGGCCACCGCGGTGGCGCGCGAGATGTTCACCGGGCCCGCGCATTGCGCCGAGGTGCGGGAGAAGTCCAGCGTGAGCCGGTCGCCGGCCACCGTCATGTCGAGCGCGATGGTCAGCGGCTCGTTGACGATGCCGTCGTTGTCCAGCACGTCCTCGACGCTGTAGCGTCCGTCGGGCAGCGAGGCGATGTGCGAGCGCATCAGGCGCAGCGCGCGGCCGCGCAGCTCGCCCAGCGCATGGAGCACCAGCGCGTCGCCGTATTCGTCGAGCAGGCCGTCCAGCCGCTTCGCGCCCAGTTCCAGCGCGGCGAGCTGGCCGTTCAGGTCGCCCCAGAGGCTGTCGGGCAGGCGGGTGTTGGCCTGCAGGATGGCCAGCACGTCGCCGTCGAGCACGCCGTTGCGCACGATGCGCACCGGCGGGATCTGCACCGCCTCCTGCCAGCACTCGGTGGCCGCGGGGTTGTAGTTGCCCGGCACCGCGCCGCCCACGTCGTGCCAGTGCGCGGCGGAGGCCATGTGGCAGTACAGCTTGCCGTTGCGGAAGAAGGGCTTCACCAGCTTGAAGTCGTTGGCGTGCGTGCCGCCGTCGTAGGCGTCGTTGCTGATCCAGATGTCGCCGTCCTTCATGCCGCCGCGCGGCTCGGCCGCCTTGACCGTGGCGCGCACGGCAAAGGCCATGGCGCCCACGAAGACCGGCAGGCCCGACTTGCCCTGCACCAGCGTGTCGCCGGTGGCGGCGTCGTACAGGCCGTGGCAGGCGTCGTGCGCCTCGGCAATGATGGGATTGAACGCGCTGCGGTAGAGCGTGGCGTCCATCTCGTCGGCCACCTGCTCGAGGCGGCCGCGCAGCACGGCGAGCGTGACGGGGTCGATGGTTGTGGTGGAGGAAGTCTCAGGCATCGATGGCTTTCTTCGAGGCGGGGCGGCCAGTACGCTGGCGCAGCTGGTTCAGCAGTCCGCCGGCGCGGACCATGTCCATGAGGAACCCGGGCACCGGTTCGCAGGCCAGCGGCCTGCCGTCAGGTCCGATGACTCCGGGCAGCGTGGCGTCGAGCGCTATACGGTCGCCCTCGGCCAGGGTCTCGGCCTGCGCGCAGGTCAGCAGCAGCAGGCCCACGTTGAAGGCGTTGCGGAAGTACAGGCCGCTGTACGAAGGCGCGATCACCGCGCTCACGCCCAGGTGGACGAGCACCGCGGCGGCCTGCTCCCGCGAGGAGCCGATGCCGAAGTTGGGGCCGGCCACGATCACGTCGCCGCGCTGCACGCCGGCGGCGAAATCGGGGCGCACGGCCTCGAGGCAGTGCCTGGCGATGATGTCGATGCCGTGCTTCATGGCGTGGCCCGGCGCGAGCAGGTCAGTGTCGATGTCGGCACCGAGCCGCCAGACGCGGTGGGTGGCGTGCGTGGCTTCCGTGGTGTGCGTGGTGTTTGGGGCGCTCATGCCAGCACCTCGCGCGGATCGGTCACGCGGCCGCGCAGCGCAGCTGCCGCCACGGTGTAGGGCGAGCCCAGGTACACCTGCGCGGTGGGCGAGCCCATGCGGCCCTTGAAGTTGCGCGCCGTGGTCGAGATGACGGTGATGTCGTCGCCCATCGGGTCGCCGTAGCCCGAGCAGGCTCCGCAGGCGGTCGGGAAGAGTTCAGCGCCTGCATCCGTCAGCGCCTGCAGCACGCCCTCGTCGCGCGCGCGCTCCTGGTCCTGGATGCTCGCAGGCGCGACGATCAGCCGGATGCCTGCCGCCACCTTGTGCCCGCGCAGCACCTGCGCCGCCGCCCGCAGGTCGTCGAGCTTGGCGCCGGTGCATGCGCCGATGTAGGCCACGTCGACCGGCGTGCCGGCGTAGTGGCTCACCCCGCGCGAGTTGGCGGGGCTGTGCGGCGCGGCCACGTGCGGCTCGAGCGCGGCCGCGTCGAAGCGGTAGCGCGTGAGCTCGGCGCCGTCGTCGGTGAACCACGCCGACGTGTCGGCCGGCGGCGCGCCGGCCTCGGCGAGGAAGGCGGCGGTGGTGTCGTCCGGCGCGATCAGGCCGGCCTGCGCGCCGAGCTCCGCGCTCATGTTCGACAGCGTCATACGCTCCTGCATCGACAGCGCAGCCACCGCGGGCCCGGCGAACTCCACCGCCTGGTAGCGCCCGCCGTTCATGCCGAAGCGGCCGATCATGTGCAGCATCATGTCCTTGGCGGTGACGCCTGCGGGCAGCGCGCCGTCCCACCACATCTGGAGGGTCTCGGGCACGCGCAGCCAGATCTCGCCGGTGACCACCACGCCCAGCATCTCGGTGCTGCCCACGCCGAACATGTAGGCGCCGAAGGCACCGCCCGTGGGCGAGTGCGAGTCGCCCCCCACGCACAGCATGCCGGGGCGGATGTGCCCGTGCTGCGGCACCACCACGTGGCAGATGCCCTGGCTGTCGTACACGTGCGGCAGCGCCTGGTCGCGCGCCCATTCGCGTGCGATGCGCACGATGCGGCGCGAGTCGTCGTCGCGCTCGGGCACGTAGTGGTCCATTACCAGCACGATGCGCGAGGGGTCCCAGATCTGCGCACCCAGTTCCTCGAGCATGGGCTTGAGCCGGCGCGGACCCGAGGAGTCGTGGAACATGGCCAGGTCGACGCCGCAGGTCACGATCTCGCCCACCGCCACGTGCTCGCGGCCGCTGGCGCGCGCGATGAGCTTCTGCGCGAGCGTCTGCGGCCGGGCTTGCCCGGCCCGGGTTGCGGCCACCTGTGCGCGGGTTGCTGCGGGCGTGCTCATTCGGGCTTGGCTCCGGAGAACTTCACCACCTTGGCCCAGCGCGGGATCTCGCTCTGCACGAAGGCCGTGAACTGCTCGGGCGAGTTGCCGACCGGTATGGCGCCCTCGGTGTCCAGGCGCTTGAGCATGTCGGGCTGCTGCAGCGCATGGCGAGCCGCATCGCTGAGCTTGCGCGCCACGTCCGCCGGCAGGCGCGCCGGTCCGAACAGGCCGAACCATGCGCTCGATTCGTAGCCCGGCAGGGCCTCGGCGATGGCCGGCACGTCGGGGAACGCGGGCAGTCGTTTGGCCGTGGTGACGCCCAGCGCCTTGAGCTTGCCGGCCTGGATGTGCGCCTTGACATTGCCCACGGCCGCGAACATCAGCTGCACCTGGCCGGCCAGCAGGTCCTGCACCGCGGGCGCGGTTCCCTTGTACGGGATGTTCACGATGTCCACGCCCGACTGCATCTTGAAGGCCTCGCCCGCCATGTGCAGCGACGAGCCCACCGCGCCGATCGCGAAGTTGAGCTGGCCCGGCCTGGCCTTGGCGAGCGCGACGAGTTCCTTCACGTCCTTCGCCGGCAGCGAAGGGTTGGCCACCAGGATCGACGGCGAGGTCGCGACGCAGGTGAGCGCGGTGAAGTCCTTCACCGGATCGAAGGGCAGCGACGGATACAGCGTGGCGTTGATGGCATGGCTGGTGAAGCTCATCAGCAGCGTGTTGCCATCGGGTGCGGCCTTGGCGACGGCGTCGGCGGCGATGTTGCCGCCGGCGCCGGGCTTGTTCTCGACGATCACGGTGCGGCCCAGCGCGGGGCCCATGCTGACGGCGAGCGAGCGGGCCAGCGTATCGGTCGAGCCGCCCGCCGGCGCGCCGACGAGGATGCGCACCGGCGCATTGCCGAGCTGCGCCCGGGCAGCGGCGGCGAAGGCCAGCGCGGCGGGTGCGATGAGGATGTCGCGGCGATGGATCATGGGGTTTCCTTGTTGTCTCGTTGTTCTTCGGCGCTTCACAGGCCCAGGTAGGCGCGCCGCAGTTCGTCGCTTTGCAGCAGCTCGTCGGGCTTGCCCGAGAAGCGCACGCTGCCGTTCTCCAGCACGTAGGCGCGGTCTGCGATCTCCAGCGACTGGCCCACGTTCTGCTCGACCAGCAGCACTGCGAGGCCGCCGTCGCGCAACTCGCGGATCAGCGTGAACATCTCCTCCACCAGCAGCGGCGAGAGGCCGAGCGAAGGCTCGTCGAGGATCAGCAGCACCGGCTCGGCCATGAGCCCGCGCGCGATGGCCAGCATCTGCTGCTCGCCGCCGCTCATGGTGCCGGCGTGCTGGTCGATGCGCTCGCGCAGGCGCGGGAAGATGTGGAACATCTTCTCGAGGTTGGCCGCACGCCGCTCGCGGGCGCGGGTGAAGGAGCCGAGTTCGAGGTTCTCGAGCACGCTGAGGTTGGGGAACACCTTGCGTCCCTCGGGCACCTGGATGAGGCCGGCCTTCACTACCTCGCGGTAGTGCGCGCCCGTGAGGTCCCGCCCGTCGAAGCGCACGCTGCCGGCCCAGGTGGGCACGAGGCCGCAGACCATCTTGTTGAGCGTGGACTTGCCCGCGCCGTTGCTGCCGAGCAGCGCGACCATCTCGCCGGCATTCACCTGCAGGTCGACGCCGCGCAGCACTTCCACGCGGCCGTAGCCGCCGCGCAATCCGCGGATTTCGAGCAAGGGGTTCATGCGCCCGCTCCCGCGGCGGCCTTGCGCAGGCGCGCCGCCGTGCCGTGGCCCAGGTACGCCTCGACCACGCGCTCGTCGGAGGTCACCTGCGCCGGGTTGCCCTCGGCGATCAGCCGGCCCTGCGCCAGCACCCACACGTGCTCGGCCAGGTTCATCACGGCCTGCATGACGTGTTCGATCATCAGCACGGTCACGCCGCTGTCGGCGATGCCGCGAACCACCGGCATCATCTCGGCGATCTCCTGGGGGTTGAGGCCTGCGAGCACTTCGTCGAGCAGCAACAGGCGGGGCCGCGTGGCGAGCGCGCGGGCGAGTTCGAGCCGCTTGCGGCCGGCCACGGTGAGGTCGGAGGCCGGCTTGTCGAGCTGCGGCGCCAGGCCCACGCGCAGCGCCACCGCCTCGGCGCTGGCCAGCGCCTGGGCGCGGCTGCGCTCGTGCAGGTGCGCGCCCACGGCGATGTTCTCGCGCACGGTCTGCGCGGCGAAGGGCTTCACGATCTGGAAGGTGCGCGTCATGCCGAGCACGGCGTTGCGGTGCGGCTCGCGGCCGGTGATGTCGTGGCCCGCGAAGCGCACGGTGCCGGTATCGGGCTTGAGGAAGCCCGACATCAGCGCGAACAGCGTCGTCTTGCCCGCGCCGTTGGGGCCGATCAGCGCCGTGAGGCTGCCTTCCTTCACCGCCAGGCTCACGCCCTGCACGGCCTTCAGGCCGCCGAAGGAGCGCGAGATGTTGTCGAGTTTCAACAGGGGCTCATTCATCGCGGCCTCCCTTCGCCTTCCACAGCTGCCGCACCGACAGCCCCAGGCCCGCCACGCCGCGCGGCAGGAAGATCACGATGAGCACCAGCACCGTGCCGTAGATGACCATATTGATGCCCGGCAGCTCGCCGAACAGGTTGCGCGTGAAGTCCGACAGCAGGTGCAGCACCACCGCGCCCAGCACCGGCCCCCACAGCGTGCCCATGCCGCCCACGATGGCGGCGACCAGCGCCTCCACCGAGGTGACCGAGCCGTAGGCGATGCCCGCGTCGATGTACTGGAACACCTGCACGTAGAAGGCGCCGGCCGCGCCCATGAAGGCTGCCGACAGGCCGATGGCCGCGAGCTTGACGCGGAACGGGTTCACGCCCACGGCGCGTGCGGCGTCCTCGTTGTCGCGCACGGCCTGCAGGTAGGCGCCGAAGCGGCCGTTGCGCAGCCACCAGGTCACCAGCAGCGCCACGACCACCATCGCCAGCACCACCCACATGTAGCCGGCACGCGAGGCGAACTGCATGTTCGCCACCGATTCGCGCAGCGGCACCATCAGGCCCACGCCGCCGCCGGTGAACGAGACCGAGGTCGCGAGGATGCGGAACACCTCCGCGAAGGCCAGCGTGACGAGCGCGAAGTACGAGCCCTTCAGGCCGTAGCGGAAGGTCAGCGCGCCGACGAACAGGCCCACCAGCGCGCTGCCCGCGATGGCCAGCGGCAGCGCGACCCACGCGTTGATGCCGCCCTGCAGCTGCGCGATGGCCTGGATGTACGCGCCCGTACCGAAGAACAGCGCATGCCCGAACGAGAACTGCCCGCCGAAGCCGCCGAGAATGTTCCAGGCCTGCGCGATCAGCGTGGCGTACAGCGCCATCATCACGAAGTTGAGCATCACGCCAGACTGGGTGAAGAACGGCACGCAGCCGACGACGGCCGCGAAGAGCACGATGCCCGCAAGTTGCTTCACGCCCGCGCTCATGCCTTGGCTCCGAACATGCCCTGCGGGCGGAACAGCACGACGCCGATGAAGATCGCGAAGATCCCGATCTGCCCGAGCGATTCGCCCAGGTAGAGCCCGCCGAGCGACTCGACCACGCCGATCAGGAAGCCGCCGACGAGCGCGCCCACAAAGCTGCCCATGCCGCCCAGCACCACGATGGTGAAGGCCACGAGCACGAAGCCGCTGCCCACCTGCGGGTTGACGTAGTACGCAGGCAGCAGGAAGCAGGCCGCGGCACCCAGGCATGCGAGGCCGATGCCGAAGCTCATCGCGTAGACGTGGTCGACGTCGATCCCCATGAGCTTGGCGCCCTCCTCCTCCTTGGCCACCGCGCGGATGGCGCGGCCCAGATCGGTGCGGCCCATGATCCAGAACAGGATGCCCGACACCGCCAGAGCACCGGCGAAGGCGACCAGCTTGGGCACGGCGATCATCGCGGGCCCGATGGCCACGGTGCTCAGCGAGTAGGCGGTGTCGATGCTGCGCGTGTCCGACTTGAAGAACAGCAGCGCCAGGTTCTCCATCACGATGGCGATGCCGAGCGTGGCCAGCAGGATGTTCTCGTCCTTGCCATGGCCCGCACGGTTGATGACCACGCGCTGCAGCGCATAGCCGAGCGCGAACATGCCAGCAACGGCGATGGGCAGCGCCAGGTAGGGATCGATGCCCCAGCGCTCCTTGAGGAAGTACACCGCGTAGAGCGCCAGCATCAGGCTCGCGCCGTGGGCGAAGTTGATGATGTGCAGCACGCCGTAGATCAGCGTGAGCCCCACCGCGATCAGCGCGTACACGGCGCCGGTCGTGAGTCCGTTCAGGACCGACGGGAAGAGGATGGTGATGTCTGGCATTGGCTGTCGGGGGCTGGGCCGCTTTCCTGGCTGTGCGTCTTGCGTGGGCGTGCCGCTTCACCGGACTCCGTGCATGCCCGGAATCCGTCGAAGCGCTTCATGGGTGGTGCCTCTTCTCGGCCCGGCTTCAGGCCTTCAGCGGGAAGACCGGCTCGACCTCGCGGTAGTCGCGCGGGATGATGACCTTGATGTCGTTCTTCACCACCTGCGTCATGAGCGGCTGCGCGCCTTCGTTCTGGCCGTTGACGAATCGCGTGGGGCCGTACGGCATGATGTGGTTGGAGAAGGTGCTCTTCTCCAGCGCGTCGATGATGGCCGCGCGCTCGGCGGACTTCGCGCGCTCGATGGCATCGGCCAGCAGCCACATCGCGGTGTAGGTCATGAACACCTCGTAGCTGAAGAACTGGCCCTTGGCCTCCACGCGCTTGCGCAGCTCCTGCGAGCGCTTGTCCTTCGGATTGAACCAGTGGTTGCAGTCGATGATGCCGTTGGCAGCGTCCGGAAACTCCTTCACGAACTTGTAGCTCGACGCGGCGCCGCCCAGCACCGAGAAGATCGCCTTGGGCACCACCTTCTGCTGCTGCATGGTGCGCACCAGCAGCGCGTATTCGTTGTAGTAGTTGGCGGGAATCACGATGTCGGGGTTGACCGACTTCATGCGCAGCACGATGTTGTTGAAGTCGCGCGTGGGGTTGGCGTGCTTCACCACCTCCTTCACCTCGAAGCCGTAGCCCGGCAGCTCGCGCGAGAGCAGCTGCGCGGTGCCGGCGCCGAACAGCGACTCCTCGTGGATGATCATCACCGTCTTGGCGGGGCTGCCGGCGGCCTTGTTGAGCACCAGCAGGTTGGCCATGGCCACCTCGGTCGACTTCTTGTACCCGGGCCCGAAGCGGAAGGTGTTCTTCAGCCCGCGCTCGACGATCTGGTCGGCCACGCCCACGTCGACCACGTGCGGCAGGTTGTACTTGGCCGCGGCCTGCGTGGTGGCCAGGCAGATGGCGGAAGCGAAGGCGCCCACGATGGCCGACACGCCGGCCTCGTTCATCTTCTCGACCTCGGCGGCGCCGGCCTGCGGCTGCGACTGCGCGTCGCCCAGCAGGGCCTCGAGCTTCGCGCCGCCGAGCGACTTGATGCCGCCTCCGGCGTTGATGTCCTCGATGGCCATGAGCGCGCCCAGGCGGCACTGCTGGCCCGAATAGGCCAGCGCCCCGGTGACCGGGTGCAGCACGCCCACCTTGACGGTCTTGGGCTGTGCGCCAGCCACGAGCGGGAAGGCGACGGCGGTGGCCAGCGCGGCCGAGCGGGACACGAAACTGCGGCGGTTCTGCATGGGGCTTTCCTTTTTCTCTTCAGTTGAACTGGGCTGACACGTCCTTGCTGACCCACACCTTCGCGTCGATGCTGCCCACGCGGGAAAGCTGCATCTCGTAGGTGTAGCGGTCGGGGCGGTAGAAGCCGTGCAGCCACTGCACGGGCCGCTCGTCCTCGTCGTAGATCAGGCGGCGCACCGCGAGCAGGGCCGAGCCGACGGAGACGTCGAGGTGCTGGGCGAGCACGTTGTCGGCCAGCCGGGCGGAGATGGTCTGGTGGGCGCGCCCCACCTTCACGCCCGACTCCTCCAGCAGCACCAGGATGGGCTTCTTCGACAGCTCGCGCCGACCGAAGCGGCGCGCGATGGTGTCGGGCACGTAGGTCGTGATGTGCGAGAGCGGCCCCTCCTTGGTGGAGCGCACGCGCACCGCCTTCTGCACCGCATCGCCGAGCTGGAGCTGCAGCGCCTCGGCCACCTGGGTGGATGCCGTGATGGTGGCCACCTCGATCACCTTGACCGAGGTGTGCAGGCCCATGGTGACGAGGTTCTCGAGCAGGCCGCGCAGGTTGGCGCGCTCCATGCCTCTGGTGCCCGGGCCTTCACCGCCGGCCGGCGGCACCGCGCGCGTGCGGCGCCCGGGATTGCGTTCGATGAGCCCTTCGGAAGCCAGCTGCTCGAGTGCGCGGCGCACGGTGACGCGCGCCACGTTGAACTGCCCCATCAGCGCCAGTTCGCCGGGAAGGCCCTCCGCAAAGCGGCCTTCGTGCAACTGCTCGCGCAGCACCAGATAGATCTGGTGGTATTTCGGCAAGGGCATCTGCGACATGCCGTTGATGGTTTTGCAGTTTTAATGTTCTGTCAATGGGACATTTGAAGCCGCAAAAAAGGCGCCGGAGGCGCCTTCATCGAAACTGGCGGCAGGAGCTCAGAGCTTGAAGGGAATCACTTCCTGGCGCTGGTCGCCCAGGCCTTCGATGCCCAGCGTCATCACGTCGCCCTTCTTCAGGAAGAGCGGCGGCTTCATGCCCATGCCCACGCCGGGGGGCGTGCCGGTGGTGATGATGTCGCCCGGCATCAGCGTCATGAACTGGCTCACATAGCTCACGATCTTGGCCACGGTGAAGATCATGGTCTTCGTGTTGCCGGTCTGCACGCGCTTGCCGTTCAGGTCGAGCCACATCGCCAGCTTCTGCGGGTTGGGCACGTCGTCGCGTGTCACCAGCCAGGGGCCGATGGGCCCGAAGGTGTCGCAGCCCTTGCCCTTGTCCCAGGTGCCGCCGCGCTCGATCTGGTATTCGCGCTCGCTGATGTCGTTGATGGTGCAGTAGCCGGCCACGTAGTCGAGCGCGCTCTTCTGCGGCACGTAGCGCGCGCGGGTGCCGATGACCACGCCGAGCTCGACTTCCCAGTCGGTCTTGACCGAGCCCTTGGGCAGCATCACCGGGTCGTTCGGGCCCTGCACGCAGCTGTTGGCCTTGGTGAACACCACCGGCTCCTTGGGCACCGGCAGGCCGGATTCGGCCGCGTGGTCCGCGTAGTTCAGGCCGATGGCGATGAACTTGCCCACGTTCGCCACCGGGCAGCCGAAGCGCGGCTTGCCCTTGACCAGCGGCAGCTTGTCGACCTTCTGCTTGCGCAGCTTGGCGAGGGCGGCGTCGCCGAGCTGGTCGGGGCCGATGTCCTTGACGACGGCGCTGAGGTCGCGCAGCTGGCCGTTGTCATCGATGAGGCCGGGCTTTTCCTTGCCGGGGTTGCCGTAGCGGACGAGTTTCATGCTTTCCTTTCAGTGCATTGATTGATCAGTAGGTGGAGCGGCCACCGGAGAGGTCGAAGACCGCGCCGGTGGAGAACGAGCAATCTTCCGTGCAGAGCCAGCCGACCATCGCGGCCACCTCTTCCACGGTGCCGAAGCGGCCCATGGGAATCTTCGAGAGCATGAAGGCGATGTGCTCCGGCGTCATCTGGTCGAAGATGGCCGTCTTCACCGCCGCGGGCGTCACGCAGTTCACGCGGATGCCGGTGTCGGCCAGTTCCTTGCCGAGCGACTTGGTCAGGCCGATGACGGCCGCCTTGCTCGCGCTGTAGGCGCTGGCGTTGGGGTTGCCTTCCTTGCCGGCCACCGAGGCGATGTTGACGATGCGGCCATGGCCCCCGCCCTGCCTGCGCATCTGCGCCACCACCTCGCGGCAGCACAGGAACACGCCGTTGATGTTGACTTCCATCACCTGGCGCCAGTCGTCCACCGGGTACTCCCACAGCTTGGTGTTGGGGCCGGTGATGCCGGCGCTGTTGACCAGCGCGTCGATGCGCGGCGCGTGCGCCATCGTGTCGGCTACCGCCCTGGCGACCGAGGACTGCTGCGAAACGTCGACCTTCAGCGCGAAGGCCCTGTCGCCGAGCGATTCGGCGGCCTTTGCGGCGGCGGCTTCATCGCGGTCCCACAACGTGACGCTGCCGCCCGAGGCGACCAGCCGCTGCGCGATGCCGAAGCCCAGGCCCGTGGCGCCGCCGGTGACGACCGCGTGGCGGCCGTTGAAGTCGAGCTGGTTCAATTGGGTCGTCTCCTCGGCCATGTCCTCGGGTTTGGCCCGATGATGGTGCGGGCGATCTGGCGTATTCTGAATTGGCCTGACCACTTGGCCAATTCAGGACAACCCTTAACCGCTTTTTTCCTCTCCCCTTCGCGTCTCCCGCCCTCCTCCGTGCCGCTCCAGACCCTCGCACCCCAGCGCCTCTATCGCCAGATCGCCGAACAGTTGCGCGAGCTCATCGGCAAGGGCGAATTCGCGGTGGGCGCGCGCATTCCCGCCGAGCGCGACCTTGCCCGGCAGCTGGGCGTGAGCCGGCCGTCGGTGCGCGAGGCGCTGATCGCGCTGGAGGTGGAGGGCTGGGTCGAGGTGCGCACCGGCTCGGGCGTGTACGTGCTCGACCGCTCGAGCCGCACGCCTGCGCCGCCCAATGGCGCTGCGGGCATCGAATGGGGACCGCTCGAAATCATCCGCGCGCGCCGCATGGTGGAGGGCGAGACCGCCGCCACCGCGGCCCAGTACGGCAAGCGCAAGGACGTGGACGCCATGCGCCGCGCCATCCGCATGATGCGCGAGCTGGCCGCGCGCAACGAGGTGCCGCACGAGGGCGACCGCGCCTTCCACCTGGCCATCGTCAACGCCTGCGACAACGTGGTACTGACCGAGACGGTACAAGGCTTCTGGGAGTCGCGGCACGGGCCGATCTTCGCCCGCATGATCGATTACTTCGAGACCATGGAGTCGTGGCAGGTCGCCATCGGCGAGCACGAGCTGATCCTCGAGGCCATCGCCGCGCGCGACCCGGCCGCCGCTCGAAGCGCCATGCACGAACACATGGACAAGTTCCACCAGCGGTTCAGCGCGAGCTGGCGCCGCACCAAGGCTTCCTGAACCCCGAGGACCCGAGGAAGAACACCACGATGACTCCCTACATCCGACTCCATCCCGCCGACGACGTCGTCATCGCGCGCTCCCAGCTGCTCGGCGGCACCGCCGTCGAAGGCGTGGCCGTGCGCGGGCTGATTCCGCCGGGCCACAAGATCGCGATGCGCGACATCGCGCAGGGCGAGCCCGTGCGCCGCTACAACCAGATCATCGGCTTCGCGAGCCGCCCCATCGCCGCCGGCGAGCACGTGCACACGCAGAACCTCGACATGGGCCCCGACAAGGGCGACTTCGAACGCGACTACGCCTTCGGCGCCGACGTGAAGCCCGCCCCCACCAAGCGCGAAGCCACCTTCATGGGCATCAAGCGCGCCGACGGCCGCGTGGCCACGCGCAACTACATCGGCGTGCTGACCAGCGTGAACTGCTCGGCCACGGCCGCGCGCGCTATCGCCGACCACTTCTCTCGCAAGACCAATCCGCAGGCGCTGGCGGCCTTTCCCAACGTGGACGGCGTGGTCGCGCTCACGCACGGCACCGGCTGCGGCATGGACACGCAGGGCATGGGCATGCAGATCCTGGAGCGCACGCTCACGGGCTACGCCACGCACCCGAACTTCGCGGGCGTGCTGGTGGTCGGCCTGGGCTGCGAGGCCAACCAGATCAACGCCTGGCTCGCGACCGGCCACCTGGCCGAGGGCGAGAACCTCCGCACCTTCAACATCCAGGACACGGGCGGCACGCGCAAGACGGTCGAGAAGGGCGTGGCGCTCATCAACGAAATGCTGCCGCGCGCCAACGCGGTGAAGCGCGAGCCCTGCAGCGCGGCGCACATCACGATCGGGCTGCAATGCGGCGGCTCCGACGGCTACTCGGGCATCAGCGCCAACCCGGCGCTGGGCGCGGCGGTCGACCTGCTGGTGGCGCACGGCGGCACGGCCATCCTCAGCGAAACGCCCGAGGTGTACGGCGCCGAGCACCTGCTCACGCGCCGCGCGGTGAAGCGCGAAGTCGGCCAGAAGCTGGTGGATCGGATCAAGTGGTGGGAGCACTACACCGCCATCAACAAGGGCGAGATGAACAACAACCCCTCGCCGGGCAACAAGGCCGGCGGGCTCACCACCATCCTCGAGAAGTCGCTGGGCGCGGTCGCCAAGGGTGGCACCAGCAACCTCGAGGCGGTGTACGAATACGCCGAGCCCGTCACCGCGCATGGCTTCGTCTACATGGACACGCCGGGCTACGACCCGGTGAGCGCCACAGGCCAGGTCGCCGGCGGCGCCAACCTGATCTGCTTCACCACCGGGCGCGGCTCGGCCTACGGCTGCGCACCCTCGCCTTCGCTCAAGCTCGCGACCAACTCGGCGCTGTGGCAGCGCCAGGAGGAAGACATGGACATCAACTGCGGCGAGATCGTCGACGGCACCGCGTCGATCCAGGAGATGGGCCAGCGCATCTTCGAGCTGGTGCTGGCAACCGCATCGGGCGCGCACTCGAAGAGCGAGCAGCACGGCTACGGCCAGAACGAGTTCGTGCCGTGGCAGGTCGGTGCGGTGATGTGAACCGAGCGAACCCATCGACGGCGAGGAACGGCATGGCAACTCTTCCCTTCGGCTTTCTCGAAGGCACCGGCTTCGAGCAACTCGACCCGCGCTTCAAGGGCTGCACTCCCGGCCCCGAGCGCGTGCAGCGCCTGTGGACCGGCGCGCGCTGGTGCGAGGGCCCCGCGTGGTTCGCCGCGCACCGCACGCTGGTGTGGTCGGACATCCCGAACAACCGCATGCTGCGCTTCGACGAAGTCAACGGCACGGTGGGCACCTTTCGCGAGCCATCGGACAACACCAACGGCAACACGGTCGACCGCCAGGGCCGGCTGGTGAGCTGCGAGCACCTCACGCGGCGCGTGACGCGCACCGAGCACGACGGCACAGTCACCGTGCTGGCCTCGCACTGGAAGGGCAAGCGGCTCAATTCGCCCAACGACGTGGTGGTGCACTCGGACGGCGCCGTGTGGTTCACCGATCCGAGCTACGGCATCCTCTCCGACTACGAAGGCCTGAAGGCCGAAAGCGAGATCGGCGCCTGCCATGTCTACCGCATCGATCCGCAAAGCGGCGAAGTGGAACTCATGGCCGACGACTTCGTGAAGCCCAACGGGCTGGCGTTCTCGCCGGACGAATCGCTGCTGTACATCGCCGACACGGGAGCCAGCCATGCGGCGGACGGTCCCCGGCACATCCGAAAATTCAAGCTCGGAGCCGATGGCCGCACCTTGAGCGGCGGCGAGGTCTTCGCCGAGTGCACCAGTGGCCTCTTCGACGGCTTCCGCCTCGACACCGAAGGCCGCATCTGGACCAGCGCGCTCGACGGCGTGCACGCCTACCACCCCGACGGCACGCTGCTGGGCAAGATCCTGCTGCCCGAGCGCGTGGCCAACGTCTGCTTCGGCGGCCCCAAGCGCAACCGCCTCTTCATCTGCGCGACCACGTCGCTCTACGCCATCACACTGAACGCGAAAGGAGCCTGATCCATGTCCCATACGCTCAAGGCCGACCACCTGCAGGCCACCGTCGCCCGCATCCTCGAAGCCGCGGGCAGCTCGCCCGCCGAGGCCCGGCAGGTGGCGGCCAACCTGGTGCTGGCCAACCTGAGCGGGCACGACTCGCACGGCGTGGGCATGCTGCCTCGATATGTCGACGCAGTGGCCGAGGGCGGCCTGAAGCCGAACGCCGCGGTGCGCGTGAACCTCGACATCGGCACGCTGATGGGCCTGGACGGCCAACACGGCTACGGCCAGATTGTCGGCGTGCAGGCAATGGAGCTGGGCATCGCGCGCGCGAAGCAGCACGGCAGCTGCATCTTCACGCTGGCGCATGCGCACCATCTGGGGCGCATCGGTCACTTCGCGGAAATGGCGACGGCGCAGGGGCTGGTGTCGATGCACTTCGTCAACGTGCTCTCGCGGCCGGTGGTCGCGCCCTGGGGCGGCGGCGACGGGCGCTTCGGCACCAACCCGTGCTGCATCGGCATTCCGCTCGCAGGCGCGGAGCCCTTCGTGCTCGACTACGCGACCAGCCGCGTGGCGCAGGGCAAGATGCGCGTGGCGCACAACAAGGGCGAGCGTGTGCCCGACGGCTACCTGATCGACGAAAAAGGCGCGCCCACCAACGACCCCGGCGTGGTGGTGGTGCCGCAGGGCAACGGCCTCTTCGGCGCGCTCATGACCTTCGGCGAGCACAAGGGCTACGGCATGGCCGTGGCCTGCGAGCTGCTCGGCGGCGCGCTCACCGGCGGCGGCACCTGGCATCGGCAGGCGGACACGGCGCGCACCGTGCTCAACGGCATGCTCACGGTGCTGATTGACCCGGCGAAGCTGGGCACGCAGAAATCCTTCGACGAGGAGGCCCGCGAGTTCGTCGCCTGGCTGAGGCAGAGCCCGCCCGGGCAGGGCTTCGAAGAAGTGCAGATCGCGGGCGAGCCGGAGCGCAAGGCGCGATCGGCGCGGCGCAAAGACGGGATCTGGGTGGACGATGCGACCTGGGGGGAGATCGTCGCGGCGGGCGCGAAGGTGGGCGTGCAGGTCTCGTAGCCCCTGGCCGGCCATCCAGCCTAAGGACGGGCGCTTCGCGCCTTCTGGCCGAGCACGAGCGCGATGCCGCCCAGGATTGCCACGGAGGCCGCCGCCAGCCGCGGCGTGATCGCCTCCGACAGGAACATCACGCCGCCGAACGCCGCCAGCAGCGGCACCGACAGCTGCACGGTGGCCGCGCGCATGGCGCCAAGGCGGCTCAGGGCCGCGTACCAGACCACGTAGCCGAGCCCTGAGGTCAGCGCACCGGAGGCGACAGCGAGCACGAGGCCGGTCGCGTCCGCGCGGGCGCTGGCCGCGAACACGAGGCTCAGCGCCAGTGCGAGCGGCACCGCACGCGTGAAGTTGCGCGCGGTGGCAGCCAGCGGATCGGCCACGCCACGGCCGCGCAGCGAATACACACCCCAGGCCACGCCAGCGACCGCCATCAGCGCGGCGCCCAGCAGCGGCGGCGCGGCAATGCCCGGCAGCACCAGGTAGACGAGCCCGCCCGCCGCCATCGCGAAGCCGAGCCACGCGAGCGCCCCGAAGCGCTCGGTGCCGGAGCGCAGGCCCACGCCGAACATCGTCAGCTGGACCGCGCCGAACAGGATCAGCGCACCCGTGCCCGCCGGCAGGCTGAGGTAGGCGAAGGAGAAGAAGGCGACGTAGCCGAACAGCATGAAGGCGGCCAGCCAGTCCACGCGAGCCGGCGAGGCCTGCGGCTGCGCCCTGAAGCGCACGATGAGCCCCAGCATGAGCGCTCCCGCCACGAGCCTGACGCTGCCGAAGCTCGCGGGGTCGATGCCCTTGTGTTGCAACGCGAGCCGGCACAGCAGGGAGTTGGCCGCGAATGCGAGCATGGCCACCGTCGTGAGGAGGATGGTCCGCAGACCTTGGGGAGCACTCGCCGCGTCAGGCATGCTCGCACACCCGCCACAGGCGGGGCTCCATCGGACCGACCGTGCCATGGCTCATGCGCCCTCCGTCGAGGCAATCGGGGCAAACATCGGCTCGCCACCTGGGCTGGCGGCGAGGGGCTGGACGATGCTACTCCGCCCGAGAGCTCGAGGCGAGCCGGCCAGGGCCCCTGCAGGGTACCCCGTCAGACGATCAGCGCGATCGTCGCTTCCAGGTGCTCGGACGGCGCGCGGCGGAAGCCCGAGCGCGCGAAGCGCTGCAGCTGCCCCACCACGAAGGCCGTGAGCGCCGCGGCGCGCACCTGGGCGTCGACGCTGGGCGTGGCCGAGCCGTCGGCCGCGGCGGCGCCGCGCAGCACCTGGCGCAGCGTGGATTCGATCTTGTCGAAGAACTGGTTCATGCGCTGCTGCAGGCGCTCGTTCTCGTAGACCAGCGCGTCGCCCACCATGACGCGGGTCATGCCGGGGTTGCGTTCGGCGAACTGCACGAGCAGCGTGAGGATGCGCGCGGCCTGCTGGGCGCCGGTGGCGCCCTCGCGCTCGAGGATCTGGTTGACGAGCGTGAAGACGCTCTGCTCGATGAAATCGATCAGGCCCTCGAACATCTGGGCCTTGCTCGCGAAATGGCGATAGAGCGCAGCTTCGCTCACTTCGAGCCGTGCGGCCAGCGCGGCGGTGGTGACCCGCTCTGCGCCCGGCTGCTCCAGCATGGAGGCGAGCGCCTGCAGGATCTGCACGCGCCGCTCGCCCGGCTTGGGGCGCTTGCGCGCCGGGGGAGTGGTCGTTTCCGCAGGGGTCTCTACGCCGGAAGCACTGGTCGTCTCTTCGTTCTGCATGGGAGCGCGTGCAAAGATGTAATCAATTGATTCTCGCACAGCGCAGTGAGCACGCGCCCACGCCGGGCTCAACGGGCGCGGATCATCGTCCCGTAGGCCTGATCGGTCAGGATCTCCAGCAGCATCGCGTGCGGCACGCGGCCGTCGATGATGTGCACCGCGTTCACGCCGCTCTTGGCCGCGTCGAGCGCGCCTTCGATCTTCGGCAGCATGCCGCCGGAGATGGTGCCGTCGGCGAACAGGTCGTCGATCTCGCGCGCGCTCAGGTTCGTGAGCAGCTTGCCGTCCTTGTCGAGCACGCCGGGCGTGTTGGTCAGCAGCATGAGCTTCTCGGCCTTGAGCACGGTGGCGAGCTTGCCTGCGACGACGTCGGCGTTGATGTTGTAGCTCTCGTTCTCCTCGCCGAAGCCGATGGGGCTGACCACCGGGATGAAGGCGTCGTCCTGCAGCGCCTTGACCACGCTGGGGTCGATGGAGACGATGTCGCCGACCTGGCCCACGTCATGGTGCAGGTTGGGGTCGTTGCGGTCGGCCATCTTGAGCTTCTGCGCGCGGATCAGGCCGCCGTCGCGACCCGTGAGGCCCACGGCCTTGCCGCCGGCCTGGTTGATCAGGCCCACGATGTCCTGCTGCACCTCGCCGGCCAGCACCCATTCGACGACTTCCATGGTCTCGGCGTCGGTCACGCGCATGCCCTGGATGAAGCTGCCCTTCTTGCCCAGGCGGTTGAGCGCCGCCTCGATCTGCGGGCCGCCGCCGTGCACCACCACCGGGTTCATGCCCACCAGCTTGAGCAGCACCACGTCTTCGGCGAAGTCGGCCTGCAGCGCCGGGTCGGTCATGGCGTTGCCGCCGTACTTGATGACGATGGTCTTGCCGTGGAACTTGCGGATGTACGGCAGCGCCTGGGCCAGGATCTCGGCCTTGTCGCGCGGGGGGATGTTGAGGACGGGGTCGGTCATGGGCGGTCAGGCTCCGAAGCGGTGGACGATCAGGTGAGGCTCAAATTCTCGCGCAATCCCGGTGACAGCCGGCTGACTGCGCGGGGAACACCGTGGAACCGGTGTTGCCCCCTGCAAAAGGGAAGGCGCGCGACACTGAGTGCGCGAAGCCTGGGGGTTTGCCAGTCACGGCCTCAGCCAGCGGGGGACCTTGAAGCGCACGATCATCAGATAGGCGCCCACGTAGGTGGTCACGAACAGCAGGCAGAAGAACATCAGCACGATCGTGTTGTTCCAGAACAGCACCGCCGGCACCACCGACAGGGCCGCGAACATCCACAGGTAGGGCGAGGTGCGGTTGTTGCGCGCCAGCAGCTGGCGGGCCTCGTCGTCCGCGAAGGCCACGCGCACGATGCGGCGGAAGATCAGCTGATGGAAGTGCAGCGCGTCGGCCGTGCCCGGCGACTGCCCACGTGCCAGCTTGCGGTAGATGGAGAACAGCGTCTCCCACACCGGGTAGATCAGCAACAGCATCGGGAACCAGGGCGACACCACGCGATGGCGCTGCACCAGCGTCACGCAGGCCACGGCGATCACCATGCCCCAGACGTAGGCACCGCCGTCGCCGGCGAAGATCTTGCCGCGCGGGTAGTTCCACACCAGGAAGCCGAAGGTGGCGCCGACCAGGCAGACCACCATGGCCGCCAGCTGCCGGTCGCCGACCTGCAGCGCCACGTGCGAGATTGCCAGACAGACCAGCACGGCGACCGTGCCCGCGAGCCCGTTGTAGCCGTCGATGATGTTGAAGGCATGCGGCAGGCCGCCGATGGCCAGGGCCGCGAAGAGCACGGTGGCATAGGGAACCATCGCCAGCCAGCCGTCGACCGTCTCGAAGCCGGTGCGCGCCACGCCCAGCCCCAGCAGCCAGCACACCAGCAGCGCCGAGCCGATGGTCAGCCCCAGCCGGTAGCGCACCTTCACGCGCTGGGTGACGTCCTCGACGATGCCGCCGAGCACCGCGGGCAGGATGCACACCAGCGTGAGCATCGAGGTCGTGACCGGCCAGGAGACGTTGAACGGGTCGGTGCCGGTGATGCCGGCAGCCAGCCAGGCCACGCCCATGCCCATCAGGATGCCCGCGCCGCCCAGGCGCGGCACGTGGCCCTTGTGGAAGCGCTGGGGCATGTCGGCGCCGTAGATGCGGGCATGCCGCCGCGCACGTCGCATGAACACCTGGACCGAGAAGGCGGCGACGAAGAAACTGATGACGATCAGAGCAATCATGTGTGGGGTTTGGGGAACCCTAGAATTCCCGGGCGAAATTAGACCATGCCCACGCCCCCCTCCTCCCGCCCTCCCATCACCATTTCGATCGTGAGCCACGGCCAGCTCGCGCTGGTGCTGCCGCTGCTGGAGCAGCTGGACAGGCACAGCCGCGCCGTCATCGACAAGGTTTTGCTTACATTGAACATCCCCGAAGCCGACCTGCTTGCGGGCCGAACCTGGGGCTTCGCGGTGGAGCGGATCGAGAACGCGAGCCCCAAGGGCTTTGGCGCCAATCACAACCAGGCCTTCGAACGCTGCGGCACCGAGTGGTTCCTGGTGCTGAACCCCGACATCCGCTTCGACAACGACGTGCTGTCGCCACTGCTCGCGCAGGCCGCGACGGACGCCGGCCTGCTGACGCCGCGCATCCTGGAGCCCGGCAAGACGGAGCCCGAACCGCACCGGGCACTGCTGACGCCGCTGGAAATCGTCGGAAGAAAGAAGCCCGGCTACGTGCGACCGACGGTGCCGGCATGGATTCCAGGCCTGTTCATGCTCTTTCGCAGCAAGGCCTACCGGCAGGTCGGCGGCTTCGACGAGAAGTTCTTCATGTACGGCGAGGACTTCGACATCTGCGCCCGCACCCGCCTGGCGGGCTGGAAGCTGCAGGTGGGCGAGAACCTGCTCGCCCGGCACGACGCGCAGCGCGAGAGCCACCGCAGCAGGAAGTACCTGTACTGGCACGTGACCAGCCTGCTGAAGGTGTGGCTGTCGGCCTCGTTCTGGCGATACCTGCGACTGCAGGGCCGCTAGCCGGCCCTTCAGCCGGGACGGTCAGCCGCGCTCGAAAACGTCCTGCACGATGGCCTGCTTGCCACGGCCGAAGCGTTCATAGCGGCCGCGCGCGGCCTCCAGGAGGATCGGGAGCACGCGCAGCGGACGCGCCGCCGGCAATCCCGCCCTGAACCGCTGGTGCGCAACCTTGGCGCGCTGCGCATCCAGGCAGCCCGGCCGTACCCGGTCGCCGAGCTGCTGCAGCCGCTGCAACAGCGCCTCGGCCCGCCGCAGCCGCGCCACATGCTTGTCGCCCCGCTCCACGAAAGCCTTCGCCACCTTCTCGGACAGCGTCAGCCGACGCGCGCCGATTTGGTTGTTGCCGTGCTGACGGTAGTCGATGGTCGGCTCGGGCAGCACGTCCATGCGGCCCGTGGCAGCGGCAATAGCGGCGAGCCACTCGTCGTGCACCCACTCGGGCGAGAACGGCAGCGCCGCATCGAGCAGGCTCCTGCGGAACATAGTCGTCGCACCGGTCACCAGATTGCGGCGCAGCAGCACGCCAAAGGCCTCGCCGCCCGCAATGGCCTGCAACTCGGCCGGCTGCACCTCGAGCGCATGGAAGAGCGTGGAGCCCAGCGGCTTCAGATCGCCGTCGACCAGGCGTGCGTCCGTGTGGAGCAGCAGCAGATCGGGCCGCGCCTCGAACTGCGCCACCATGCCCGCCAGCCGCCCGGGGTGCCAGACGTCGTCCTGGTCGCACAGCGCGATGAGGTCGTGGCTGCAGGCGCGCACCGCCTGCTCGAAATTGCGCGTGACGCCCAGCGGCGGGGAGTTGCTGAACACGCGCAGCACGATGCGGTCGGCAACGCCGCACTGGGCGAGGATGTCGCGCACCACCGCCAGCGTGTCGTCGGTGGAGCCGTCGTCGGACACGACGATCTCTTGCGGCAGCGGCTCCTGAGCGCAGATGCTGCGCAGCTGCTCGGGGAGATAGCGTGCGCCGTTGCGGGTGCAGAGGGCGACGGAGACTGCGAGAGGCATCGGACCTCGATCAGACCGGAGCCACGCGAGGGGGCCAGGCGTAGCTGAAGTCTTCGCGGGCCAGCATGAGATTGGGGCTGTAGGCGGGGTCGTTCTGGATCAGGTCGCCCCAGCGCTCGTGCATGTATGCAGCTTCTTCCTGGAACTGGGCCTGCTTCTGAGGCGAAACGTCCTTGGCGCGGGTGGCCGACTCGTAGTGGAACAGCTCCGCATAGGGCGTCCACACGTTGCGCAGGCCCGCCTCGCGCAGGCGCAGGCAGAAGTCGATGTCGTTGAAGGATTCCTTCAAATGCACTTCATCGAGCCCGCCAACCTCGAGGTAGTGGCTCTTGCGGATCACGAGGCAGGCCGCAGTGACCGCGGAGAGCGTCTGGATCAGCGCCGCGCGGCCGGCATAGCCTTCACGGCCCATCGGCATGCGGCGATGTGAGTGGGCGGCAATGCCGCCTACGCCGAGGATCACGCCCGCGTGCTGCAGCGTCCTGTTCGGGAACCACAACCGCGCACCCACTGCCCCGACGCCCGGTTGCAGCGCGAGACTGACCATTTCGCCTAGCCAATCAGGCGTGATGACTTCGATGTCGTTGTTGACCAGTGCCACGAGCTCGCCATTGGCAACCGATACCGCGCCGTTATTCAGCGCCGCGTAGTTGAAGTCGCGGTCGTCGCGCAGCACGCGGACATTCGGCTTTTCGGAGGCGATACGCTTGAACCAGGCCAGGGTGTCCGGATCATCGGAGCCGTTGTCGACGATGATGATCTCGTAGTTCGAATAGCTCGTCTTCTCCAGGATCGACTGCACGCACTGCCGCGTGAGCTGCAACGCGTTGCGCGTCGGGATGATCACGGAAACCAACGGTAAGACATCCGGCAATGCGTAATGCACGCGATAGCCGAAGTCGAGGTGCTCGGCCGTGGCCCGCACACCGGTTCGCTCGAAGTGCTCGTTCAGCGCCCGCTCGCCCGCGATGGCGGCATAGGGCTTGGCGTTCATCGACTTGGCCGTGCTCTCCACATGCACGCGCCAGTGGTACAGAACGCGCGGAATGTGGCGGATCTGGCCCGGCTCGACGCGTTCCATGCACCGCAGCACCAGGTCCCAGTCCTGCGAGCCTTCCATGCCCACGCGGAAGCCGCCGACCGAACGCATGAGTTCGGTCGAGAGCACGCCAAGGTGGCTGAACATGTTCTGCGAGCGGAAGAGATCGACGTTCCAGTCGGACTTGAAATAAGGCCCGAAACGATGGCCGGCTTCATCGACCTTGTCCTCGTCTGAGTAAATCAGCTTCACGTCGGGGTGGGCCGCGATGCAATCGGCCACCCAGAAAAGCGCATGGGCCGGCAGCAGGTCGTCGTGGTCCATGAGCGCGACCCAAGGACCGGAAACCAGTTCGAGCGCGCTGTTGGAAGCGGCCGAAATGTGGCCGTTCTTCGGCCGGAACACGACCGTGATGCGCGGATCGCTCTCGCTGTACGACTTGAGGATCTCGCGCACCTCTGCCGACGGGGATGCGTCGTCTGCAATGCAGAGCTCCCAGTTCGGGTAGATCTGGCCGCGCACCGACTCGATCGCTTCGCGCAGCCAGGCCGGGTTGGGGTTGTAGGTGGGCATCACGACCGAGATCAGCGGCCGGTCGGTCATGGCGGCCACCCGCTGGACGATCTTCTCGCGCAGTTCGGGCGTCAGGGTGTCGTAGCGGTACACCCACTTCGTGTAATCGTTGTAGCCCCCGAAACGCCGGCCAAGTTCCCAGCGGATGCCCGGCCAGCCCGACTTCTTGAACATTCGCCATGCCCGCTGCACGCGCCCCATCATTCCGGGGCCTTGCCAGAGTCCGGCCAGGCCGAGGATGAATCGATAGACAGATTTCATAAAGAGATTGGGCACCGCCTCGCGGCATGCGGGCGGAGCCTTGAGGAAAAGCTGAATCAGCCGGGGCGATGCCGGAACCTGGCGTCGCGGGCCTTGCGGCAGGGGATTATCTGCGCAACCAGCTGCAACAAGAGGGCCGAAGGCCGACGTTTCGTCCGTCCCGCCAAGCCCTCCGGGGGGCTCCCTTAAAATTGGCCGGTTAAAAAGCTAAAGGAAAACGATGAGGTTACTCTCTGTGGTGCTTTCGGGAGGCGCCGGTTCCAGACTCTGGCCCGCTTCGCGCCAGGCCTTTCCCAAGCCGTTCATGAAGCTCGGGGATTCCACGCTGCTTCAACAGGCCGTCGAACGCGGGCAGGCCTGCGGCACCGGTGACCTGATGATCGTGACCAACAAGGATCACCTGTTCCTGACGAAGGACGTGCTCGGGCAGATGAGCGACCCGCCATCGACGACTTTCCTCCTCGAACCCAAGGGGCGCAATACCGGCCCGGCAATTGCGCTGGCCGCGCTTCAGTGTGCTCGCCAGTTCAGCGGCGACACGGTGATGCTCGTCCTGTCCGCAGACCACCTCGTTCCGGACGTGGAAGCCTTCGTCGCCAGCGCTACCGAGGCCTTCCGCCTGGCGCAGGAAGGTAACCTCGTCGTGTTCGGCGTGAGCCCGACCAGTCCCGACACCGGCTTCGGCTACATCGAGGTCGAGCACGTCTCGCGCGAAAGCCAGTCGGTCAAGCGCTTCGTAGAGAAGCCCGACCTCGAGACCGCTCAGAAGTACCTCGCCACGGGCCGCTACTACTGGAACAGCGGCATGTTCGCCTTCACGGCGGACACGATCGTCGCTGCACTCGAGAAGCACGCCCCCGATGTCATCAGGGCGGCGCGGCATGCGTTGGAAACCTCGAAATCCGTAGGCAACTCGGTCAATTTCGACCTGCACGCGTTCGGCCTGCAGCCGGATATCAGCATTGATTACGCGGTGCTGGAGCACGCTTCCAACGTACATGTAGTCCCCGCCAAGTTCGGGTGGAGCGACGTGGGCTCCTGGCCCGCAGTCTCCAACGCGCTGACGCCTGACGCCAGCGGCAACACCCTCCCCGACGACGTCGTTGCTCTGGATACCACGGGCACGCACGTACAGGTCGAGAGCTATGGCCCGAAGGTCGTTGCCACCGTGGGGGTCCGCGACCTCGTGATCGTCGACACGCCCGATGCGCTGCTGGTGCTTCACAAGGACAGCGCGCAGAAGGTGAAGAAGGTCGTCGACGTGCTCAAGGCCCGCAAGCACGAGACGGTGCACCTTCCGCCCGTGGTCCATCGTCCCTGGGGAACCTACGCATCGCTCAAGGAAGAAGAGGGCTATAAGGTCAAACGCATCACGGTGCGACCCGGCGAGGCGCTGTCGCTGCAGTATCACCACCAGCGCGCCGAGCACTGGGTGGTGGTTCAGGGCCGTGGCATCGTGCAGATCGGAGAAACCGAGTACGAAACCCTCCCCGGTCAATATCGCTACATTCCCCTGAAGGAAAAACATCGCCTGACCAACATCGGCGATGAGGAACTGGTGCTCATCGAAGTCCAATGCGGCGGGTACCTGGGCGAGGACGACATCGTCCGCCTCGCAGACACCTACGGCCGTACATGAGTCAAGTCCACTCCAATCTTCATCGAAGCGCCCTTTCCGACTGGTGGCAGGGCACCCGCCGCACAGACATCTGGTGGACCCTCGCCTGGTTCGACATCGTCCTGCGCTATCGCCGATCGATGCTCGGGCCGATGTGGCTCACGCTGAGCATGGGCGTGATGATCGCCGGCATGGGGCCGCTCTACAGTTCTCTGTTCGGCACCGAGCTCTCCCGCTTCTTCCCGCACTTGGCGCTGGGCATCATCTTCTGGGGCTTCTTCTCCAGCATCGTGACGGACGCCTGCAACGCGTTCATCGGGTCGTCCAACTATCTCAAGCAGGGCTACTTTCCGATCAGCCTGTTCGTGTGGCGCAGCCTCGCACGCAACCTGATCCAGTTCGCTCACCAGATCGTGCTCTACATACCCGTGGCGATCTGGGCTGGCGTGTCGCTGTCCTGGTCGGTGCTGCTCGTGCTGCCGGCCTTTGCCATCCTGATCATCAATGCGCATGCGCTCGGCCTGCTGCTGGGGCTGATCTGCACACGCTACCGCGACGTCACCCAGATCATCACCAGCGTGATGCAGATGCTGATGTTTCTCACGCCGGTCTTCTGGCTGCCCGAGAACCTCCCCGGCCGCGCCAAGTACGTGCTGTGGAACCCATTCGCGCAGATGCTCGACCTGCTTCGCACGCCCCTGATGGGCGGCACCGCGCACATCCACAGCTGGATCGGCATCCTGTTCTGGACGGCGGTTTGCCTAACCCTGGCCATCCTGATTTTCTCGAAGTACCGTCGCCGCGTCGTCTACTGGCTCTGATCCATGGCATTCATTTCCCTCAAGAACGTCTCCGTCAATTTCCCGATCTACGGAGCCGGCGCGAACTCGCTCAAGAAGACGCTCGCTGCCTCGGTGACCGGCGGGCGTTTCGGCAAGGAAACCGGCGTGACCGTGGTGCAGGCGCTCAGCGGCATCAACCTCGAACTCAAGAGCGGGGATCGGCTCGGTCTGGTCGGCCACAACGGGGCGGGCAAGTCGACGCTTCTGCGCACGCTCGCCGGGGTATACGAGCCGTCGTCGGGTGAATTCACTCGTCAGGGCACGGTTGCCAGCCTGATCGATCCTTCGCTGGGCATCGAGATGGACGCTACAGGTGTGGAAAACATCATGCTCCGCGGCCTTGTGATGGGCATGAGCAAGAAGGACATCGATCGCCTCACGCCCGAGATCTGCGAATTCAGCGGTCTGGGCGAATACGTCAACATGCCTGTTCGCACCTATTCGACCGGCATGATGATGCGCCTCGCGTTCTCGATCTCGACGAGCGTCGAGGCTGACATCCTGCTGATGGACGAATGGCTGTCGGTGGGCGATGCCGAGTTCACCGAGAAGGCCGAGAAGCGGATGCGGGATGTGGTTTCAAAGTCCGGGATCTTGGTGCTCGCATCGCACTCGCCGGAGCTCATCGCCAAGGAGTGCAACAGGGTGATCCACCTCGAGCACGGGCGGATCGTCGAGCAGTAATCATCATCTGACTTGGCCGGTAGCCCACCGGCCCGGCTCAGCGTCCCTGTCGCCGCAACGCCTCGATCTCTTCGAGGCGCGCCCTGATCCTCCGTCCCGCGGCTTCCAGGGACAGATTGGCCTCGGCACTTGCCTTGGCACGAGCGCCGATCTCGCGCGCCCACGCCTGATCGTCGTACACACGGCGCATGAGCTGCGCGGCATGCTCCACCGACGGCGCCGCCCACTCGAGGTCGGCGTCGTACGGAGGAATGGGCTTGCCGAGCTTTACGAGCTCGTACGGCACCAGCAGGCTGTTGCCGTCATCCATGAAGTCGACATTGCCCGAAAAGTTGGTGGCGATCACGGGCTTGCCCATGAGCATGGCCTCGGCCATCGTGAGGCCCAGGCCCTCGCTGCGATGCAGCGATACATAGGCATCGCAGGCGTTCATGAGCGAGAGCACCTCGTCGGGGCTGAACACCTGGTCGATGACGGTGATGTTCGAGTCGGCGGCAGCATCGCGCAGTTTCTGCAATTCCGCCGGATGCCGGTCTCCGAACGAAGTCTTGAGCACCAGCGAGACCTTGTCGTCCTTGCGGAAGGCGTCCCTGAAAGCTCGGATCAGCCCCAGCGGGTTCTTGCGCTCCATGACACTCATCATGTGGAACGTGAACAGGAAGGTGTAGCGATCCTCGTCCAGGCCGAAGTCGCTGCGCTTTCGCACCTCGAACGGAGTCAGCCGCACGCCGGGGAACAAGGTCCGAACCGGGATGGGCAACCGCTCGCGCAAGCCGCGCGCGATGAACTCCGTCGCGGTCCATACCTCGTCGACCTGTTTCGCGCAATCGACCCACGCGTCGGGGATGGAGTCGAACTCCCAATACCAATAGGCGATCCTGTACGTGCGGGGCGTACGTTCGGCGAGGTCGGATCTTGCGTAGGACTCCGGGAAGAAGGGGTCGGGCTGCGTATGAATGACAGTTATGTCGTGCACTTCGGGACCGCCGAAGTCGACATGATGCGGATCGTCCTTCGCATCGGTCCGCAGGTCGCGCAGCGACGTGTCCACGCCGGCCTGCCCCAGTGCCTCCGCGATCGACTCGACTGACACCCGAAGGCCCGAGGGGTAGCAGAAATGGCCGATGATGTTCACGCCCGGCTTGAGCAACTCCGACGCCACTGCCGGCAGATCCAAAGCCTGGCACCATTGGCGCGCCGTGGCACTCAGGCCGGCATCCCCCTCGGGGGAACCCAGCCAACCGATCAGTGCGCGCGCCTGACCAACATCCGAAAGCGCCAGCGGATACTTGGTCGACCATGCGCCTCGTGCGCCGTACCCGATACGTAACTGCAGCGCTGGCTCATGCCACTCGGGAGCGACGGCAACATCGACCCAGCGCGGATCGGCGCCATAGTGGCGGACGAACCACGACGCAAATTCGGGCCACCCGAAGACAGTCAACGCATCGGGAAACCTCCGCTGCCAGTCGGGCGTAAATTCATATGCCCGCGCCAGTTCCATCCTCGGGTTCTCGGCCGCCTGCATGAAGAGCCAGAGAACTTCCTCGCGCCGCAGGTGAGTCTCGGTCTCGCTCCATACGTGCTGCATGAACCATCCGAACAGGCCGTGCTGGCCGGCGGGGGTCAGCCCGTGAGGCAAGACCTGTCTGATACGTGCGTCGGCCAGGAACGCCTGCCGCGCCCGCGCGGCAAAATCGCCGGAAAAAAGCCCAACGACATGCATCTGCGAAGCAGGTGTCAGCCCTGTGCTCCGCGCACCTTCGTCGCTCTGAAGCCACGCCAGGAAGGTATTTTTGTCGGCTGCCTCAGACAAAGCATAGGGAAACCTCGCATACAAGTCCTTACGGCCGCGCAACAGAGACATGCAAAAACGTGCCGCGGCCCACCTGTCGTCGACTGCCCTGGAATCGGCGGGGGCGCCAAGAATCGATGGCAGCGGCAGACCCGCCGCTTCGGACAATGCGGAGTCGCTGTACAAATCCAGCAGCGGCATGGCGGCAGACGCGTTCCCCTGCGCCAGGGACTCCAGGCGCGAGCGCTCCCTCTCGACTAGGCCATCCAGCAACCTCGCCCGCTCCTGCATGGCTGCCCGTTCCCGCAGAAAACGGATTCGCTCGGGCATGCGCCACGGTGTCATCAGCCAAAAAGCGGCCTTGGGAACTCTTCGCACGTTTCGGCGCAGCGAATCTAGCCCTGTCATTCGTTATTTACTTTCACTAGCAACCGTAAATTCTTCCGGATCGTGGTGTATCCGCTGGGAGATGATGCCCAAAAATACGCATTCTCACCTCGTAAAATGCGAAACATCCACCTTTCCGAGTGCATGCTTCCGAAGAACGGCCACGATTGTGGCGGCCAGTTCCCTTTGCACTTTCGTTAACAACCAGATGACGTTTATCTCATACGCGCAGAACTTCGAAGACGTCATGCTCTGGCGCGCACTCGGGCACGTGCCTGCCGGGAGATACATCGATGTGGGCGCCCAGGACCCGGTCGTCGATTCGGTCAGCAAGGCTTTCTACGAGCATGGCTGGCGCGGCATCCACGTCGAGCCGGTTCCCCGTTACGCGGATATGCTGCGCCGCGATCGCCCTGATGAAACAGTGTTGCAACTCGCGCTGTCGGATCAGGCGGGAATCCTCGAACTCAACGTGTTCGAGGACACCGGCCTCAGCACTGGCATCAAGGAATTCGCCGACCGCCATCGCACGCAGGGCCTCGCACACCAGACCGTCGCCACGCCGATGCTGCCCATGCGTACCGCGTTCGCATCGCTGACTGGGCAGCCGGTGCACTGGCTCAAGATTGATGTCGAGGGACTAGAAGAGTCCGTATTGCGCGGCTGGGACAGCGAAGCACTTCGCCCTTGGATCATCGTCATCGAGGCGACCGTGCCGATGTCCACCGAAATCCGTTATCAGGGCGCCGAGGACATTCTGCTGGCTGCTCGCTACGAGTTCGTCTATTTCGATGGCCTTAATCGCTTCTATGTGGCAGCCGAGCACCCGGAGTTGAAGGCGGCCTTTTCCTCGCCTCCCAATGTGTTCGATGGCGTGCGTCTGAGCGGCTTGGCCAGTTCCGAACTGTGCCGAGGACTTCTGGAAGCCCATCGCGCCGAAACGGAGATGCTCGGCGAGACACTGCGCCTCCTGCGCAGAGAAGCCTTGAATACGCAGACCGAGGTACAGCGCAGGCAGCGCGAGGTCGAGGCGCAGGCCCAACACAGACTGCATGAAATCGAGGTACGAGCTCAGCGCGACCTGCAAGCCGCATCGGCTGCCCTGGAGTTTGCGCAGGCCCAGTGCAGCGAGGTTCAACATCGTTTGGACGCAGTTCTCGACAGCACTTCCTGGAAAGTCACTGCGCCCATGCGCTCGGTCGGCACGCTGTGCCGCAAGCTGGCCTCAGCCGCCCGTGAGGGCCGTATCAAGAGCGGTATCAAGCACCGCATCAAAGCCGTGCTGCGCGTATGTGCGCGCTCTCTCGCAAGACACAGTCGACTCCAGCGTAGCGTTTCGGCATGTCTGAAGCTCTTCCCCTATGTGCATCAGCGGCTTCGTGCCGCACTTGCACCACCTCCAGCGAACATCGAAAGACCGGGGAACGATTTACCCCCTACACGCCCATTGAACATCAACGACCTGACTCCGGCTGCCGTACAGATTTATGCAGTTCTGAGTGAAGCGCACAGTCAGACAAAATAACTCATGAGAATTGTCATCGACTTGCAAGGCGCCCAAAACGAAAGTCGCTTTCGCGGGATCGGCAGATACAGCCTTGCATTAGCCCAGGCCATGGCGAGAAACGCTGGCGGCCACGAGATTCTTGTAGCCCTCAACGGAAGCTTCCCCGACACCATCGAGCCCTTGCGTGCGGCACTCGACGGACTCGTGCCACAGGACAACATCCGCATCTGGCGTGCGCCCGGGCCCGTCGACGTCGCGCACCCCGAGAACGAAGCACGGCGCTCGATTTCCGCGCTGATCCGGGAAGACTTTCTCGCGTGTCTGCAGCCGGACATCGTGCACGTCACGAGCCTATTCGATGGCTTGGGTGACGAGACGGTCTGCACGATACGCTCTCGGCTCAACTCCGCCCCGACCGCCGTCAGTTTCTATGACGCGATACCACTGATCTATCCGGAGCAGTACCTTGCACCGAACCCTGCATTTGAAGCCTTCTACAGGCACCAAATCGAGCATTTGAAGCGGGCCGATCTACTCCTGGCAATTTCGGAGTCGGCTGCGCGAGAAGCCGAACAGCACGTTGGCATCTCCAACGATCGCATCGTTTCGATTTCCTCCGCTGCAGACGAGATCTTCCGCCCAGGCGAGGTATCGCAGGCGGAGGAGGCTCGTCTCAGAACCAGGCTCGGGATATCCAAGAGCTTCATCATGTACTCGAGCGGGGCCGATGAACGCAAGAATCATCTCCGGCTGATCGACGCCTTCTCGAGGATTGCGCCGGACCTCAGGGCCGGATATTCGCTGGTCTTTGTGGGAGGCATGCCCGCTGACCGCGAAAGCCACTTCCGTGCGCATGCCAGCAGCCGGGGCCTAGGGTCCGAAGATTTCATTTTGACCGGGCGTGTCAGCGACTCCGATCTCGTCAATCTGTATCGTCTCTGCTCGTTATTCGTCTTTCCCTCGATCTCCGAAGGGTTTGGTTTGCCGGCTTTGGAAGCCATGTCGTGCGGTACGCCAACCCTCGCGTCGAATACGACGAGCCTGCCGGAGGTAATGGGACGCGAAGAAGCCATGTTCGATCCCCTGGACGTGGACGCGCTGACTCGCAAGATCAGCACAGTGCTGTCCAGCGACGAGTTGCTCGCAAGACTGAAGACCGATGGCCTCGAGCAGGCACGGAGGTTCTCTTGGGATCACACGGCAAAGCGAGCGCTGCTGGCAATGGAGAAGCTCCACTCGGCACAAGTGGCCACGACCAAGTCGCACAGGATCGACCCCCTGACGGAAGTGACGAATGTCGTCCGACTGGCGGGCGATCGATTGAGCACGGACGATCTTCTGCTTGTTTCGCAGTCTCTCGCGACCAATGCCGCGCTAGATGCAAGATCCGCTTCCAGGCAATTGCTTGTAGATATTTCCGAAGTCTTGAAGAGCGATGGGAAATCAGGAGTACAGCGTGTCGTTCACGGCGTACTTCGATCGTTGATTGCCTCGCCGCCGCCCGGCTTTCGGATTGAACCGATCTACTCCGGCACGGAGGACATCGGTTTCCGCTACGCAAGGCGTTTTGTCAAGAACAACTATGCCGGCGCAGACCTCAAGACTTCCGCTGCCGGACTTGCGGATGATGTGATCGAAGCAGGTCCCGGCGACGTTTTTCTGGGACTGGACCTTCATCACGCCATCATTCAACGCCATGAATTCTTCGAGGGCCTGCGAAGGAATGGGATCAGGACATATTTCGTTCTCTATGACTTGCTGCCGCTCCATCTGCCTCAGTATTTCTTCAGCGGCCTAGAGCGCCTTCACTCGCAATGGGTGCGTCAGATCTGCCGATCCGACGGTGTCATATGCATTTCCAATGATGTGGCTGAGGACTTGCTGAATTGGCTCAAGGTCGAACAACCAAAGAGATTGCGCCAACTGAATGTAGGCTGGTGGCATCTGGGCTTCGATGAATCAAAGAAAACCGTCGAAGCTCCATCGGCTCCTTCACAGGAGTTGCTCTCGAATATCACGAAGCACGAGAACGTATTCCTGGCGGTCGGAACGGTGGAACCACGCAAGGGCCACGCGCAATTGCTCTCTGCCTTCGAATTCTTGTGGAGCAGGAATATCGACGCCTGCCTGGTCATCGTCGGAAAATGCGGATGGTCTGTCGAGGACTTGTCACTGAAATTGCAAACACATCGCGAGCGGGGATCGCGGCTTTTCTGGCTCGAGAATGCCGATGATGCAACGCTCAACTCGCTATACAGAACTGCCAGCTGCTTGATTGCTCCCAGCTTTGCCGAGGGCTTCGGGTTGCCTTTGATCGAAGCGGCATCGCATGGAATTCCCATCATTGCCCGGGACATTCCTGTTTTCCACGAAGTCGCCGCAGGACACGCCTACTATTTTCGTGGCGAAACGAGCGAAGCGCTCGCACTTGCAATCGAAAAGTGGCTTGTCCTTAGGGAGCAGGGGGCAGAACCCCCTTCCGATGGAATTCCTCGGCTCAATTGGTCAAAAAGCACCCAAGATCTCACGAACATCTTCGTCAACAGCAATTGGCAATACGCCTGGAAATCCGAGCCCCGACTCTTTCTCGACGTTTCCACGCTCATTCATACGGACGCAAGAACCGGTGTTCAACGGGTAGTCCGCAGTCTTCTGCAAAATCTGCTCAAGACTCCTCCGAAGAACACCACGGTCTGTCCTATCTGGTTCGACGGAACCGACTACCGGCACGCGGTCAAGCTGGTCGCACGAATCTTTCGCGGCATCACGTCCAGCGCGGAAGAGCCTGTCGTCAAGTTCGAAGCACACGACTGTTATCTCGCCCTGGATCTCAATCTGGGTTCGCAGCCATCCATGGAGTCTGTGCAGGCCCGCATCAAGGCACACGGCACGAGAATCTGGTTTCTCGTGTACGACTTGCTGCCGATCCATCATCCCGAATGGTGGGTGCCCGGGATGAGTGAAGCATTTAATGCTTGGTTTGAAAGTGCCACCCGAGTCGCGGATGGGTTCGTCTGTATCTCCGAAGCCACTGCCATCGATGTTCGAGAGGTATTGTCGAGACTCATCCCCCAAGGTCAAAGCCTTCCGGAGGTCCGCAGCTTCCACATTGGTGCGGATATCGAGAACAGCCTGCCCAACAAGGGGCTTCCCCACGACGCGGAAAAGCTGCTGGCGCAGTTGCGGCAGCACCCGTCGTTTCTCATGGTTGGTACCATCGAGCCTCGCAAAGGCCACTCGCAGGCTTTGGCCGCATTCGAGCAACTGTGGGGAGAGGGGCTCGACATCAGCTTGGTCATCGTTGGCAAGGCTGGCTGGATGGTCGACGATCTCGTTCGGCAACTTTCCAGTCATCCTCGTCTCGGCAAGGGCCTGCATGTTCTTCAAACAGCGAGCGACGAATACTTGGCACGGATCTATGCCGAGAGCACCTGCCTCCTGGCACCAAGCGAAGGAGAAGGATTCGGTCTGCCATTGATCGAGGCCGCGCAGCATGGATTGCCGATCCTCGCGCGCGACCTGCCGGTGTTCAAGGAGGTTGCCGGTGCGCACGCCGCCTACTTCCACGGCCGCGAGCCAGGCGGCCTAGCGGCAGCAATCAAGAGCTGGCTGGCATTGCATGCCCAGGATGGGCATCCGAAGACCCAGTCCATGCCATGGTTGACTTGGGAGCAAAGCGCTCGACAGCTGGAAACTGCAATCAACTTCGATCCTGTAAATCACACACCACCAAACACTCACCCGAATTGCCAGGCCAAGGTATCGGCATCCCCATCAATCAATCCATCTTCAAAATGACTTCAAACATGAAACGAACCGCAGTAGTAACCGGCATCACCGGACAGGATGGAGCCTATCTGGCAGAGCTTCTGCTGGCCAAGGGCTACGTCGTCTACGGCACATACCGTCGCACGAGTTCGGTGAACTTCTGGCGGATCGAGGAGCTCGGGATTCAGAACAACCCCAACCTGCATCTGGTGGAATACGACCTGACCGACCTGGGTAGTTCCCTGACGCTGATTCGCGACACCGCTCCAGACGAGGTCTACAACCTCGCAGCCCAGAGTTTCGTGGGCGTGAGCTTCAACCAGCCCACTGCCACGGCCCAGATCACCGGCGTGGGAGCGCTGAACCTGCTCGAAGCCATCCGCCTGACGAATACCAAGATTCGCTTCTACCAAGCCTCGACCTCCGAAATGTTCGGCAAGGTCCAGGCGGTTCCGCAGGTCGAGGACACGCCCTTCTACCCGCGCAGCCCGTACGGCGTCGCCAAGCTGTATGCGCACTGGATCACGATCAACTATCGTGAGAGCTACGACATCTTCGGGTGCAGCGGCATCTTGTTCAACCACGAGAGCCCGCTGCGCGGCCGCGAGTTCGTGACTCGCAAGATCACCGACAGCGTCGCCAAGATCAAGCTCGGCAAGCTCGATGTGCTGGAGCTCGGAAACCTCGACGCCAAGCGCGACTGGGGATTCGCCAAGGAATACGTCGAGGGGATGTGGCGCATGCTGCAGGTCGACGAGCCGGACACCTATGTGCTGGCGACCAACCGCACCGAAACCGTTCGCGATTTCGTGAGCATGGCATTCAAGGGCGCCGGTATTGTGGTCGAGTTCAAAGGGAGCGGAGAAAACGAATCGGCCGTGGATACGGATACCGGCAAGACAGTGATGCGCGTGAACCCCAAGTTCTACCGTCCGGCCGAGGTCGAGCTGCTCATCGGCAATCCAGCCAAGGCCAAGCAGAAGCTCGGCTGGGAGCCCACTACAACCCTCGAGCAACTCTGCCAGATGATGGTCGAGGCCGACCTCGAGCGAAACAGGAAAGGCTTCTCGTTTTGAAGATATTCCTGACCGGCGCAGAAGGCTTCACCGGTCGCTACTTCATCGATCGCGCCACGGCTGCCGGGCATCAGGTGATTCCTATGCAGGCGGACCTGACGAATCGGGAAACGCTGGAGCGGGAGGTACTTTCGGTGCAACCCGAGGTCGTCGTCCATCTGGCGGCGATCAGCTTCGTCGGGCATGCGGACAACAGTGCCTTCTACGCAGTGAATGTGGTCGGAACGACGAATTTGCTCGAAGCGTTGACTCGCTTGCCCTCGGCACCGCATCGTGTGCTGCTCGCCAGCAGTGCGAACATCTATGGCAACAGCGAGCAATCGCCGCTGGCGGAGACCCAGCCGCCAGCGCCGGTCAACCACTACGCGATGAGCAAGCTGGCGATGGAATACATGGCCAGGACCTTCGCCGACCGCTTGAACCTCGTCATCGCGCGCCCGTTCAACTACACGGGCCGCGGCCAAGACGTCAACTTCGTCATCCCGAAGCTCGCCAAGCATTTCGCCGAGCGAGCTGACTCCATATCGTTGGGCAATCTGGACGTGGAACGCGAATTCAACGACGTGCAGATGGTGTGCGACGCCTATCTTTGCCTCATGAAGCATGGCCGTCCTGGCGAAGCCTACAACGTGTGCTCGGGCCAGCCCCATACCCTTCGCGAGGTGATCGCATGCTTCGAGAAGGTCACCGACCATCGAATGGATGTCGAAATCAATCCGGCCTTCGTCCGCAGGAACGAAGTGCATCGCCTCTGCGGCAATCCCGACAAGCTGAACACCTTGCTGCGTGAATGCGGTGTCAACATTGCTCCGCCCACGCTTTCGGAAACCCTCTCGAGGATGCTCTGACCCGTTTGCCAGCCAGCGCGGAGAGGCCATGCCTGAACCAAGAATCCCCGGCATTCCGCTTCACTCAACCACAACAACATCATGAGCCAGTCCATGTCGACGACTCTTTACCGAGGGCAGCGCGTTGCGCTGATCGTGCCCTGCTACAACGAAGATCCCACCATCGCGAGTGTGATCAACGGCTTTCGCGCGGCCATGCCATGCATCGACATCTATGTCTTTGACAACATGTCGAGTGACAAGACGGCCGATATCGCGAGAGCCGCAGGTGCTCAAGTGAGGACGGTCACCTTGCGCGGCAAGGGCAATGTCGTGCGGCGCATGTTCGCGGACACCGAGGCGGATGTCTACGTGATGGTGGATGGCGATGGCACCTACGATGCCTCCTCCGTCTGCCGGATGGTGGACAAGCTGCTCGACGAGGGGCTTGACATGGTTGTGGGGTGCCGGGAAACGAGCGCCGAAGAGGCTCACGCCGCCTATCGGCGCGGTCATCAGTGGGGCAACAAGATGCTCACTGGAAGCGTCAAAGGCATATTCGGCGGCGATTTCAACGACATGCTCTCTGGATACCGGGTCTTCTCGCGGCGCTACGCCAAGTCCTTCCCGGCACTGTCGCGGGGTTTCGAGACCGAAACCGAGTTAACGGTGCACGCACTCGAGCTGCGCATGCCCTACGGGGAACTGATGACGCCGTATGGGTCCAGACCAGAGGGATCGGCAAGCAAGCTGTCCACCTACCGTGACGGCTGGCGCATCCTCAAGACGATCATCCGGCTTCACGCAAGCGAGCGTCCCATTGCATTTTTCGGTGCGTGGGCCGCTGCGTTCTGCATCGCCGCGCTCGTGCTCGCCTTCCCGCTTCTGATCCAGTACCTCGAAGCAGGAAACGTCCCCCGGCTTCCCACGGCGGTGCTGTCCGCCTCGCTCATGCTCATGTCCATGCTTGCCCTGACCTGCGGGTTGATCCTGCAGAACATCACCCAGGGCCGGCACGAGATGAAGTGCCTGGCCTTCCTCGGTATTCCGGCCACTCGCGCCGACACCACGGCCGGGCACTGAGAAGATGAAATTCCTGAAAGAGACGAGGGTTCCGATCTGGCTGGTCCTGGGTCTGGGCGCACTGGTCTATTGCTACTTCTATCTGAACCACCCGGCTCTGCCAGGCAACAACCTCGCGTACCCCAGAGGGTGGTGGGGCTGGTTCGATCAAGGGGAATACATCAAGGCAGCAGCCGCCATCAGGGCAGGAGACTTTTCTCCCGGCAAGCATGCCTATCCGCCACTGTACCCCGCGATCGGTTCGATCTTCCTGCCGTTCCTGCCGGTACACCCGTTCTTCTTCTTCAACCTGCTGGGCCTGCTGGCGTTCTCATACGTCTTCGTCGCGTTCGCAACACGTTACGTATCGCAGCTCGAAGCATTCTTGTTGCTTGCGATTTCGCTGTACTTCAACGAAATCATCATCCTCAACTTCGCGATCCCGTGGACGACCACGGGCACCGCGGTGATATATGCAGCGACCATCTACCAGCTTCTCCGAAAGTCGAAACAGGAAAAGCTGAATAGTGGAATAGCGCTGGAGAGCATCAAGGCTTTTTGCTTCTCGGGTCTGTTCAGCCTTCTGGTAGTCCTTCGTCCAGTCGATGCAGGAGCCGCTGCCGTCTTCTACCCGGCATACCTGTATTTCTCGTACAAAAGCCTGAGCCTGAGCGGGACGGCAGCCCCAACACGCAACGCGTTCCTCTTCGCTCAGGTGGTTGCACTCGGTGCCGGGCTGCTCATCGGGATCAGCCTGTTTTTCCTGTTCAACCTGAAGGTCTACGGCCAGATATTGGGTGGCTATTTCAAGTCGACAGCGGTGGGCTCCGGCTATTTCCCTCTGGAGCTGCCGAGGAAGATCTTCTCGCTGGTCTTTGATTCGTACACGTTTTTCCTGGAGCCCAATGGATCGCTGGTCACGCATTTTCCATGGTTGATATTGGGCATCGTGGGAACGCTTGCGGCTCTGTTGCGTGGCCCGGCGCTGCTTCGCATGATGGCGGCAGCCATCTGCCTGCAGTTCTGCCTGTATGCGCCCTATGGCGACCTGCTGCCAAACGGGGTCTATAGGTACTACAACATCCACTACTTCAAGTGGATGTTTCCGTACCTTGCATTCTTTGGCTGGCTCGTGGTCCGATGGATATTTGAAGGTTCCGAAACTCCGCGCGCCAAGAGACTCGCTTTCCGGTCTCTAGCTGTTGTTGTCGCTGTCAGCGCGATGCTAGCCGTTCAATACAAGGTAAAACCGGCGTCGCCAATTGCCATCGAAAAAATCGGTCCCAGCAACAGCATCTCCTTCTCGGCCAACGGGGACGGCATCGACTTCATCGATTTCTACGGCTTGGCCGGGGGCTTCAACGAAATCTACCTCGGCGACCACCATATGCTCGCAGATGGAAAACCATTGATTCGCGTCAGGGAATTCCGACTGCTGCCCGCGCCATGGGGGGTACGCGTTTTCTTCAATCGACGGATAAGAGCCAAGGAGTTCCTGCTCACACCCGACAAAGGTGTCAATCCACCTTCAGATGAATTGAAGATAAAAGCCTCGACCTATCGGTTCAGTCTGGGGTGGCCTCGTCTTGTCCATGACGATCCACGATGACCGCGCCCCCTGCGGTCACTGCTGGAACACTTCAGCAGCGTCGAAGGTGGCTCCTGCTGCATCCTTTGCGGACAACACAGGGGCACCGCCGACATCAGGCCACTGGACGCCGATCGATGCATCATCCCAACGGATGCACCGCTCGTGCGCCGGCGCATAGTAGTCGGTGGTCTTGTAGAGAAAGTCGGCCGTCTCGCTCAGCACCAGGAATCCGTGGGCAAATCCTGCCGGCACCCACAACTGCCTGTGATTGCTGGCCGAAAGCTCGACGCCGACCCAACGGCCAAAGGTGGGTGACGCGCGCCGGATATCCACCGCAACATCGAACACGGCGCCGCTGACCACTCGCACGAGTTTTCCCTGCGGCTGCTGGATCTGATAGTGCAGCCCGCGCAGCACGCCTTTAGCCGAGCGCGAATGGTTGTCCTGCACAAAATCGACGTGCTGGCCAACAGCCTCGTCGAACGCCTTCTGGTTGAAGCTTTCCAAGAAGAAGCCGCGCGCATCGCCAAAGACCTTGGGCTCGATCACGAGCACATCGGGAATCGCAGTCGGCGTCGCCTTCACGAGCGCACCTCCTCACCCAGCAGATGCTTCAGGTATTTGCCATATCCACTCTTGGCCAACGGCGCCGCCAGCTTCTCGAGCTGCTCGCCCGTGATGAACCCATTGCGCCACGCAATCTCCTCCGGACACGCAATCTTCAACCCCTGCCGATGCTCCAGCGTCGCGATGAACTGGCCTGCTTCCAGCAGGCTATCGTGCGTTCCCGTGTCCAGCCACGCATAGCCACGTTGCATGATCTGCACGTTCAGCTGATCGAGATCCAGATACGCCTGATTCACCGCGGTGATTTCCAACTCGCCACGCGCGCTCGGCTTCACCGCCTTAGCGATGTCCACCACCTGGTTGTCGTAGAAGTAGAGGCCGGTCACCGCATAGCTGCTCTTTGGCTTGAGCGGCTTCTCCTCGATGCTGCTCGCCTTGCCCTTGTCATCGAATGCAACGACGCCGTAGCGCTCCGGGTCCTGCACGTGATAGGCGAATACGGTGGCACCGGACTCCTTCGCATCCGCATCGGCCAGCAGGTGCACGAAGTCATGGCCATAGAAGATGTTGTCGCCCAGCACCAGCGCGCTCGACGAATTTCCTACGAATTTGTCCCCGATGATGAACGCCTGTGCCAGCCCGTCCGGACTCGGCTGCACCGCATACTGCAGGTTGATACCCCACTGGCTGCCATCACCCAGCAGTTGCTGGAAGCGCGGCGTGTCCTGCGGCGTGCTGATGATCAGGATGTCGCGCATGCCACCCAGCATGAGCGTGCTGAGCGGGTAGTAGATCATCGGTTTGTCGTACACCGGCAGCAGCTGCTTGCTGATCGCCAGGGTCGCGGGATGCAGGCGCGTGCCCGAACCACCGGCCAGGATGATGCCCTTGCGTTGCGTCGTCTTGGTCATGCTCTTTCTTCTCGTGGGATTCTTCAAAGGATCTCGCGCAGCATGCGCGCGACGCCTTCCTGCCACGGGGGCAGGCGCAGGCCGAACGTGGTCTGCAGCTTGCGGGTGTCGAGGCGCGAGTTGTGCGGGCGCTTTGCCGGGGTCGGGAATGCGCTGGTCGGAACGGGCTCGACGGCGTCGGGCCCGGCCTTGAGTTCGACGCCTGCCTGCTGCGCCATTTCGAGCACGAAGCGCGCGTAGCCGTACCACGTCGTCTCGCCGCCGGCGATCGCGTGATAGAGGCCGGCCTTGGAAGGGTCCTGCAGCGTCGCGCGGATGGCGTGCGCCGTCACGTCGGCCAGCAGCTCCGCGCCGGTGGGCGCACCGAACTGGTCGTCGATGACGGTGAGCTTGTCGCGCTCCTTGGCCAGCCGCAGCATGGTCTTGGCGAAGTTGCCGCCGCGCGCGGCGTACACCCAGCTGGTGCGGAAGATCAGGTGCCTGGCGCAGTGCCGGGCCACCAGTTGTTCGCCTTCGAGCTTGGTGCTGCCGTAGACGCTGAGCGGGCCGGTCGCATCGCCTTCCTTCCACGGCGTGGTGCCGCTGCCGTCGAAGACGTAGTCGGTCGAGTAGTGGACCATCAGCGCGCCGATCTTCTGGGCCGCCTCGGCCACCACGCCGGGCGACGTGGCGTTGAGCTTGCGCGCGAACTCGGGTTCGCTCTCGGCCTTGTCGACGGCGGTGTGCGCAGCTGCATTGACGATCACGTCGGGGCGCACCTTGAGCACCGTGTCGGCGAGTTCCTCGGGCCGGCTGAAGTCGGCGTGGAAATCGGTGCTGTCGAAGTCGAGCGCGACCAGTTCACCGAGCGGCGCCAGGCTGCGCTGCAATTCCCAGCCGACCTGTCCGCCCTTGCCCAGCAGCAGCAGCTTCATGCCGCGGCCTTCGCGTTGTTGTCGTACTGCTTCTCGACCCATTCGCGGTACGCGCCGCTTTGCACGTTGCGCACCCATTCGCTATTCGCGAGATACCACTCGACGGTCTTGCGGATGCCGGTGTCGAAGGTTTCGGCGGGCTTCCAGCCGAGTTCGCGCTCGAGCTTGCGTGCGTCGATGGCGTAGCGGCGGTCGTGGCCCGGGCGGTCGGTGACGTAGGTGATCTGTTCCTTGTACGGTTTGCCGTCGGCGCGGGGGCGCAGTTCGTCGAGCAGGGCGCAGACTGTGTTGACGATCTCGATGTTGGGCTTCTCGTTCCAGCCGCCGACGTTGTAGGTCTCGCCGAGCTTGCCGGCTTCGAGAACGCGGCGGATGGCGCTGCAGTGGTCCTTCACGTAGAGCCAGTCGCGCACCTGCATGCCGTCGCCGTACACGGGCAGGTTCTTGCCGGCCAGCGCGTTGACGATCATCAGCGGGATCAGCTTCTCGGGGAAGTGGAACGGGCCGTAGTTGTTCGAGCAGTTGGTGGTCAGCACCGGCAGGCCGTAGGTGTGGTGCCAGGCGCGCACGAGGTGGTCGCTGGCGGCCTTGCTGGCCGAATAGGGGCTGTTGGGCTCGTACTTGTTCTCTTCGGTGAAGGCCGGGTCGGTCTTGGAGAGCGAACCGTAGACCTCGTCGGTCGAGACGTGCAGGAAGCGGAAGGCCGACTTCTGCTCGGCCGGCAGCGCGCCCCAGAAGCCGCGCACCGATTCGAGCAGGCGGAAGGTACCGAGCACGTTGGTCTGCACGAAGTCCTCGGGGCCGTGGATCGAGCGGTCCACGTGCGACTCGGCGGCGAAGTTGACCACGGCGCGGGGCTTGTGCTCGGCGAGCAGGCGGTCGATCAGGGCGCTGTCGCCGATGTCACCCTGCACGAAGATGTGCTTGGGGTTGCCCTTGAGCGACGCGAGGGTCTCGAGGTTGCCGGCGTAGGTCAGCTTGTCGAGATTGACGACGGGCTCGTCGCTGTTCGCGATCCAGTCGAGTACGAAGTTGGCGCCAATGAAGCCGGCGCCGCCGGTAACCAGGATCATGAAGTCCCCTGCAGTTATGTGGAACGATCGCCGTCCGGCAGATCAACAGGTGATTATCCCATTGGCCCAAGGGAGAGAATCCAGAGGTTGGCGCCCGAGCAGGCTCCGCCTACAATCGCCTCCACTGCAGGAGAGCGGGCCACCCGGTGGCCCTACCGAAGGCGCAAACTCCCATAAACGCTCAGGTCGGCCTCGCAAGGGCCTGTACTGCAACAACTGAAACGCCGTCTGGAGAGCCGCCACGCCATGTGGCGCACCGAAGGAGCAAACCCTCTGCGGGCGCAGCGGGTGAATCTCTCAGGTACCGAGGACAGGGGGAGCGGCAACTTGGACTGCGGTCGTCCGGTTGTTTTTGCTATTCATTCAATAGCAATCCACGCCCGCCATTCAAGCGCTGCAACCTCAAAGGTACTTGAAATGCGCGTGATCGTCCTCGGCGCCGGCCTGCTCGGCGTGACTTCGGCTTACTACCTCCAGCAACTCGGCCACGAAGTGACCGTGATCGACCGGCAGGCCACCCCGGCCGCCGAAACCAGCTTCGCCAACGGCGGGCAGATCTCCGTCAGCCATGCCGAACCCTGGGCCAACCCCAGCGCGCCGCTGAAGGTGCTGCAATGGCTGGGCAAGGAAGACGCCCCGCTGCTCTTCCGCATGCGCGCCGACATGCGCCAGTGGCTCTGGGGCCTGCAGTTCCTGCGCGAATGCACGCCGGCGCGCACCCGCCACAACATCGAACAGATCGTTCGTCTGGGTACATACAGCCGTTCGATGTTGCAACAGTTGCGCCGCGACACCGGCCTCAACTACGACCAGCGCACCCAGGGCATCCTGCACTTCTATACGACGCAGAAGGAGTTCGACGGTGCTCTCGAGCCCGCCGAGCAGATGCGCACCCTGGGCTGCGAGCGCCGCGTCATCTCGGCCGACGAGGCCGTGAAGATCGAGCCTGCCCTCGCCCACATCCGCCCCAAGCTGGCCGGCGCCACCTACACGGCCGAAGACGAATCCGGCGACGCCAACCGCTTCGCGCGTGAACTCGTGGGGCTGGCCGCCGCCGCGGGCGTGAAGTTCCTGATGAGCCACACCGTCACCGCGCTGCGCGAGGCCGGCGGCATCATCGACCACGTCGAGGCCACCGACAGCGAAGGCCGCTTCCAGCGCATCCGCGGGGACGCCTTCGTGCTGGCGATGGGCTCGCTGAGTCCGCTTTACGCAGCGCCGCTGGGCATCCGGTTGCCGATCTATCCTGCGAAGGGCTACTCGGTGACCCTGCCCGTCAAGGACGCCTCCAAGGCCCATCAGGTCTCGCTGACGGATGACGAATTCAAGCTCGTCTTCTCGCGCTACACCTCGGCTTCGGGCGACCGCTTGCGCATCGCCGGCACCGCCGAGCTCAACGGCTACGACCGCGACCTGAACCGCGTGCGCTGCGAGGCCATCGTGCGCCGCGTCGAAGAACTCTTCCCCGGCGCCGGCGACACCACCCAGGCCCAGTTCTGGACCGGCCTGCGCCCCGCCACGCCGAGCAATGTCCCGCTGATCGGCAAGACGAAGCTGCCGAACCTGTTCCTCAACACTGGCCATGGCACCCTCGGGTGGACGCACGCCTGCGGCTCGGGCAAGTCGATCGCGCGGATCGTGAGCGGGCTGGAACCGGAGGTGGATTTCGCGTTCACGGGCATAGCCCGCCCAGGTGGCTCGAAGACGAGCCGCCTTCACTCCACGAGCGCGTCCTGAGGCCGAACACTCGCTGTTTCGCTTCCGTCACGACTGCTGTCGCCCGTCGGCAGCATGTCGACTCTCAGCAACTGAAGACCGAAGCCGATGCGGCGAGCATCGGCGCTTTCGGCGACATCGCAAGGCCTGTGGGCGCCGCTCACGAATATCTCGGCATCCAGCAATGGTCTGCCGTGCAGTTTCCGGATCTCCAGGTCACAGAAAAATCTCAGTGAATCGCCCGTCTTGACGATTTGGCAGGCACTGCCGTTGATCCGCAGATCGACTTCGACCGGCGCACTTCCACTGGGTTGATAGGCGGCCCCTGTTACGGTGACTCGCACCTTGCCGGCAGCGGGCAACTCCGCGGTATCGAGTACGAGCAGAAAGGAGGCGGTGCCTTCGGCGCTCCACGCACCCCAGGGTTCAGGCTCGTGCCAGCCGGCTGTGAGACCCGGCACATGGAGGCTTCCGCTTCCGAAGGCCACGTCGTCACCCAACGCCACCTTCGGGCTGGAACGCAATCCCGCATCATCGAGTTGCAGCCCCCACCGGACTCCAAATGCCCGGTCCATCATCTCAGCATTCGTTGACGACGTGACGGCGGAATACCGCCTCCTGGGCATCAGAAAGAACGGGACGCGAGTCCGACCGACGACATCCTTCATCACGGGAAGGGAGGCGACTTCGTTCCCGACGGGAATCCATTCGGAGCATCCATCCGGAAGATGCGCGGCATTGTTCCTGTCCGGGGTAATGAGTGCTTCTTTCCGATGACCGAAATACTCGGCCTCAATCAAGGCTCCCGAAGAGATTGCACTGAAGAATTCGATATTGCCTGCGCACAGCATGGCGTAAATATTGGACTCGGTCTTGATTGCATTGGGTATGCGATCAAGCAGGTCGTCGAGCACTGCCGTATTTTCCTGATATGGATGCGGCTTGATTGCCAGGAGGTCCACTGTGGCAGCCAGTTCCGCCACCCTGTTCACGACATCTGCAGGATTGACCAGCCGGCCATTGCTGACCAGCGCCAGATCAATTTCCGTCTGGCCCAAAAAAACCCCCACCCTGGCATCGCGGCAAAGCAATGCGCCGTCGCCACGTCGCGAGAACATCGCCTTCATTCCAATCGCTGCGCTTTGGAACGCCTCGTCCAGAACTCGGATCTTCGAAAGAATGCGGGCAATTCGCCGGTTGTTGGTTCGCATCCCCAGATGGAGATGCCGGGAAAATCGCAGCGGATGCACTTCCACATCGATGAATGACGCACCTCGGGAAGCGATGTACTTCAGTAGGGATGGGGGCATGCCCCATCCGATGACCAAGCTACGCTCGCCGAATCCGCTGATTTCGCATCCCCTGAACGCAGGCTGCAGGTCGGCAATCGCGGCACTCGCCCACCCCTCCACCGTTCGGGGCAGGCCCAGTGCATCGATCATGAGCCCGACGGGAATCCGCCCCCCGCTCGAGACGGGATATTCCTCGCGCATGGAAACGCCCAAGGCTTGACCAGCGAACTCGAACAGTCCTCGAAGAAAACGCCTGTTGGACGGATGGGATTGAAGCCCGATCTCTTCCGATCGGAAGAAATCATCCAGAAAGATGATTTCGTCAAAAGACAGGTGGCTCATCGTGGGGACAATTCGGCTTCGGGCTCCAACAAAACGATCCTCTGAAATAACACCAAAGCACTCTTTTTATGTATTCAACGCTCGCGCAGCATTTCGCGAGCGGTCATCATGACAGCTTGATTACATCAGATAACATTTATCCCTTCGTTAGGCGCCAGATTTGCGCCAAATCGGACCGGTTGCCGTGTGGCGGACCAGACCCAAGCCGATTTCAGGGAGGCCGCATCGAGAAATGCTCATTCGAGGCGGACAAGGAGGGCGACTGTGCGTGTCGCTCCCCTCAATCGGGCGCAGTGAACACCGTCAACACTCCCGTATACCCATACAGATGGTGCCGCGCGATCTCGCCCGCGGCGAAGAAGCCCACCAGCGGCACATCGCCCAGCGCGTGGCGCACGATCTGCAGCTCCGCCCCCGGCGCGCCGAAGTGCGGGCCGCCGCGGCCGGAGCAGCTCACGTAGACGGCCCCGGCGATGCGGCGCGCCGGATGCGGCGCGGCTTCGGCCTCGCCTGCCGCCACGGCGCGTGCGGTGGCGAGCGTCTGCTCCTCGGGTTCCAGTTCCTCGCGGATTTCCGCGCAGATGCGCATCAGGTCGGCGCGCGCGGCCTGGGCGTTGCGTCGGCAGAAGGTCAGGCGCATGCCGGCCTCCGCGGTGTCGGCGATGGCGATGCCGCGCCGCGTGGGGTCGAGTCCGATGATGTGGCGCACCAGAACGTCGGCGCCCAGGTCGCCAGTGCGGCGGATGCCGTCGCTTCCGGCGTCGGCCAGGCCGACCAGCGTGTTGCGCACCGCGTCGATGGCCTCCTGCGGGCGTTCGAGCGACACCTGCAGGTCGGCCAGCAGCACGTCGAGGGCGGGCTCGCCGTCGAGCTTCAGAAGCAGGTTGCCGTCGGCCTCGGTGATCTCGCGTTCGCGCACCGCGCCCGAGCGCAGCGGCTGGCAGCCCTGGGTGACGCGCGACACCAGCCGCACGCCTTCGCCGAAGACCACGCCCGAGAGCCCGCCCGAGAACACGCCGCCCGCGGCGCCATGGCCGCGGATGTTGCCGTTGCCGCCGACCGCGAACTGCAGCGCGCCGCCGCGTCCCGAGGAGAGTCCGCCGAACAGGTAGCCGGTGTCGGTGCGCCCGGCCATCTCGCCGATCAGCTCGGCGAGGTCGGGCGTGGCGGGGTCGGCGTGCACCAGCGCCGTGTGCGCCTCGAAGCCGCTCATTTCCGAGTTGCCCAGCGGCGCGACGCCGGAGAACACGCGGTACTGGTCGCTCGGCAGGGCGCAGAGCATCAGGGTCATGCCGGGTTCGTCGAAGTACTCGGCGTTGTTGGCCGACACGCCGATGCCGACCGTGCCGGACCAGTCGGTCACCTCGGGCAGTTCGGCGCTCAGGTGGTCGAGGATGTCCTGCGCGTCGTTCGCGTAGTGGTCGGTGATGTAGAGCAGCCCGAGCGTGGGCGCGGAGGCGTAGTCGGGCAGCGCCATCTGCGCCCGCAGCTGGGCGAGCACGAGGCCCGCCGCCATTCGCCATTGCGGATGGGTGGCATGGCCAGAGGGAAACAATTTCATGATGCGTGCCAACCCGTTCTGAAATAGATGGATGTGTGCAGGACGTCAGCGTCGCGCGGAGGTTCGCTTGCGCGCGGCGGTCGACGCCTTCTTCTTCGCGGCCGGTGCCACAGCCTTCTTTGCTGCAGGGGCGGGCTTGCGGGCCGCCGCCGGCTTGCTGCCGATGACCGAGCCGACCGCATCGGCCAGCGGCTGGGCCATGGCCGGCACCTTCAGCTGGGCCGCATCCTGCAGCGCCGTGCTGGCGATCTGCTGGAACTGTTCGGTGAGCGAGCCCCACCACTGCATCGGGTCGACCACGCCAGCGCCCTCGGCGGCCGCGGCTTTCGCCCTGGAGGCGGCCGGCTTGCGGCTGGCCTTCTTGGGCGGGGGAGCCGCTTCTTCGACTTCCTCCTCGGGCGCCTCCTCGTCCTCGATGTCCTCGATGTCCTCGGGTTCGGGCTCCGGCGCGGCCTTGGCGGGAGCGGGTGTTACGACAGCCGCCGCCGCGGTCGCCTGCCGGGTGAAGGCGCTGGCGATGTCTTCCATGCGCACATTCATGCCGCGCAAGGTCGACAGCGTCATCTTCTGCACTTCCAGCGCCTGGATGGTGGCCTTCAGCGCGTGGCCGTTCTGCTCCAGCCAGTACTGCACCGTCTTGAGCTCCTGGATGCGCTTGTCGACCTCCTCCACGCTCAGCGTGGGCGCCACCCAGCTCGCCAAGCTCGGGATGCCCGGCACCGAACCGCTGCCCGAGGCCGCGCCGCCGGCGAGGTTTTTCAGGAAATCGAATCCGGGAACGAACTGGCTGAAGTCGAAGGGCTTGCTGGCGTTGCTCATGCGGGAGGTCTCCTGGGGTGCCGGGTATGGGTTTTCTTGTGTTGCCAGCTTACTCCAAGCCCCCGGGCTTTTAGCGTCCGTCAGAGCTCGCTTCTCACCTTGCTGAAGACTTTCCAGAAGGCCGCGTCCTGCGAGGTCGCGAAGTTGATCCGCATCATGGTGCTGGGCGGCCGGCGCGCGTGGAAGAGCGAGCCCGGCGCCAGCAGGTAGCCCTGGTCGAGCATGCGCTGCGTGAGCGCGTCGGTGTCCACGCCGGTGTCGACCCAGCCGAAGAGCCCCGCGGGCTCCGAGGCGAAGGTGCAGCCGTGCGCCATGGCCAGCTTCACCGCCCTCCCCCGCGCCCCGTCGAGCCGGATGCGCACGCGCTCGGAGTGCCGGCGCAGCTGCCCCTGGTCGATGCACCACGACAAGGCCCGCTCGAAGAGCGTCGGCGAGGTCAGCGTGGCCAGCAGCTTGGTCTCGAGCAGCCGCTCCTTCAGCTCGGGCGGCGCGGCCAGGAAGCCGATGCGCCAGTTGGGCGCCAGGATCTTCGCGAAGCCGCTGACGTAGATGGTGCGCTGCAGCCCGTCGAGCGCGCTCAGCCGCGTGGCGTGCTCGGGCGCGAGATGGCTGTAGGTGTCGTCCTCGACGATGTGGAAGCCGTGCTCGTTGGCCAGCTTGAGCACGCGGTGCGCGCTGCCCGGCGTGAGGCTGTAGCCGGTGGGGTTGTGCAGCACGCTCACGCTGACGAAGAGCTTGGGGCTGTGCAGCTTGCAGTACTGCGCCATCACTTCCAGGTCGGGCCCGTCGGCGCGGCGCGGCACCGGCAGGATGCGCATGCCCAGCGCCTCCAGCCGCGCGAACTCCAGCGCCCAGCCGGGCTCCTCGACCATCACCGGATCGCCCGGGCGCAGCAGGGTGCGGCTCACGATGTCCAGCGCGTGGGTGGCGCCGACGGTGGTCACGATCTGGTCGGGCGAGGCCGGCACGTTGATGCCCACCAGCTTCTGCGAGAGGCTGCGCCGCAGGCTCATGTCGCCGGCGGGCTCGCCGTACTGGAGCGACAGCTCCTGCAGCGCGGCTGTATTGGTCATGCGCCGCACGGCCGTGGGCATGAAGGTGGAGGCCATCCAGTCGGGCGGAAACACGCCCATGCCCGGCTGCAGCTTGTCGCTCGGGCGGTGGAACATGCTGCGGATCAGCGAGCTGGCGTCCGCCGGCACGCGCGAGGCCATCATCTGCACTGCGATTGCGGCGGGCACGCCCATCGCGCCGTTGGGGTCGGTGCCGTTCGCCGAGCGCGCGTCCTGCGCCGGGGCGGAGTCGCGAACGTAGAAGCCGCGCTGGCGCCGGGCCTCGACCAGCCCCTGCGCCAGCAGCTGGTCGTAGGCCGCGACCACGGTGTAGGGGCTCACGCCCTGCTGCCGCGCGCATTCGCGCACCGAGGGCAGCCGCGCGCCCGGCGGCAGCAGCCGCGTGCGGATGCGCTCGGCCAGGCGGTCGGCGAGCTGCCCCGTCAGCGACTGTGTGGAGGTGCGTGTGAGCATGCGTCGTCCGGGCTGTGCCGGTTTCCCTGGCTTCTGTGTCGAAGGGGTGACCAATACAGATTGCCTTATTGTTCGATCATCTGTACTGGAACTGTAATGGTCGCAAGTTTAGAGTGTGTGTCATGAACTGGCAAGAATTCACCGCGCTGCTGGTGCTGGCCACGGCGATGAGCTTCTCGCCCGGTCCCAACACCACGCTTTCCACCGCCCTGGCGGCCAATGGCGGCCTGTCGCGCGCCATGCGCTTCGTGGTCGCAGTGCCGGTCGGCTGGACCCTGCTGCTGGCGCTGTGCGCCGCCGGCATCGGCGCGCTGGTGGTGGCAATGCCCTCGCTGCGGCTGGCCATCAAGGCGCTGGGCATCGGCTACCTGCTGTGGCTGGCTTGGAAGCTCAGCGGCAGCGCCACGCTCGGCAAGGCCGATGGCAAGAGCCTCTCGGTGGGCTTCGGCCAGGGCGTGATGCTGCAGTTCGTGAACATCAAGGCCTGGCTGCTGGCGCTCACGCTGGTGGCCGGCTGGATCGCCGGGCAGCCCGACGCGCTGCACCGCTTCGCGATCGTGGCGCCGGTGATGCTGGCCTATGCCTTCGTCAGCAACTTCGCGTATGCGCTGGTCGGCGCCATGCTACGCGACTGGCTGGCCAAGGGCTCGCGCCTGCTGTGGTTCAACCGTGCAATGGGCCTGGTACTGGTGCTCACCGCCTGGTGGATGGTGGGCGTATGAGGAGCATCAAGGACGAGACGCTCGGCATGTGGCTGGGCGTGCTGGGCGTTGCGATGTTCGCCGTCACGCTGCCGATGACGCGCCTGGCCACCGGCCCGCAGGAGGCGCCGCAGCTCTCGCCGTGGTTCGTCACCCTCGGGCGCGCGGCGCTGGCGGGCGTGCTGTCGGCCGTCTTCCTGCTGGTGACGCGCTCGCCGCGCCCGGCCCCGCACCAGTGGAAGCCGCTGGGCATGGCGGTGCTGGGCAACGCCATCGGGTTCCCGCTGCTGCTAGCTTATGCGCTGCGCGTGGTCACGGCCAGCCATGCGGCGGTGGTGACGGCGCTGCTGCCGCTGGTCACGGCCGCCGTCGCGGCCTGGGTGCTGCATCAACGCGCTCGGCTGGGCTTCTGGCTCTGCGCCATCGCGGGCAGCCTGCTGGTGGTGGTGTTCTCGGTGCTTCGCGCCAGCCAGAGCGGACACGGCTTCGGCTTCGAATGGGCCGACCTGCTGCTGGTGGGCGCGGTCATCGCGGCCTCGCTGGGCTACATCTACGGCGCGCAGGTCACGCCCTCGCTGGGCGCCGAGCGCGTGATCTGCTGGGTGTGCGTGATGGCGCTGCCCCTCACCCTGCCGGCCACGCTGATGCTGTGGCCCACGCAGCCGGTCGCCACCGCCTCCTGGCTGGGCTTCGTCTACGTCGGCACTTTCTCGATGTGGATCGGCTTCTTCGCCTGGTACCGCGGCCTGGCCCTTGGCGGCGCGCTGCGCGTGAGCCAGACGCAGCTGCTGCAGCCCTTCCTGTCGATCCTCGCGTCGATCCCGATCCTGGGCGAGCCGCTGGACGTGGTCACGCTGGCCTTCGCGGTCGCCGTGGTGGCCACGGTGGTCATCGGCAAGCGGCTGTCGCAGCCGGCGGCGCCTGCCCCGGCGCCCACACGCGGCCTGGACGACAAGCGGGCCCATGTCGTGTACCGTGACTGATCCGCGCCGTTGCGCCCTCCCGAACATCCGAATCTCACCTCACCGCCTGAAAGAAGAAAGCCATGAACTGGAAACTCGCCGCCCGCGCCGCCAAGATGAATCCCTCGGTGCTGCGTGAAATCCTCAAGGTCACCGAGCGCCCCGGCATCATCAGCCTGGCCGGCGGCCTGCCCTCGCCCAAGACCTTCCCGATCCAGGCCTTTGCCGACGCCTGCGCCGAGGTGCTGCACAACGACGGCCAGGCCGCGCTGCAGTACGCCGCGAGCGAAGGCTACGCGCCGCTGCGCCAGGCGGTGGCCGACATGCTGCCGTGGGACGTCGATGCCTCGCAGGTGCTCATCACCACCGGCTCGCAGCAGGGCCTGGACCTCGTGGCCAAGGTGCTGATCGATCCGGGCAGCAAGGTGCTGGTGGAAACGCCCACCTACCTCGGCGCGCTGCAGGCCTTCGGCCCGATGGAGCCGCACCCCGTGGGCGTGGCCAGCGACGACGACGGCGTGATCGTCGACGACCTCGTGGCCAAGGCCAAGGACGCGCGCTTCATCTACCTGCTGCCCAACTTCCAGAACCCCACCGGCCGCACCATGACCGAGGAGCGCCGCGCCGCCGTGTCGGCAGCCGCTGCCGCCGCCGGCCTGCCCATCGTGGAGGACAACCCCTACGGCGAACTCTGGTTCGACGAAGCCCCGCCGCTGCCGCTGGCCGCGCGCAACCCCGAGGGCGTGATCTACCTGGGCTCGTTCTCGAAGGTGCTGGCACCCGGCCTTCGACTGGGCTTCCTGGTGGCGCCCAAGTCCATCTACCCGAAGCTGCTGCAGGCCAAGCAGGCCGTCGACCTGCACACACCCATCTTCACGCAGCGCATGGTCTCGGCGGTGATGAAGGACAGGTTCCTCGACACCCACGTGCCCACCATCCGCGCCCTCTACAAGCGCCAGCGCGACGCGATGATGGCCGCCCTCAAGCGCGAGATGGCCGGCCTGGACGTGAAGTTCAACGCGCCCAAGGGCGGCATGTTCCTGTGGGCGCGCCTGCCCGAGGGCGTGGACACCGTGAAGCTGCTGCCCAAGGCGGTGGAGCGCAACGTGGCCTTCGTGCCCGGCGCGCCCTTCTACGCCGGCGAAGGCGATCCGCGCACGCTGCGCCTGTCGTTCGTGACGGCCAGCGTGGAGGAGATCGACACCGCCATCGCCGCGCTCGCGCAGACGCTGCGCGAGGAACTGGTGCTGCTGGGCGACAGGAAGCTGGCCGCCACGCCGGCCTGAGGCCGGCCGCGCCAGCACCCGAGCCCGAAGGAGCCCGCGTTGATCGGCCTCGCGACACTTTCGCTCTTCATGCTCGCGGTGCTGGCGCTGTTCCTGTCGCCGGGCCCGAACATGGCCTTCGTGCTTTCGCACGGCGTGGCCCACGGCCCACGCGGCGGCTTCGCCGCGGCGCTGGGCATCTCGGCGGCCGACCTGGTGCACACGCTCTCGGCGGCCACCGGCGTCACCGCGCTGGTGGCGGCATGGCCGCCTTCGTTCGACCTGCTGCGCTACGCGGGCGCGCTCTACCTGGTGTGGCTCGCGGTGCAGGCGCTGCGCAACGGCGGCATCGGGCTTCGCATGGGCGCCCGGGCCAGGCCCGCCGGCTTCGGCCGCATCGTGCGCATGGCGCTGCTGAACAACCTCGTCAATCCGAAGGCGCTGCTGTTCTTCATGGTGTTCCTGCCGCAGTTCGTCGACCCGGCGCGCGGCAGCGTGACGCTGCAGCTGCTGCAGCTCGGCGTGCTGCTGTCGGCGGCCGCGCTGGCCTTCAACACGCTGCTGGGCGCGTGCAGCGGCCAGATCGGACGCTGGCTGCAAAAGCGCCCCGGCGCGGCGCGCATCCAGAACAGCCTGCTGGCGGCCGTGATGCTGGGGCTGGCGGTGCGGCTGCTTTTTCTCGATCGTCCTTCGCCGCGCTGACCGGCGGGCAAAGAAACGACAACCAGGAAAGAAAAGACATGCTCAACATCTGGGGCCGCATCAGCTCGATCAATGTCCGCAAGGTGGTGTGGTGCGCGCAGGAGCTCGGGCTCGACTTCCAGCGCACCGAGGCCGGCGGCAGGTTCGGCGTGGTGCAGACGCCCGAGTACCTCGCGCTCAATCCGAACGCGATGGTGCCCACCATCGACGACGGCGAGGGCGCCGAGCGCGTGACGCTGTGGGAATCGAACGTGATCGTGCGCTACCTCTGCGCGAAGCACTCGCACGGCAACCTCTATCCGGCCGAGCTGCCCGCGCGCTTCGACGCCGAGCGCTGGATGGACTGGCAGCAGACCACGCTCAACCGCGCGAGCCGCGACGCCTTCGTCCAGTGGGTGCGCACGCCGCCCTCGGAGCGCCAGCCGGCGCTCATCGAGGCCTCGGTGAGCGCGAGCGAAGCGCTCTTCGCGATGCTCGACGTGCATCTCGCTGGCCAGCGCTACATGGCCGGCCAGCGCTTCACCATGGCCGACATCCCGGTGGGCTGCGAGGCGCACCGCTGGTTCGGCCTGCCCGGCGCCGAATACCGCCGGCCGAGCTGGCCGAACGTGGAGCGCTGGTACTCCGAACTGCTTTCCCGCCCGGGCACGCGCGGCGTGCTCGATTTATCCCTCGAATGAACCCGATGAAATCCCGCCCCTTCAAGCAAGTCGACGTCTTCACCGCCGCCGCCTACTACGGCAACCCGCTCGCGGTGGTGATCGACGGCCAGGACCTCGACGACACCGCCATGCAGCGCTTCGCGCAGTGGACGAACCTGTCCGAAACCACCTTCCTGCTGCCGCCCACCGACCCGGCGGCCGATTACCGCGTGCGCATCTTCACTCCCGGCGGTGAGCTGCCCTTCGCCGGCCACCCGACCATCGGCAGCTGCCATGCGTGGCTGGAGGCCGGCGGCAAGCCCAAGGCGGCGGGCATGGTGGTGCAGCAGTGCGGCGCCGGCCTGGTGCCGCTGCGCCGCGATGGCAGCCGCCTGGCCTTCGCCGCGCCGCCGCTCAGGCGCAGCGCGCCCAGCCCCGCGCTGCTGGCCAAGGTGGCGGGCGCGCTGGGCCTGAAGGCGCAGCAGGTGGTGGCGGCGCAGGTGCTGGACAACGGCCCCGTCTGGTTCGGCCTGCTGGTCAACGACGCCGACGCGGTGCTGGCGCTGCAGCCCGACCACCGCGCGCTGAAGGAACTGGGCGTGAAGGCCGGCGTGGCGGGCGTGCCCGCGGCGCACGACACCTCGCTGCTCATCGGCCGCTCCAACCGCGAGGCGCGTGCCTTCGGCAACCGGCCCGCGGTTCCCAACGCGGACGGCGCGAAGATCGACCTCGAGGTGCGCGCCTTCGCCGAGCCCATCGGCGTGCAGGAAGACCCGGTCACCGGCAGCCTCAACGCGAGCCTGGCCGAATGGCTGATCGCCGACGGCCACATGCCCGAGCGCTACCTTGCCGCCCAAGGCCAGTGCCTGGGGCGCGCGGGCCGCGTCCACATCGAGCGCGACGCCGAAGGCCGGATCTGGGTCGGCGGCGACGCCGTGACCTGCGTGGACGGCAGCGTCTCGCTCTGAACGGGCCGCCCGCCATGCACGCGCAACTCGACCACCTGGTGATCGCCGCAGCCTCGCTCGCCGAGGGCGTGGCGTGGTGCGAGGCCACGCTCGGCGTCACGCCGGCGCCCGGCGGCTCGCATCCGCTGATGGGCACGCACAACCGGCTGCTGAACGTCTCGGGCGATGCCTTTCCGGCGGCATATGCGGAGATCATCGCGATCGAGCCCGGCAAGCATCCCTCGCGGCCCAGGACGCGCCGCTGGTTCGACATGGACGATGCCACGCTGCAGGCGAGCATCGCGCGGCATGGCCCGCGGCTGATCCACTTCGTCGCGCGCGTGCCCGACGCGCATGCGGCGACACGCGCGCTGGCGCGCGAGGAGCACGCGCACATCGACCGCGGCCAGCTTCTCGAAGCCTCGCGCGATACGCCCGCCGGCCGGCTCGAATGGCAGATCACCGTGCGCGACGACGGCCAGCGGCTGTTCTACGGCGCGCTGCCCACGCTGATCCAGTGGGGCGCCGTGCATCCCACCGACGCCATGCCGGCGTCGGGCCTCGTGCTGCGCTCGCTGCGCGCCACGCATCCGCGCGCCCCCGCGCTGGCCGCGGCGCTCGCGGCCATCGGCATGACGGGCATCGACATCGATGCCGGCGCGCCCAACCTGGTTGCCGTGCTCGACACGCCGCGCGGCAGCGTCACCCTCGAATCACAAGGACTCTGACATGCTGAGCTTCGCCGAGATCGCCCTCTTCGCTTTCGCCTCGCTGCTGCTGGCGCTCACGCCGGGGCCGAACATGATCTATTGCGTCTCGCGCACGCTGGTGCAGGGCCGGCGCGCGGGGCTCATCTCGCTGGGCGGCGTGCTGCTGGCCTTCCTGGTGCACCTGTTCGCGGCGGCGCTCGGGCTCACCGCGCTGCTGCTGGCGGTGCCGCTCGCGTTCGACGCGATCCGCATCGCCGGCGCGGCCTACCTGCTGTGGCTCGCATGGCAGGCGGTGAAGCCGGGCGGCACCGCGCCCTTCGAGGCACGCGCGCTGCCGGCCGATCCGCCGGGCAAGCTGTTTCGCATGGGCTTTCTCACGAACCTGCTGAACCCGAAGGTGGCGATGTTCTATCTCTCGTTCTTCCCGCAGTTCATCCACCCCGAGCGCGGCTCGGTGCTGCTGCAGAGCATGCAGCTGGGCATCGCGCAGATGACGGCCAGCGCGGCGGTCAACACCGTGATGATCGTCGGCGCCGCGGGCATCACCGCCGTGCTGTCGCAGAGCGCCGGCTGGCTGCGCGCGCAGCGCTACATCATGGGCAGCGTGCTCGCCGCGCTGGCCGTGCGCGTGGCGCTGACCGAACGCAAATAAGAAACAAGGAAAGAGCCAGGAGACCCGATGAGATTCACCCGAGAAGAGATCGAAGCCGCGCGGCGCACCGTGCGCGCGGCCATGCCGCCCACGCCGCAGTACGCCTGGCCGCTGCTGTCGCAGCGCCTGGGCGCCACCGTGTGGGCCAAGCACGAGAACCACACGCCGGCCGGCGCCTTCAAGATCCGCGGCGGCCTCACCTACTTCGAGACCCTGGCGCGCGAGCACCCGGGCGTGCGCCACGCCATCAGCGCCACGCGCGGCAACCACGGCCAGTCGGTCGGCTTCGCGGCGCGGCGCCACGGGCTGGGCGCGACCATCGTGGTGCCGCACGGCAACTCGACCGAGAAGAACGCCGCGATGCGCGCGCTGGGCGTCACGCTGGTGGAGCACGGCGACGACTTCCAGGCGGCCTCGGAGCATGCGGCCGCGCTGGCCGAGCGCGACGGCCTGCACCGCGTGCCCTCGTTCCACCGCGAGCTGGTGCGCGGCGTCTCGACGGCGTATGTCGAATTCTTCGAGGCGCTCTCGGCCGAGCCGCCCGACGTGCTGTTCGTGCCCATCGGCCTGGGCTCGGGCTTCGCGGCCGCTGCGGCGGCGCGTGCGCATTGCGGCGTGTCGACGAAGCTCATCGGCGTGGTGTCGGCGCATGCGACGGCCTACCGCGATTCCTTCCGCGCGGGCAAACCGGTCGAGTCGCCCGTGACCACGCGGCTGGCCGACGGCATGGCCTGCCGCACGCCGGTGCCCGAATCGGTGGAGGTGATACTGCGCGAGGCCGACGACGTGGTGACGGTCACCGACGACGAGATCGCGCAGGCGATGCGCATCCTCTTCAGCGACACGCACAACGTGGCCGAGGGTGCCGGCGCGGCCGCGCTGGCCGCCGCGCTCCAGCAGCAGGAACGCTGGCGCGGCAAGACGGTGGGCGTGTGCGTGAGCGGCGGCAATGTCGACTCCGGCATGTTCGCCGGGGTACTGGCCGCCTGATCGTCAATCAGGGAAGAGGGCCGGTGTTGGCCGTTTCCAGCGGCAGCCGCGATACCTCTTCCAGCAGCAGCGCGAGCTGACGAGCTGCCTCGTCGACCACCGCCTGCCCGTGCGCTGCCGTGGCGGCTGCCGCGTTGCCGGCGGCGCCGTGCGGGTTGTAGTCCTCGATGGCCCAGCCGAGCTTGGCGCTCCTGCCGTTGCCAAGGATCGCGTAGTCGGCGGCGCGCTGGCGCGAGGTGGAATCGAAATCCCGCGCCTCGCCCATGCGCACCAGCTGCGGTGAGAGCGCCAGCATCATCGAAGTCTCGATCTCGCCCGCGTGCACGCCGAAGCGGTGCTCCTGCGCGCTGAACTGCGCGCCCGCGTCGCCCAGCGGCAGGTTGAACCAGCTCACGCTGTAGACGATGAGCCCATGCTCGGCGCGCAGCTCGCGCGCCACGATGTCCATCGCGCCCACGTGGCCGCCGTGCGCGTTGAAGAGCACCAGCTTCTTCACCCCGGCACGCGCCACGCACGCGCCGATTTCCTTCCACATGCGGATCAGCGTTTCGGCCGACAGCGTGAGCGTGCCCGCGAAGCGCGCGTGCTCCGGGCTCAGGCCGATCTGCTGAGTCGGCAGGAAGAGCACCGGCAGCGCGGCCGGCAGCAGCGGCAGCGAGGCGGCGACGATGCCGTCGGCCAGCATGGTGTCCACGCCCAGCGGCAGGTGCGGTCCGTGCTGCTCGGTCGCGCCCAGCGGCAGCACCGCGACGGTGGCCGCCGCGCCGAGCGCGGCGAAGTCGCGCGTGGTGAGCTGCGACCAGAAGCGAGGGAGCGGCGGCAGCGGAGTCGCCGGGGAGGCCTGAGGTGCGTTCATCACGCGATCTTAGGCCGGGGCGGAGCCTGGCGCCCGTCGGTCGCTTGGGAGTCCGTCCGACAAAAGCGATAGCCGCGAACGCCCAAAACGCGAATCTGTTCACACATATAACCAATTCCTCGGTCTTTTGTTTGCCCCTGTTAACAATGATGTCTAAAGTGATTCCAGATCTGAATTCCTGATCGGGGCTGCCGGCCTGTCACATCGGCAACCCCGGTCCTTGCGGCGTCGTCATGGATGCCGGGGTTTCTTTTCCGGATTTCCAAGGGAGCAAGGTGTTCATCCAGAAAAAAACTGGAGGCACGGCCATGGTCATGCGCAGCCCCGCGCCGACCTGTTCGTTGCTTCGTCGATTCGCGCAGACCGCGCAGAGATTTCCCCCTTTGCCTCTGGCGTGCACGCTGGCCTTCGCTGCACCGGTGGCGCTTGCACAGCCGCATCCGGCACCTGCCTTGCCGGTCGCAGTCGGCCAGAGCGCGTCGCCCTACGACGCGCGCCAGCACGATGCGCTGATCGTCGCGCGCCGCGAAGGCCGCGTCACCGGCGCCGAGGCGCTGCGCCGGCTGAAGGCATGGCTCGCCTCGCCGATCGACGACGGCGAGGCCAGCCGGCGCGTGGCCTCCGACGCCATCGCGATCGCATCCGCCGATGGCCAGTACGCCGAGGCCGTGGCGCTGGGCCGACAGTTCGCGCCCTCGACGCTGGGCACCTATGCCCTGGGCCCGCTCGCGGTGGCCGCGCGGCGCGCCCATGACTCCGACCTGCGGGGCGAAGTCATCGGCGTCTGGCGCGCGCGGCAGCCCGCTGCACGCGAACCGCGCGTCCACGAAGCCTGGTGGCGCCTCGAAAGCGGCGACCTTGCCGCCGCACAGGCCCTGTACAGCGAACTGTCGCAGCCGGCCCCGACGCGGATCGAGGACCGCGTCGCGCTGCTCGAACTGCGCGGCGCCCTCGCGCGCGCCCGTAAAGACACGCTGCAGGCGCTCGGCGCCTACACCGAGGCCGGCGCGCTGCGGCCCGGGCGCGTGGACCTGCGCCGCGAGGCCGACTTCCTGCTCGCGGCCAGCGGCGCCGCGTCGAGCGCCCTCGAGAGCGCGGAGGCCGCGCAGCGCGCCGATCCCGGCAGCTTCTCGCCGCTGGCGCTCTCCACCCTGCAGCAGGAGGCGCTGGCGCAGCGGCTGCGCTGGGCGATACGCGCACGCGACCAGCGCCTTGGCATGGAGCGCGTCGCCGCGCTCGACCGCGTGCTGGCCGACCAGGAAGCCGCGCTCGCCCGCGTCGACGCCGCCGCCCTGCAGGCCGAGCCCGTGGACGCCGACGCATGGCGCACCGTGCGGGCGAGGCTGCAGTCCGACCGCCTGCTGGCGCTGGTCGAACGCGGCCGCCCGGCCGAGGCCATCGCGCTCTACGACACGCTGCGCGCCACCGACACGAACATCCCCGCCTATGGGCTGGCAGCCGTGGGCCGCGCGCTCGCGCAGGAGCGCCGCTCCATCGAGGCCGTGCCGGTCTACGAAGCGGCCCTCGCATGGCGCGGCGCCGACATGCCGATGCCCGACGAGACCTGGTTCGGGCTGGTCTACGCCTATCTGGACGTGGGTCGCTTCGCGGACGCCGATGCGCTGCTGCAGCGCATCGAGGCCGCCACGCCCGCGCATCTGCGGCTCGCGCCCGAGGCCGGCCGCCCGAACGGCGAGTACAGCGATGTCAGCGGGCTGCGCGGCCTGGTGCAGCTTTACTCCGACCGCCCGGCGCTCGCGCAGCAGAGCTTCTCGGTGCTGACGCGGGAAGCGCCGCTCAACGCCGGCTATGTGCACGGCGCGGCCCTCACCGAGCGGCTGCGCGAGCACCCCGAGGCTTCGCTGGCGCGCTACGAGGCGCTCGCGGCCGATTCGCCCTACGACACCGATGCGCGCATCGGCCATGTCGAGGCGTTGCTCGACGCGTCCGAGTTCGCCGAGGCCCGCCGCCGCGCCGAATCGCTCGCCGTGGACGTGCCCGACTCGGTGCAGGTGCGCGAGATGGAACGCAAGCGCCGCGCGCTGGTCGGCCCCAGGCTCGACGTGGACGCCGAAGCCTCCTCCGGCGGCGCGGCCATCGCCAACCATGAATGGCGCATCGACAGCCGCCTCAGCTCGGGCCTCATCGACGACCGCTGGCGCATGTTCTACGAGCAGACGCTGGGACGCGGCAGCACCGACATCGGCAACGCGAACTGGGCGCGCGGCGGCATCGGCATCGGCTGGGAGCAGGGCCGCTGGCTGGCCGAGGGCATCGTGCAGCACGCGAACACCGGCCCCTACCGCAACAGCGTGGCCGGCCGGCTCGACTACCGAGCGGGCGACGCGTGGCGGCTGTCGGCCACCTACGACGGCGACAGCCGGGAGCTGCCGTGGAAGGCACGCGCGGCCGGTATCGGCGCGCACGAGTTCGGCGCGAGCGTGGGCTACGTGGTCGACGAATCGCGCCGCTTCGACCTGAAGTGGCAGCGGCTGGACTTCAGCGACGGCAACCGGCGCGACGGGGTCGACATCGGCTGGCGCGAGCGCTGGATCAGCACGCCGGCCTTCCAGCTCGAGACCCGGCTCGGCGCCGACGCGAGCCGCGGCCGTGCCATCGACGCGCCCTACTTCAACCCGTCGAGCGACTCCAGCGTGCAGTTCAGCGTGCGCGCGCAGTGGCTCAACTGGAAGCGCGACGACCGGCAGTTCTTCCAGGTCGTCGAGCTCGGTGGAGGCAGCTACCGGCAGGCCGGCTTCGGCAGCGGCCCGACCTGGAGCCTGCGCTACGAGCACCGCTGGAACCTCGGGCCGAAGCTCACGCTGCGCTACGGGCTGCTGGTCGGCGGCCATCCCTACGACGGCGTGCGCGAGCGACAGCGCGGCGTCTTCCTGAACCTCTCGACTCCCCTGCCGTGATGAGAAGAACGACGACGAAGCCCCCTCCCCTCGCCTTCCTGCGCGCGGCGCTGCCCTGGCTGCTGGCGCTGCTGGCGGCCTGCTCGCTGCCGGCCGTCGCGCAGCCGCTGCCGCCCGCCGATCCCGACGACGGCCTGAGCTTCCGGGTGATCTCCTTCCACGACGTGCGCGCCAACGTGCGCGAGAGCTTCGAGGCATCGCCAGACGAGACCGCGGTGGACGAGCGCACCTTCGCCGGCACCCTCGCCTGGCTGCAGTACAACGGCTACCACCCGGTGAGCCTGCAGCAGATCGTCGACGCGCGCGCGGGCGGCAAGCCGCTGCCGCCCAAGCCGGTGCTGCTGACCTTCGACGACGGCTACCGCAGCGCCTACACCAAGGTGTTTCCGCTGCTCAGGCGCTACAACTATCCGGCGGTGATGGCGCTGGTCACGAGCTGGCTCGAAGTGCCCGAAGGACAGCAGGTGCACTGGGGCGACAGGCCCGCACCGCGCGAGAACTTCCTGCTGTGGAGCGAAGCCGCCGAGATGGCGCGCTCGGGCCTGGTCGAATTCGCGAGCCACAGCGACGCGATGCACACCGGCATCCTCGCCAACCCGCAGGGCAACCTGCTGCCGGCCGCGGCCACGCACCGCTACGACCCGAAGACCGGCCGCTACGAGGACGACGATGCCTACGTGCAGCGCGTCGAGGCCGACCTGCGCCGCAGCCGCGAGATCATCGAGCGGCGCACCGGCGCGAAGGTGCGCTCGATGGTGTGGCCCTACGGCGCCTACAACACAGCGGCCGTCGAGGCCTCGAAGCGCGCGGGCATGCCCATCACCCTCACGCTCGACGACGGCCCCAACGCGCCGGAGGTGCCGCTTTCGCGCATCCGCCGCGCGCTGGCCGCCTACGACAACGAGGCGCCCGCCTTCGACCGCATGCTGCGCAGCCCCGTGGGCGGCGAGGTGCGGCCGGTCAACCGCGTGATGCACGTGGACCTCGACTACGTGTACGACCCCGATCCCGCCCAGCAGGAGCGCAACCTCTCGATGCTGATCGACCGCGTGGCCGCCGTGCGTCCGCGCGCGGTGTTCCTGCAGGCGTACGCCGACCCCGACGGCGACGGCGTGGCCGACGCGCTGTACTTTCCCAACCGCCACCTGCCGGTGCGCGCCGACCTGTTCGGGCGCGCGGCCTGGCAGCTGCGCAGCCGCGCCGGCGTGAAGGTCTACGCCTGGATGCCGGTCATGGCCTTCAGGCTGCCTGCGTCGAACCCGCTCGCCACGCACACGGTGACGGCGCAGGACGGCGCAACGCACGCCGACCGCTACCACCGCCTCACGCCCTTCGACCCCGCGGTGCGCGCGCTGGTCGGCGACATCTACGAGGACCTGGGCCGCCACGCCTTCTTCGAGGGGCTGCTGTTCCACGACGACGCGATGCTCTCCGACGACGAGGACGCGAGCCCCGCCGCGCTGGCCACGTATGCCGGATGGGGCCTGCCTGCCGACGTGGCCGCGATCCGCGCGAGCCCGGAGCTGATGGCGCGCTGGACCACGGCCAGGACGCGCTACCTGATCGATTTCACGCAGGAGCTCGCCGCGCGCACCGGCGCCTGGCGGCCCATGCTGGAGACCGCGCGCAACCTCTACGCCCGGCCGGTGCTCGAGCCCCAGGCCGAGCAGTGGTTCGCGCAGAACTACGAGGCCTCGCTCGCCGCCTACGACTACGTCGCGCTCATGGCCATGCCGCGCATGGAGCGAGAGGCCGATGCGCAGGGTTGGCTCGCGCGCCTGGCCAAACGCGCCGCCGACACGCCTCGCGGGCTCGACGGCACGGTCTTCGAACTGCAGGCGCGCGACTGGCGCACTGGCAAGCCCGTGCCCGATGCCGAACTCTCGCGCCAGTGGACGCTGCTGCAGCGCGCCGGCGTGCGCCACCTGGGCTACTACCCCGACGACTTCCTCAACGACCAGCCGGGGCTGGACACCGTGCGCCGCGCGATCTCGGTGCGCACCCTGCTGCCGCGCGCGCTGCGCACGCCGGCCCAGCCCGAAAGCCCGCCGCCTGCGGTTCAGGGAGGGCGCGCGCCATGAGCCCGACGACGCAATTCCTCGCGCAGACGCTGCCCTCGCTGCTGTTCGGCTTCGTCTTCTACTACCCGTTCTTCATGGCCTACGTCTGGATGGCGGGCGGCCTCTCGCATGCGATGGTGTTCGAGCGCAAGCGCGACGTGGACGTCAATCCGCTCGAGCTGCTGCCCTCGCGCCCGCTGGTCACGGTGGTGGTGCCCTGCTTCAACGAGGCGCCGCACCTGCGCGAGGTGATCGAGCAGCTGATGCGCACGCGCTACCCGTACTGCGAAGTCATCGCGGTGAACGACGGCAGCACCGACGGCACCGGCGAGCTGCTCGACGAGATGACCAAGGAATACGGCCGCCTGCGCGTGATCCACAACGCCAGCAACCAGGGCAAGGCCGTAGGCCTGAACACCGCCTGCCAGCTCGCGCGCGGAGAGTACATCCTGGGCATCGACGGCGACGCGCTGATCGACGAGGACGCCATTGCGTGGATGCTGCTGCCGATGCTGGCCTCCGAGCGCATCGGTGCCGTCACCGGCAACCCGCGCATCCGCACCCGTACCACGCTGCTGGGGCGCATGCAGGTGGGCGAGTTCTCCTCGATCATCGGCCTCATCAAGCGCTCGCAGCAGCTGGTGGGAACGCTCTTCACGGTGTCGGGCGTGATCGCCATGTTCCGGCGCCGCGCGGTGATCGACGTGGGCTTCTGGAGCCCCGACGTTCTCACCGAGGACATCGACATGAGCTGGAAGCTGCAGATCGCCGGCTGGCAGCTGCGCTTCGAGCCGCGCGCGCTGTGCTGGATCCTGATGCCCGAGACCTTGCGCGGTCTCTGGAAGCAGCGCCTGCGCTGGGCCATGGGCGGCATCCAGACCATGCTGCGCTGCAGCTCGCACATCCTGCGGCCGCGCCACTGGCGCATGTGGCCCGTCTACATCGAGTACATGACGAGCATCTTCTGGGCCTACGCCATGGCCCTGGTGCTGATCGTGAGCCTGGTGCGGCCCTTCCTGCCGTCCGACTCCTCCTGGCACTCGGCGCTGCTGCCGCACTGGCAGGGCACGCTGCTGGCGATGACCTGCATCCTGCAGATGCTGCTGAGCCTGTGGATCGACCGCCGTTACGACCGCGACCTGATGCGCTACTTCGCCGGAACGATCTGGTACCCGATCGCCTTCTGGACCATCACGATGGCCACCACCGTGATCGCCTTTCCCAAAGCCCTGATACGCCGCCGGGGCAAACGCGCGGTGTGGACCAGTCCCGATAGAGGAGTCTCCGATGTCCCATGAGTCCGTGTTCCCCTCCAGCTACCCGCCCGACATGCACGACGACGCGGCGCCGCCGAGCCGCCGCCGCTCGTGGGGGCAGCCTGCGGTGGAGGAGCCCATCATCGACGCCGCGCGCATCCCGCTGCGCGCCTTCGGCAGCAGCCGCTCGCCGCAGCGCGCGCTGGCCATGTACCTGTGGCTGCGCCTGCTGCGTCCCGCCATCACCATCGCGATCTGGTTCTGCGCCATCTGGTACGCGTGGCCCTACGTGCTGGGCGCGCGCTCGCAGCCCGAGGTGATGCACCTGCTGAGCCTGTACGGCCTGGTGATCTGCGGCATCCTGCTGTCGATGCTGGTGATCGCGCCATGGCGCCGCCGGCAGCATCGCCGCGAGCCGGCGCCGGTGAAGGAGAAATCCTCCCTCTCCGCCCTGGCCACCTACATCGAGGTGCCCCCCGCGCGCCTGTCGACCTGGCAGCGCACGCGCCAGTTGCTGGTGCACCACGACAACAACGGCCACCTGCGCGAAGCCATCGATACCACGCCGGCCGCCCTCGAACCCGAGCCACGTCCAGCAAGGAAGAAGCGCTGAGCGCGTGCAGGGGTTTCGCGGTGGTGATTGAATCGCCGCACCCATCCTGCAATCTCCCACCAAGGACCCGTTTCATGGACCTCCAGCTCCAGGACCAGCACGTACTCGTCACCGGCGGCAGCAAGGGCATCGGCCTGGCCTGCGCGCTCGGCTTCCTGCGCGAAGGCGCGCGCGTGAGCCTCGTCTCGCGCGACCTCGCCAACCTCGAACAGGGCCGCAGGACGCTGGCCGAGTCGTTCCCGCAGGCCGGCGCCCGCGTGTCCGTCCACGCAGCCGACCTCAAGGACCCGGCCGGCGCGCTCGCCGCGCTCGATGCCGCTGAACAGGCCTTCGGCCCCGTCGACGTGCTCGTCAACTCCGCCGGCGCCGCGCGCCGCACCCCGCCCGACGATCTCACGCCCGCGTCATGGCACGACGCGATGGACGCCAAGTACTTCACCTACATCCACATGATCGACCCCGTCGTGAAGCGCATGGGCCAGCGCGGCCGCGGCGCCATCGTCAACGTCATCGGCCAGGGCGGCAAGGTCGCCAGCCCCGTGCACATGGCAGGCGGCGCCGCCAACGCCGCCCTCATGCTCGTGAGCGCCGGCATGGCCGCCGCCTACGCCGCCAAGGGCGTGCGCGTGAACGCCGTGAACCCCGGCCTCACCCTCACCGAACGCCTGCAGGAAGGCATGAAGGCCGACGCCAAGCTGCAGGGCATCGACACCGACGAGGCCCTGGAGCGAGCCAAGGCAAGGCTGCCGCTGGGCCGCATCGCGACGCCGGAGGAAGTGGCGAACACGGTGCTGTTCCTGGCGTCGCCGAAGGCGAGTTATGTGACTGGCGCGATCGTGGCGATGGATGGTGCGGTGACGCCGATGATCTGAGGGAACGAGAAAGCACGGCGACATCAGGCGCCGCGGCCCTCACCCCAACCCTCTCCCGCAAGCGGGAGAGGGAGAAAAACGAGGCCGAGCGAAGCAAAGGCCCGTGTGGCTCCCCTCCCCTCTGGCTGCGCCGAGGAGCGCAGCGTTTCGCGGATCAGGGCTCGCAGCTGTCTGAGCGAAGCGAGTTCTGCGAGACCCCGCGAAACGCGAGCACCGCAGGTTGCCCCTTCGCAAAGCGAAGGGGTCGCAGACAGTGGGGTCGCCTTTCTTTTGCCTACTTTTCTTTGGCGAAGCAAAGAAAAGTAGGTCGCCTGCCGGGGCGAGTCCCGGCCCCGGGAAAAAACCTCAAGGCAACGCCAACAAAGCCTCGAACTTCCCAGCAAGAAATTCGACAAAAGCCCGAACCCGAGCCGGCACAAACCTCCCACTAGGCAACAACGCATGCAACGGATAAGGCTCAGTCTCCCAATCCGCCAGCAACCGAACGAGCCGCCCCTCGCGAATGTCATCGCGCACATCCAGCGCAGACTTCAGAGAAATCCCATACCCCGCCACAGTCCACTCCCGCGCCAGCGAAGCATCGTCCACGCTGCGGTTCCCATTCACCCGCACCTCCGTCCACTGCCCGTTCTGCGCAAACCGCCACACCCTGTGCCGACGTCCGGAGCGATTGAAGATCAGGCAGTTGTGATGCACCAGATCCTGCGGCACCCGAGGCGCCGGATGCCTCCGCAGGTAGTCGGGTGAAGCCGTGAGCAGCGGATTGGTGAGCGCGAACGGCCGCGCCACCAGCCGCGAATCCGCCAGCGCCCCGTACCGCAGCGCCACGTCGACCTCGTCGCGCATCACGTCCAGCGGCCGGTCGCCCACCGACAGCGACAGTTGCACGCCCGGATGCAGCGCGAGGAATTCGTCGAACCAAGGCAGCAGCGTGCTGCGCGTCAGGTCCGAAGGCGAAGCCACGCGCAGGGTGCCGACCAGCTCCCCGCGATCGGCCGTGACCAGCGATTCCCCCTCGTCGAGCAGCTCGAAGGCCCGAACCGCGTAGTCGAGCAGCGTCTGCCCTTGAGGCGTGAGCCGCATCGCCCGCGTCGACCGCTCGAACAGCCGCGCCCCGAGCTGCGCCTCCAGCCGCTTGAGCGTCGCGCTGGCCGCTGCCGGCGTGATCCCCAGTGCATGCGCGGCAGCCGTGAGCGTGCCCGCCCGCGCCGTATGCACCAGCACCTGCAGATCGGAGATATTTTCAATCTTCATTTGAAACTGTTGCTGATTTCAGCCTACTTATCAAACCAGCCTTGCGATCCTACAGTTCAATCATCGTCACAGAAAGGCCCTCCCATGAAAGCCATCGGCTACTACCAGTCCCTCCCCATCGAGAACCCCGAATCGCTGCAGGACATCGAGCTGCCCGCACCCGTGCCCGGCGCGCGCGACCTGCTGGTGCGCGTGAAGGCGGTGTCGGTCAACCCCGTGGACACCAAGGTCCGCAAGAACGCCGCGCCCGAGGCCGGCCAGGCCAAGGTGCTGGGCTGGGATGCGGTCGGCACGGTCGAGGCCGTCGGTGCCGGCGTGAAGAACTTCAAGGTCGGCGACCGCGTGTACTACTCGGGCTCGATCATCCGCCCCGGCACCAATGCCGAGTTGCACGCGGTGGACGAGCGCATCGCCGCCCTCGCCCCAAAGAGCCTCGACGACGCGCAAGCCGCCGCGCTGCCGCTGACCACCATCACCGCGTACGAGCTGCTGTTCGACCGCCTGCGTGTACCCAAGGGCGGCGGCGAAGGCCAGACGCTGCTGGTCACCGGCGGTGCGGGCGGCGTGGGCTCCATCCTCATCCAGCTCGCGCGCCAGCTGACGAAGCTGCGCGTGATCGCCACCGCCTCGCGCGCCGAGACGCGGGCCTGGTGCCTGGAGCTGGGCGCGCACGCGGTCATCGACCACTCGAAGCCGCTGGCCGCCGAGCTGAAGGCCGCCGGCATCGGCGAGGTCGACATGGTCGCCAGCCTCACGCAGACCGACCAGCACTACGCGCAGATCATCGAAAGCCTCAAGCCCCAGGGCCAGCTCGCGGTGATCGACGACATGAAGGTGCTCGACGCGATGCCGCTGAAGACCAAGTGCATCTCGCTGCACTGGGAGATGATGTTCGCGCGCTCGCGCTTCGAGACGCCCGACATCGCCGAGCAGGGCGCGCTGCTGGCCGAGGTGGCCGCGCTGGTGGACGCGGGCCGCATCCGCACCACGGCCAACGCAAGCTTCGGCACCATCAACGCCGCGAACCTGCGCCGCGCCCACGCGCTCATCGAGAGCGGCAAGGCGCAGGGCAAGGTGGTGCTGGCGGGGTTCTGATGAACTAGGACTGCCAGGGCAGCCCGCGCATGCGCTCGCGCTTTTCCTCTTCGTCGAAGTGCGCGAGCGACGGCTTGATGAGGTCGCTGCGCGCCACGATGCCCACCAGCGCGAACGACTGCGCGTCCTTCACCACCGGCAGGCGCTCCAGCCGGTGGCGCGCGAGCCGCGTGGCGACGGCCCGGCAGTTCTCGCCGGGCAGCGCGAAATAGAGCGGCACGTCGGCGCAGGCGTCGCCGACCGTGGCGATGGGGTCGCGCGTGCCGCGCGCGGCGAGCATGGCGCGATCGGCCACGCCGATCACCGCGCCATTGCGCAGCACCGGGAAGGCGCGGTGCGCCTGCCCCTCGCCGAAGTATTCGAACATCGCCTGCGCCAGCGGCATGGCGGCGTCGATGCTGCGCACCTCGCGCGTCATCACCTCTTCCACCGAATGCCGCTCCAGCGGATCGATGCCGTACTCGCGGTAGATGTGATAGCCGCGGCGCGCGATCTTCTCGGTGAGGATCGAGCGGCGCATCGTCAGCACGGTGAAGCCGTAGGCCACGGCCGAAGTGGCCAGCAGGGGCAGCAGCGCGTTGCTGTCGTGCGTGAGCCCGAAGGCGAAGATGGTGGCGGTGAGCGGCGCGCGCATCACGCCACCCAGCGTGGCCGCCATGCAGACCAGCGGCCACAGCATCGGGTCGTTGCCGGGCAGCACGTGCGACAGCACCACGCCGAGGCCCGCGCCCATCATCAGCAGCGGCGCGAGCACGCCGCCCGAGGTGCCCGAGCCCAGCGAGATGACCCAGATCACGGCCTTCACCGCCAGCAGCGCGACCACCACGCCGAGCGCCAGGTGGTTGTGCAGCAGGTCGCCGATCACGTCGTAGCCCACGCCCAGCGCGCGCGGCTGCAAGTAGCCGCCGATGCCCACCGCGAGGCCGCCGATGGCGGGCCACCACATCCAGTGCACCGGCAGCTTGCCGAACCAGTCTTCCACCTTGTAGAGCGAGATCGACAGCGATGCCGCGAGCGCGCCGCACAGCACGCCCGCGATCACGCACGACAGCATGGCGAGCGGGCCGGGCGCGGCCGTCTGCAGCGGAAAGAGCGGGCCCGGGTCCATCAGCAGCGGCCGCGCAAAGCCCGCCACCGCGCAGGCCACGGCCACCGGCAGCAGGCTGCGCGGGCGCAGCTCGAAGAGCAGCAGCTCCACGGCCAGCAGCACGGCCGCCACCGGCGTGCCGAACACCGCCGTCATGCCCGCGGTGGCGCCCGCCACCAGCAGCGCCTTGCGCTCGGCCGCGGTGAGGTGGAAGTGCTGCGCGATCAGCGAGCCGATGGCACCGCCGGTCATGATGATCGGCCCCTCCGCGCCGAAGGGCCCGCCGCTGCCGATGACGATGCCCGAAGAGAGCGGCTTTAGCAGCGCCACCTTCGGCGACATGCGGCTCTTGCCGAACAGGATCGCCTCGATGGCCTCGGGAATGCCATGGCCGCGGATCTTGTCGGAGCCGTAGCGCGCCACCAGCCCGACGATGAGCCCGCCGATCACCGGCACCACGATGACCCAGGCGCCCAGCGTGTGCGTGGCCGGCGAGCGGTCGGCCAGCGAGAAGGTCTGGAAGAAGAACAGGTTGGTGAAGAAGCGGATCAGGTCGAGCAGCACGCGCGCGGCCACCGTGCTCACGGCGCCGATGACGGCGGCCATGACGGTGATGCGCATCAGGCGCGTGTTGAGCGCGAAGTCGCCGCGCGGCGGATGGGAGGTGGCCTTGGAGCTCATGGATTTTCCGGAAGATCGATCTGCGGCACGTCGAACACGCCTTTCAGCGAGCGCAACTCCGCGCGGTGGAGTTCAGCCAGCCTCGACAGCAGCTTCTCGCCCTTGGCGAGGAGATGCACTTCCACCTGCCGGCGGTCGGTTTCGCTGGGCCTGCGCTGCACCAGTTCGAGCGCCTCGCAGCGCGTGACCAGCGCGACCGCGCCGTGCGGCTGCAGTTGCAGGCGCTCGGCGATTTCGCCCACCGAGGCCCAGTCGCGCCCCGGCACGCCCTTGATGTGCAGCAGCACCAGGTACTGCTGCGGCGTGAGGCCCTCGGCCTGCGCGGCCCGTTCGGAGAAGCGCTCGAAACGGCGCATCTGGTAGCGGAACTGGGAAAGCGCCTCGAAGTCCTTCTTGGCGAGCTTGCGGGGTGTGGGAGCCATGGCGGTGCGGTTGGCGGAACGGCCGCGAATATATCACGTCATGATATAAATGCCGTGCGACACAATCGGCCGCATGACCACGGACATCATCGAAACCGACACGCCCCGCCTGCGTCTGCGCCAATGGCGCGACAGCGACCTGGCCCCCTTCTTCGAACTCGCGGGCGACCCGCTGGTGATGGAGTTCCTGCTGCCGCTGCCCACGCGCGCCGACAGCGACGCGGCGGTCGCGCGCACGCGCTCGCGCATCGCGGAGAACGGCTGGGGCTTCTGGGCGGTGGAGCACAGGGAGTCGGGCGAGTTCATGGGCTTCACCGGGCTCAACTCGCCGTCGGCCGAGCTGCCCTTCTCGCCCTGCGTGGAGATCGGCTGGCGCTTCGCGCGCAAGTGGTGGGGCCACGGCTATGCGAGCGAAGCGGCGCGCGCCGCGCTGCAGATAGGCTTCGAGCGGCTCGGCCTGGAGGAGATCGTCGCCTTCACCGCCTGGAACAACACCCGCTCGGCGGCGGTGATGCAGCGCGTCGGCATGACGGAGGACGCGGACGGCGCCTTCGACCATCCGCTGGTGCCCGAGGGGCACGCGCTGCGGCGGCACAGGCTCTACAGGCTGGGCCGCGCAGCCTGGCGGGCCGCGCGCGGCGATTCAGAATGAATGCAGCAGCAGTGCCGCGCCCGACACGATCGCGAACACCTGCACGAAGACGCGCAGCACGCGCCCGTTGATGTGCCGGTGCACCACGCGGCTGAGCACGGCGCCCACCACCAGTGCGGGCAGCAGTTGCGCGGCCGCCTGCAGTTGGGAGCCGTCGATGCGTCCCGCTGCCATCAGTGTGACCAGCGACACCAGCTCGCCGACGAGAAAGCACAGCGCGATGGTCGAGCGCATGGAGGGCGCCGGCTGGTGCTGGTAGACCAGCGCTAGCGGCGGACCGCCGATGCCGGTCGCGGTTTCGGTGATGCCGGTGACGAGGCCGGCCGCCACGAAGGCGCCGCGCCCCGGCGAGAAGGCCGGCATCAGCAGCGTCACCAGCGCCGCCGCGATGGTCGATGCGCCGACGAACAGCGACAGGTGGCTCGCGCTCAACGCCGCCAGCACCCAGAGTCCGCCGGCGGTGCCAAGCAGGCGCCCCCCGCTGATCCAGCCGGCGCCGACACGGTCGATCGCGCCGCGCTCACGCCACATCACGTAGAAATTCAGCGGAAGCATCAGCACCAGCACGCACACCGGCAGCAGGTCGGGGCGCACGATGCCGATCACCGGCGCGGCGATCAGCGCGAAGCCGACACCGGTCGCGCCCTGCACGAAGGCGGCGAACAGCACGGCTGCGGAGACGAGAAGAAGGTGCTGCGCGCTCACTGCGGACCCAGCCCCAGCCCGCCTTCGGCGCGCGCGCGGCACAGGCGCCGATGCTCGGCCGCCGTCGGATGCAGGCGCAGGATGGGCGCGCGGTCCATCGCCGCATGCGCGATCTCCGCGAGCCTGCGCTGCAGCGCCCGGGCGTCCCAGTCGGGCGGCCATCCCTCCCACAGGCGCAGGCGTCCGGCCACGAACACGGCGCTGATCTGGTCGCGGTTGCCCAGGCGCACCAGGTCCCAGGTGAGATCGACGGAAGTGCACATTTCGGGCGTGTCGACGTCGACGATCAGGAAGTCGGCCTGCTTGCCCACGGCGATCTCGCCGGTCAGTTGGTCCAGGCCCACGGCGCGCGCGCCTTCGTGCGTGGCGTGGTCGAACCAGGTCCAGCCGCCCCCGCTCGACGCATCGCCGACGGCCAGGCCGAAGGCCAGCTTCTGCGCGGCCTCGGCCGCGTCCATCAGGCGGAAGGCGTCGCTGCGCGTGGCATCGGTGCCGAGGCCGAAGCGGATGCCCATGGCCGCCATCAGGTTCGCGGGCGCCACGGCGTTGCCCTTCCACTGGCTGGCGACGGGGTTGTAGCTCACGGCGGTGTCGGTGTCGCGCAGCAGCACGAGTTCGGACGGCGTGACGAGCGTGCCGTGTGCGATGAGCACCTGCGGGCCCAGCGCGCCCAGCCGCGCCAGCAGCTCGAGCGGCCGGCAGCCGCGCTGGACCACCGAGCGCTCGACCGACGCGAGGTGCTCGTTGACGTGCGTCTGGAAGATGGCGCGCGCTTCGGCGCACAGGGACGAGACGCCGGCGAGCATCTCGTCAGAGGCGGCCTCGGGCACCGAGACGGCGAGCGACGGATGGACCAGCCCCTCGCGCGGCCAGCGGCCCAGGAAGTGTCCGGCCCGCGCCAGGATCTCCCGGCGCTCGCCGGCGCTGCTGTCGTTGCCGCCGTCGTTGCAGATCAGGCCGAGCACGCAGCGCAGCCCCGCTTCCTGCACGGCGGCCGCGATCGCGCCGATGTCGCCCGGCGCACGCGTGCCCGCGTCGCAGACGGTGGTGAAGCCGCCGCGCAGCGATTCGAGCGCCGCGAGCTTGGAGGCCAGGTAGACGAACTCGTCGTCCAGGCTGGATTCGAGCGGCACCCACACGCGGCGGAAGATCTCGGACGGCTCGCCATAGGCCAGCGACTTGCCGAAGGACTGCGTCAGGTGATGGTGCGCGTCGATCATGCCGGGCATGAGCAGCTTGCCGGGAAGGGCCAGCGGCGTGAGATGAGGGTGGCGCGCGGCAAGGACGCCGGCGGGGCCGACATCGCGGAACAGTCCGCCGGCCACCAGCACGGCATGGCCGGTGGCCGGGCCGTCGCGCAGCATCAGGTGGTCGGGAACGAGCAGCAGCTCGTCGGCCGCGAGCATCGCGGCATCGAGTTCAGGAGACATGGTGAAGAGAGGAGAAAGAAAGAGAGGAAACGTGGCCCGGCTCATGCCTGCGAAGCAGGCGCCATCTCGGTGCGCTCCGCGTGGACGCGGTTGAAGACCATGTTGAGCACCACCGCCGTGAGCGAGCCCATCGCCAGGCCGTTGCCCAGCACCAGCTGCAGCGTGTCGGGAAAGCGGCTGTAGAGCCCCGGCACGACGATGGGCAGCAGGCCCATGGTCAACGCGCCGGCCAGCACGAACATGTTGCCGCGCTCGTGCAGGTCGACCTTGCGCAGCATGTCGATGCCCATCGTGCCGATGATCGCGAACACCACCATCGCGGTGCCGCCCACCACGGCCGAGGGAATGGCGCTGGCCAGCCGGCCCAGCGGCGCCGACAGCGCGATGAGGATCAGGATCGCACCCGCCGTGGCGGTGACGTAGCGCGAGCGCACATTGGTGGCGCGCACGATGCCGATGTTCTCGCCGCTGGTGATGATCATCGACGTGCCGAACAGCCCGCCCGCCAGCGACACCAGCGCATCGCCGCGGATGGTGCGCGGCACGGCTTCGCGCGGATCGATCCTGCGGCCGACTACCTCGGCCACCGCCACCGTCTGGCCCGTGGCCTCGACCATCGAGATCACGCTGAAGATCAGCAGCGGCACGGCCGCCACCACGTCGAAATGCGGCATGCCGAAGGGCAGCAGCGTCGGCGCGCTCCAGAGCGGGCCGGCCGCGACGGAGCCGAAATCCATCAACCCGCAGGCCGCCGCCAGCAAGGTGCCCGCCAGCAGCCCCAGCAGCACCGCCAGTTGGCCGAGCATGCCCTTGAAAAGCCGCGCGAACAGCACCGTGAAGCCGATGGTCGCCAAGGCGAGCCCGATGTTCGCGGGATCGGCGAAAGTGGGCGAGCCGGCCTTGCCCGCGATGATGCCGCCGTACACCTTCACCAGGTTGATGGACACCAGCAGCAGCAAGGTGCCGATGACGATCTTCGGAAAGTAGCGCAGGCAGCGCGCGAACACCGGCAGCACCAGGAAATAGAACAGCGCGGTGAGGATCACCGCGCCGGAGGCGGTCTGCAGGTCGCGCTGCTGCGCGATGGTCACGAACATCACGATGGGCGCCCCGCCCGGCACCATGACGAAGGGCAGCCGCGCCCCGAACTTCCACGGCCCGAAGGATTGCAGCAGCGTGCCCACGCCGCACAGCAGAAAGGTGGCGCTGATCAGGTTGACCGTGAGGGCGGCGGGCAGGCCCAACGCCTTGGCCACCAGGAAAACGGAGGTGATGGGCACGGCAGCCATCACCAGCACATGCTGCAGGCCGAACAGGAGCAGTTGCGAAACGGGCAGCACGGCGTCGACGGCAGGGGCGTCGGATACACGGGACATGATCGAATCCTTTGACCGGATTGGCGCCCAAATCGATTTGGGCGTGCTCGCAAAAAAATCCGCCGAGGCGGGTGAAGTACATTCCGGGACAACGCGCCCAAAACGATTTGGGAATTGAAGCACCGGTTTTTGAAAAGGTCAACGGGATGAGTACCGAGCCATCGCCGCGAGCGAACATCAAGGACGTGGCGCGCGAAGCGGGCGTATCGCCCACCACCGTCTCGCATGCGCTCAACGCCCGCGGCCAGGTGGACGCCGAAACCCGCGCGCGCGTCGAGAAGGCCGCCCTGAAGCTCGGCTACCGGCCCAACCGCAACGCGCAGCGGCTGCGCACGGGCGAGGCGCACATGATCGTGCTGTTGTCGTCGATGCCGTTTGCTGTGGCGGGCGGCCCTTCGAGGCTCGGCTTCCTCATGGAAGTGGCGGCCGTGGCCGCCTCGGCCGCGCTCGACCGGAACCTGGCCCTGGTGCTGGCGCCACCCATGGAAACGGGGCGCGTGCCGATGGAACTGCTCGACGTGGACGGAGCGCTGGTCATCGAGCCCTCCGCCGGAGACCCGAACATGGACTACCTGCTGCGGCGCGGCCTGCCGGTGGTCGCGATCGGCAAGCCCGCCGAGGCGGCCGGAGGCGCCGAAAGCGGGACGGCCCTGCCGCCCTACGTCGACATCCATTCGGGCGACACCACCCGGCTGCTGCTGGAGCATCTGCACACGCAGGGCGCGCGCAGAATCGCGATGATCCTGGGCTCGGCGCAGCGCAACTCCTACGTGGAGGGCCAGGCCGCCTACCTCGCGTTCGCCGCCGCGCACCGGCAGGCGCCGCTGCTGTCGCTGGTCGACGAGGCGAAGGGCGAAAGCGGCGGCCGCGACGCCGCGCTGGCGCTGCTGGCGGCCCACCCCGACATCGACGCCTTCTGCGTGCCGGTGGATGCGTTCGCCACGGGCGCGGTCGCGGCGGTTCTGGAGACCGGCCGGCGCATTCCCGAGGACGTGATGGTCGCCACCCGCTACGACGGCCTGCGCGCCCGCACCAGCGTGCCGCCGCTCACTGCCGTGGACCTGCACCTGGACGAGGTGGCGCAGCAGGCCATCGCGCTGCTCTTCGATCACCTGCGCGGAGACACGGCGATGCGCAAGGTCGACGGGCCGGCGGCGCAGCTCGTGCCGCGGCTGTCGTCGGCCCGCCGGGGGTGACCGCCGCGAAGGGGCATTCGCAGGCTATCTGGCCTTCGACACCCGCCACACGGTGTTGCCCACGTCGTCCGCCACGATCAGCGCGCCGGCCTTGTCGAGCGCCACCCCCACCGGCCGGCCGTGCGCCTTCTCGTCGGCGCTCAGGAAACCGGTCAGCACATCGATCGGCGGCCCGCTGGGCTTGCCGCCGATGAAGGGCACGAACACCACCTTGTAGCCCGACTTGGGCTTGCGGTTCCACGAGCCGTGCTCGCCGATGAAGGCGCCGCTGGCGAACTGCTCGGGCATGCCGCCCGGACGCGAGAAGGCCATGCCCAGTGGCGCGACGTGCGAGCCCAGCGCGTAGTCGGGTGCGATGGCTTTGGCGACCATCTGCGGGTTCTGCGGCTGCACGCGCGCGTCGACCACGCCGCCGTAGTAGCTCCAGGGCCAGCCATAGAAGGCGCCGTCCTTCACCGAGGTGAGGTAGTCGGGCACGAGGTCGCTGCCGATCTCGTCGCGCTCGTTCACCACGGTCCACAGCACCTGGGTGTCGGGCTCCCAGCCCATGCCGTTGGGGTTGCGCAGGCCGCTGGCGAAGAGGCGCTTCTCGCCCGACTTCGTGTCGACCTCCCAGATGGCGGCGCGGCCCTCCTCGGCCGGCAGGCCGTTCTCGCCGATGTTGCTGTTGGAGCCGACGGTCACGTAGAGCTTGCTGCCGTCGGCGCTGGCGATGACGTTCTTGGTCCAGTGGTGGTTGATGCCGGCGGGCAGCTGCGTCACCAGCGTCGGGCTGGCGGTGATGGAGGTCTGGCCCTCGGTGTAGGGCACCTTCACCAGCGAATCGGCGTTGGCGACGAAGAGCTCGTTGCCGACCAGCGCCATGCCGTAGGGGGAGCGGAGGTTGGCCATGAACACCTGCTTCACCTCGGCGACGCCGTCGCCATCGGCGTCGCGCAGCAGGGTGATGCGGTTGGCGCTGGGCACGCCCGCGCCGGCGCGGCCCATGACCTTGCCCATGACCCAGTTGCGGATCTTGGCGATGGGGCCGCTGCCGCCGTCGTTGCTGTCGGCGGGCTTGGGCGGCTTGTTGCTCTCGGCCACGAGGATGTCGCCGTTGGGCAGCGTGTAGACCCAGCGCGGGTGGTCGAGGCCGCGCGCCAGCGCCGTCACCTTCAGGCCTTCGGCGGGAACGGGCGTCGCGGTGTCGGTCCAGCCGACTGCGGGGGCGACATTGACGGTGGGAATCAGGGTCTTGTTCGGCTCGACCAGCTGCGGGCGGGGACCGGTCGTCAGCTCGGGCGAGAGCTTGGCGGCCTCGCCGCAGCCGGCCACGAGCAACGCGGCCGCCAGGGCCAGGGCGCCGGCCTGCGGCCATGAAGACGGCATGCGGGTGGGTGCTTGCTGCTGTTTTTCCATGCGTGATCCTTCGCGCGACGGCATGCCGCACATCGCCATCTTCCCCAGCCCGGCGGGCCCGGGAGTGTCGGCCGTGGGCGCTTTCTGGCGTGGGCGCACCTCATTCGCGCATCGCCGCTACCATCGCCGGATGACCGACGACCTGTTCCGCGCCGACGCCTACCTGCGCAGCTGCGACGCCCGCATCGTGCGAATCGACGACACCGGCATCGTGCTGGACCGCACCGTGTTCTACCCGCTGGGCGGCGGACAGGCCGGAGACAGCGGCGTGCTGGCCCTGGCCGACGGGCGCGAAGTCGTCGTTGCCGACACCCGCAAGGCCAAGGACGCGGAAGGCCAGCCCACCGACGAGTTCATCCACGTGCCGGCACCGGGGCAGGACGAACTGCTGGCCGCGTTGAAGCCCGGCGACGCGCTCACCGCCCGCATCGACTGGGAGCGCCGCCACCGCCTGATGCGCTTCCACACCGCCACCCACCTGCTGTGCCACCTGGTGCCGCAGCCGGTGAACGGCTGCTCCATCACGCCCGAGTACGCGCGGCTCGACTTCCACATGACCGATCCGCTCGACAAGGACTCGCTGACGGCCGGCCTGGCCCGGCTGGTCGAGGCGGCCCATCCGCTGACGGTCGGCGCCATCACCGACGAGGAGCTCGACGCCAACCCGGCGCTGGTCAAGAGCATGAGCGTGCAGCCGCCGCGCGGCACGGGCACGGTGCGCACCATCCGCATCGGCGGAACCGGCGAGGGCCAGACGGCAATCGACTTCCAGCCCTGCGGCGGCACGCATGTTGCAAACACCGCCGAGATCGGGGCGGTGGTGGTCACCAAGATAGAGAAGAGGAGCGCCAACAGCCGACGCGTGGTGCTGGGCTGGGGCTCGCAAGCCGCCACGGCGGCCTGAACCAAGCCCCGGAACTTCGCCCCCACCGATTGCTCCGACTGACGGCATGATCTTCCCGCGCATCCAATTCGCTACGCTTCTGATAGCAACAGCCGCAGCCAGCATGCCGGCGCTGGCGCAATCGACACCCGAACTGGGGTCCAGGCCGGGCGCCGTGGTCACCACCCCCCATGTGCGCGCCGAACTCGTCGCCCATGCTCCCGACGGCGTGACACCCGGCGCCCCGGTCTGGGTCGGTCTGCAGATCGCGCACCAGCCCGAGTGGCACACCTACTGGAAGAACGCCGGCGATTCCGGCCTGCCCACCGAAATGACGTGGACGCTGCCGGCGGGCGTGTCCACCGGCGAGATCGCATGGCCGGCGCCGAAGAAGATCCCGGTCGGCAGCCTCGCCAACTACGGCTACGAGAACACCGTGCTGCTGCCGGTGCCGCTGGAGGTGTCCTCGCTCTACAAGCCGCCGGTGGCGCTGGGCGGCACCCCGGCGATGGACATCCAGCTCAAGGCCTCCTGGCTGGTCTGCCGCAAGGAATGCATTCCCGAGGAGGGCACCTTCACGCTGGCGCTGCCGCTGCAGGGCTCGACCGCGCTGCACAAGGCCGAGTTCGACACCGCCCTCGCCGCCCGCCCGCAGCCGCTGGCCAGGCCGGGCGCCGTCGAGGTCGAAGGCCACAGCCTGAAGGTGCGGCTCGAGGGCCTGCCCGCCGCCGCGCAGGGCAAGACGCTGGAGTTCTTCCCCGAGACACCCGAGGTGATCCGCACCGCGGCCGTCTCCGGCAAGGACTGGTCCCAATCCTGGCAAGGCGACACCTGGACCGCCACGATGCCGCTGGCCGACCAGCGCAGCGCCAGCCCCACCGTCATGCCGGTGGTGGTGACGCTGCCCGAGGCCGACCGGCAGGCCGGCCAGCCGGTGGCATGGCGCGCCGAGGCGCCGGTTTCGGGCGCCTGGCCCGCGGCCGCCGCGCCGCGGACAGCCGAGGTTTCACCAGCGCTGCAGGCCGCGCTCGCGGCCAATGCCGCGAATGCCGGTGCGGCAAAGGTCGCCGAACTGCCCGCCCCGTCTTCCACCACCTTCCTGGCCGCGCTGCTGGGCGCCCTGTTCGGCGGCCTGCTGCTGAACCTGATGCCCTGCGTGTTCCCGATCCTCGCGATCAAGGTGCTGGGCTTCGCGCGGCAGGCCGGCAACGCCAGCGCGCACCGCAAGGCCGGGCTGGCCTACACGGGCGGCGTGATGCTGTCATTCCTCGCGCTCGGCGGCGGCATGCTGGCGCTGCGCGCGGCCGGCGCCGGGCTGGGCTGGGGCTTCCAGCTGCAGTCGCCGGGCGTGGTGGCTGCTCTTGCCGCACTTTTCACGCTGATCGGGCTGAACCTCGCGGGCGTTTTCGAATTCGGCCGCGCCGCGCCCTCCTCGGTGTGCAGCGCGCAGGCCAGGCATCCGCTGGCCAACGACTTCCTTTCCGGCGTGCTCGCCGTGGTCATCGCATCGCCCTGCTCCGCGCCGTTCATGGGGGCCTCGCTCGGTTTCGCCATCGGCCTGCCGGCGGCGCAGGCGCTGCTGCTGTTCGTGGCGCTGGGCTTCGGGCTGGCGCTGCCGTACCTGGTGGCCGGTTTCGTGCCTGCCGTTGCCTACCTGCTGCCCAAGCCCGGCCCGTGGATGGGCACGCTGCGCCGCCTGCTGGCCTTCCCGATGTTCGCCACCGTGGCCTGGCTGGTGTGGGTGCTCGGCCAGCAAAGCGGCATCGACGGCGCGGGCACGCTGCTGGCGCTGCTGGTGTGCATGGCCGCCATCGTCTGGGCGCTCACGCTGCGCGGGCGCACGCGGCTGGTGATCGCGGGCGTGCTGATCGCCTTCACCGCCGTGCTCACCGCCGCCATCGGCCGCAACGTGCTGCAGGTGGTGGAGCCCGCGAAGCTGGCATCGGCCGCCACGAAGGACGGGGCCGGCCAGCGCTGGCAGCCCTGGTCCGCCGAGCGCGTGGCGCAGTTGTCGGATGCGGGCCGGCCGGTCTTCATCGACTTCACCGCCGCATGGTGCGTGACCTGCCAGTACAACAAGAAGAGCACCCTGTCCGACGAGCAGGTGCTGGCCGACTTCGACGCCAAGAAGGTCGCGATGCTGCGCGCCGACTGGACCCGCCGCGACCCCGCCATCACCGCCGCGCTCACCGCGCTGGGCCGCAGCGGCGTGCCGGTGTACGTGCTGCAGGCGCCGGGCAAGCCGCCCGTCGTGCTGACGGAGATACTGGGCAAGGACGAGGTCCGCGCCGCTATAGCCGCCCTTTGACCACCAGCGTGACATGGGTTGTCACAAGCACTTGAAGAAACCGTTCTAAGCTGCAGTTGTTGTTTGGAATTTTGTCTTGGAGTTCAAGCTGGCCATGTCTCTCTCGCCAACCGCCGACTCGCGTTCCTTCCGCGCCGCGCGCAACGCCCGCGCCGCCCTGAGCCGGGCCTCCCGCCGTGCCGTCGTCGCCGCCGCCGTGGCGCTGGGCGCGACCTTCCTGATGGGCGGCAATGCCGCCGCAGCGCCCGCCGTGGGCCAGCAGGCGCCCGATTTCGTGGCCGTCGACACCACCGGCGCCAAGCACAAGCTGTCCGATTTCGCGGGCAAGTTCGTGGTGCTCGAATGGACCAACCCCGGCTGCCCCTTCGTGCGCAAGCACTACGGCAGCGGCAACATGCCCGCCACGCAGAAGGCCGCCACCGACAAGGGCGTGGTGTGGCTGGCCATCAATTCCACCGAGCGCGCCGCCACCGACTACCTCAAGCCCGAGGCGCTCGACGCCTGGATGAAGTCGCAGAAGGCCGCGCCCACCGCCGTGCTGATGGACGAGGACGGCCTCATCGGCCAGGTCTACGGCGCGCGCACCACGCCGCACATCTTCATCATCGACCCCAAGGGCACGCTGGTGTACGCGGGCGGCATCGACAGCATCGCCTCGGCGCGGGTGGACGACATCAAGACCGCGACCAACTACGTGAACCAGGCCCTGGGCGAGGCCTTCGGCGGCAGGCCGATCTCGGCTGCCGCCACGCGGCCCTACGGCTGCTCGATCAAGTACAAGACCTGACGGCCGGGCAATTGGCCACACCCGCCGCGCGGCGGGTGACAGCTACCTGACCGCCGCAGTCAGGTAGCGGTCGGGGAGCCGCTACTACCCTTGGGCGAGCACATCGCCAGTACTGCCCAAGGGGACAACAAGATGAATCCTGCGCCCAGCGCCGCGCAAAAGGGCAACGCTGCCCGCGCCTCCACCGCTTCCTCCTCCAAGTTCGCCACCGTCCTGCGCGTGACGGGCGGCAACTTCATGGAGATGTTCGACTTCTTCCTGTTCGGCTTCTACGCCACGCAGATCTCGAAGGCCTTCTTCCCGGCCGGCAACGAGTTCGCCTCGCTGATGCTGACCTTCATGACCTTCGGCGCCGGCTTCCTGATGCGGCCGCTGGGCGCGATCTTCCTGGGCGCGTATGTCGACCGCGTCGGCCGCCGCCAGGGCCTGATCGTCACGCTCGCGCTGATGGCGCTGGGCACGCTGCTGATCGCCTGCGTGCCTTCGTACGCGACCATCGGCCTCGCCGCGCCGGTGCTGGTGCTGATCGGCCGGCTGCTGCAGGGCTTCTCGGCCGGCGTGGAGCTCGGCGGCGTGTCGGTGTACCTGTCGGAGATGGCGACGCCGGGCCACAAGGGCTTCTACGTGAGCTGGCAGTCGGCCAGCCAGCAGGTGGCCATCGTCGTGGCGGCCGCCCTGGGCTACTGGCTCAACGTGACCTTCACGCCGCAGGAGATCGGCGACTTCTACTGGCGCATCCCCTTCTTCGTGGGCTGCCTGATCGTGCCGGTGCTGTTCATCATCCGCCGCTCGCTGCAGGAGACCGAGGAGTTCATGGCGCGCAAGCACCGCCCCGACGCGCGCGAGATCTTCCGCTCGATGGTCGCCAACTGGGGCCTCGTCATCGCCGGGATGATGCTGGTGTCGATGACCACCGTGTCGTTCTACCTGATCACCGTCTACACGCCCACCTTCGGCAAGGCCGTGCTGCACCTGAGCACCACCGACGCGCTGATCGTCACGCTGTGCGTGGCCATCTCCAACTTCATCTGGCTGCCGATCATGGGCGCGCTGTCCGACCGGGTGGGCCGCAAGCCGCTGCTGATCGTGTTCACGGTGCTGACCATCCTCACGGCCTACCCGGCCCTCAAGTGGCTGGTGGGCGCGCCGAGCTTCGCGCGCATGCTCGAAGTGGAGCTGTGGCTGTCGTTCCTGTACGCGAGCTACAACGGCGCGATGGTGGTCGCGCTCACCGAGGTGATGCCGGTCAACGTGCGCACCGCCGGCTTCTCGCTGGCCTACAGCCTGGCCACCGCGATCTTCGGCGGCTTCACGCCGGCCATCGCCACGGGGCTTATCGAGATGACCGGCGACAAGGGTGCGCCGGGCCTGTGGATGACGGGCGCCGCAGTGTGCGGCCTGATCGCCACGCTGGTGCTGTACCGCCGCAACGTGAATCCGGCCGACGCCGGGCGCGTACCGGTGGTCTGATCGACGGCTACTACCAGCTGCCCGAGGCGCCGCCTCCGCTGCTGGAGCCGCCTCCGCCGGACGAGGAACTGCCCGACGAACTGCTGCCACTGCTGCTCGAAGAACTGCTCGACGAGCCGCTGCTCCAGCCGCTGTCCGAGCTGTCGCCATCGCCGCCGCCCGAGCCGAAGGTCGGGAAGACGAACATGAAAAGCAGCGCCAGCAAGGTCGCGACGGCCACCGGGATCCACGTCTCGCCTGGGAACGGTCCGGGCTCGGTGATCGCCACCGCTGCAACGGCCACGCCCGCCACCACGATCCAGCGGATCACGAAGCCCCACGCGCTGCCGTCGCGCCAGGTGTTGCGGACGCCGAAGACGATGACCGTGGCCAGCAGGCCCGCGCCGCCGATGCCCAGCGCCCACAGGAAGCCGGGCCAGAAGGCCTCGCCGCCGACCATGAAGGCGATGCACGCCAGCGCCGCGATCACCGCCGCGATGCCGCCGAGCACATAGGCCACCTCCTTCACGCGGCCGCAGAGGTAGCCGAGGCCGTAGAGGAAGAGCGCGGGAATCGCCAGGGCCATTGCCATGAACGGGTTCAGCAGCATGGCCGCCCCGCCCAGCGGACCCGCGCCGACCAGGCCGAGCACGAGCCGCCAGTCGCGCGGCCTGGCGGGCGCTTCGGGTTCGATCTCCCGCAGCGCCTGCGCCCAGGGCTCGGGCCGCTGCACGCGGCGACCGCGCTTGCCCGAACGCTTGCCGCGCGAAGGCGGCCGCGCGGCGCGGCGGCGCGTGCCGACCAGCGGCCCCGCGCCCAGCCCATGCCACGCCCCCACGCCGATGCTCCACAGCATGACGCCGAGGAAGGCCTTGCCTTCGGGCGTGAGCCCCCCGCCGGATGCCGCCGGCACAGGGTCTTCGTCCACCGGCAGCGGCGTGGGCGAGCTGTCCGATGCGAGCGTGTCCGGCAATGCCGCCGGCGCGCCGATCAACCGCGACAGCGCGCGCACCGCGTCCTTCAGGCCGGCCGCGTAGTCGCCCTCGCGAAAGCGCGGCACCATCTGCCGGTCGATGACGGAGGACGCCTGGATGTCGGTGATCGTGCCTTCGAGGCCCTTGCCGACCTCGATGCGCATCCGGCGGTCCTTCAGCGCGACGAGCACCAGCACGCCGTCGTCCTCGTCCTTGCGGCCCAGCTTCCAGCGCGCGAACACGCGCGTGGCGTATTGCTCGATCGCCTCCTGGCCCGTCGTCGGCACGATCAGCACCGCGAGCTGCGCCTGCGTGCTGCTCTCGAGCTCCGAGATGTCGTTGCGCAGCGCGTCGGCATCGCCCGCGCTCAGCGTGTTCGTGAGATCGACCACGCGCGTCTTCATCGGCGGCACGGGCACGAGGGCCGTCTTCGTCTGCGCGAACGCCGGGCATGAGCCGAGCGCGATGCACAGCAAGATCGGGACGCAGAAGAGCCACGCCCAGGCCCTCGATTGCCTCCTGCCGGCGTTCAACGCGACGGAAGCGGATTTTGTAGAAAGCATGAGGCAGGATAGCGCCTGCCCCACCCCTCCTTGCCGCCCCCGCGCGGCTTCAGCCCGGCTGCGCGACAGCCACCGTCTTCGGTTCCAGGAAGGCCTCCATGCCGAAGAGCCCGAACTCCCTGCCGATGCCCGACTGCTTCACGCCTCCGAAGGGCGCGCTCAGCTCGGGCGTGACCCGGTTGACCAGCACCGTGCCGGCGCGCAGCCGCGAAGCCACATCCAGCGCGCGCTGCTGCTGCGAGGAGAAGACATAAGCCTGCAGGCCGTACGGCGAGTCGTTGGCGATCTCCACCGCCTCGTCCTCGCCGTCGTAGCCGATCACCGAGAGCACCGGCCCGAAGATCTCCTCGCGCGCGATGTCCATGTCGTTGCGCACGTTCGCGAACACGGTGGGCCGCACGAACCAGCCCTTGTCGAAGCCATCCGGGCGGCCCTCGCCGCCGGCCACGAGCGTCGCGCCCTGCTCGAGCCCGCGGCGGATGTAGCGCTGCACCCGCTCGAACTGCGCCTTGCTCGCCAGCGGCCCGACCGCGGTGGCGGGGTCGCGCGGATCGCCCACGCGCATGGCCGCAGCCGCCGCGCGCAAGAGCTCGATAGCCTGCGCCATCTGCGGGTTGGGAATCAGCAGGCGCGTGCCCGCCACGCAGGCCTGGCCGTTGTTCATGAAGGCCGCGCCCAGCGCCATGGGCAGCACCGTCGGCAGGTCGGCATCGTCCAGCACCAAGGTGGCCGACTTGCCCGAGAGCGCGAGGCTCACGCGCTTGAGCGTGTCCAGGCCCGCGCGTGCGATGAGCTTGCCGGTGGCCGTGGAGCCGGTGAACGAAATCTTGGCGATGGCCGGATGGGTGGCGATCTCGTCGCCCACGTCGCCGCCGCGCCCGAGCAGCACGTTGACCGCGCCCGCCGGCAGGCCGGCCTCGTGCAGCGCCTCGGTCACGACCTGTGCCTGCAGCGGACTGAACTCGCTGGGCTTGATCACCGATGCGCAGCCCGCGGCGATGGCCGAGGCCAGCTTGCTGCAGATGCTCCCGGCGGTGCTGTTCCAGGGCGCGATGAGGCCGGCGACGCCGACCGGCTCCATGCGCACGATGGCGTCGCCCATGCGGCGCTCGAACTCGTAGCCTTCCAGCATGCGCGCCGTGTCGGCAAAGCATTGCGAGGCGTAGTTGCTGACCCATCGCGAGCGGGCCAGCGGACCGCCGTACTCCTCGATGGTGGCTTCGCAGATCTGCTCGGTGCGCGCGAGCACGGCGGCTTCGAGGCGCCTGAGCATGTCGATGCGCTGCGCCTTGGTACTGGCCGCCAACACTGGCTGCGCCCGGCTCGCGGCCTCGATCGCGCGCTTCGCGTCGTCGCGGTTCGCCAGCGTCACGGTGCCGATAGGCTGGCCGGTGGCCGGGCTGACGATCTCCAGCCGCTCGCTGCCCTGCACGGGCACGAAGGCGCCGTCGATGTAGGCCTGATGGATGTTCCACATGGCGATTGCTCCTGAGTTCCAGGCTTCATCAGCCTCGCGCGGCGTCGATCACGGCCTTCGTGAAGGCCTCGGGCGCTTCCTGCGGCAGGTTGTGGCCGATGCCGCCGCTGACCAGCCGATGCTCGTAGCGCCCCGAGAACTTCTTCGCATAGGCGCTGGGCTCCGGATGCGGCGCGCCGTTGGCGTCGCCTTCGAGCGTGATGGTGGGCACGCCGATCACCGGCGCCTTGGCGAGCCGGTCCTCCAGCGCCTGGTACTTCGCCTCGCCTTCGACGAGGCCGAGTCGCCAGCGGTAGTTGTGGACCGTGATCGCCACGTGGTCGGGGTTGTCCAGCGCCACGGCGCTGCGGTCGAAGGTGGCCGCGTCGAAGTTCCACTTGGGCGACGCCGTCTGCCAGATCAGCTTGGCGAAGTCGTGGCGGTTCTTCTCGTAGCCCGCGCGGCCGCGCTCGGTCGCGAAGTAGTACTGGTACCACCACTGCAGCTCGGCCTGCGGCGGCAGCGGCACCTTGCCGGCCTCCTGGCTGCCGATGAGGTAGCCGCTCACCGAGACCAGCGCCTTCACGCGCTGCGGCCACAGCGCGGCCATGATGCAGGCCGTGCGCGCGCCCCAGTCGCAGCCGGCGACGGTGGCGACCTGGATCTTCAGTGCGTCCATCAGCGCGATGATGTCCACCGCGACCACCGACTGCTGCCCGTTGCGCGGCGTGTTCGCCGACAGGAAGCGCGTGGTGCCGTAGCCGCGCAGGTACGGCACGATGACCCGGAAGCCCGCCGCCGCGAGCGCCGGAGCCACGTCGACGAACATGTGGATGTCGTAGGGCCAGCCGTGCAGCAGGATCACCGGCGCGCCGTCGGCCGGACCCGCCTCGTAGTAGCCGATGCTGAGCGTGCCGGCATCGATGCTCTTGAGCGGCTCGAGGCGCCTGGAAGACGAGCCCGTGGCCGCCTGCGCGAAGGCCGGCGTGAGCGCTGCGAGCTGCGCGGCCGCGGCACCGAGGGCCGTTGCGGCGAGAAAGCTTCTGCGGGGCAGTTGGAACGACGTTGACATTGGAATTTCCTGAGTGACTGAGGGTGGAGGGGTTGGCGGACCCGAATGTCGCCCCTCCGACCGCCGTTCTCCCGGCCCTGCGTATCGCTGTGTATCTGCCGCTGTCTTTTCAACAAAACATTTCGTTCTTCGGGCCCGTGTGCCGATGAGCCGACGCGCTCACGAGTGCGTCATGCAGGGGCGTGCACCCGCCCCAGAAAGGCCCGCATCAACGCCTCCACCTCGTCGAGATGAGTTTCCAGCAGCCAATGGCCGCCGTCGAGCAGATGGAACTCGGCCTCGGGCAAGTCGCGGAGGTACGCGCGCCCTGATTGCTCCGGCATGTAGTGATCCTGCGGGCCCCACACGATCAGCGTGGGTGGGCGGTGCGTGGCGAGGTACTTTCGGTGCCGCGGGAACCAGGCGCGGTTCTCCTTCAGCCCCGCGATCAGGTCGACCGCTACCTCCTTGCGCTCCGGCGTCATCAGCGACCAGTGCAGCTTCCACAGGTCGGGCGGAATGCGTTGCGCGAGCTCGGGGCGCACCGCGTTCAGAAACTCCTCCTTGAAGATCTCTTCGGTGATCGCCTTGGACAGCTGCTCGCGCATCTGCCGCGCGGGCAGCGTCCATGTCTGCTCGATCTCGGCGTACTTGGGCCCCAGCGCGTCCTCGTAAGGGATGTCGCCGTTCTGGATGACGAGGGCCGCCACGCGCTCGGGCGCCATGATCGCCAGGCGCGCGCCGATCGGCGAGCCGAAGTCGTGCAGGTAGAGCGCGAAGCGCTGGATATCCAGCGCCTTCACGAAACGGTCGAGAAAGGCCGCGTAGCCGTCGAAGCTGTAGTCGAAGTCTTCCGGCGTGGCGCTGTAGCCGAAGCCCGGATAGTCGGGCGCGACCAGCCGCCAGCGGTCGGCCAGCCTCGGCATGAGCTCGCGGAACTCGTAGGACGAGCATGGGTAGCCGTGCGGAAGCAGCACGGCGGGCGCGTCGGCCGGACCGGCTTCGCGATAGAAGGTGTCGACCTCGCCCAGCTGGATGCGGCGATGCCGCACGCGGGTATCCGTCTGACGTGTGTTCATGCGTGATCTCCTGTGCCGGGTTGATTCATCCGCCGCAGGCTAGGAGCGCCTTCACGCATCGCGGGTCGGCTCGGTCGCACCCGTGCCGTAGGCCAATGCCGAGGCCCGGGCAAAGGCCGGCGGGCATCACACCAGCCGCAGCCCCCCATCGCACTCGACGACCGTCCCCGTGGTGTAGCCGTTCTCTATCAGGAACTGGATCGCATGCGCCACGTCCTGCGGCCGCCCCACTCGGCCGACGGGCAGCATCTCGACCTGCTGGCGGAACAGGTCGTCCTTCATCGCGGCGGGCACGCGGTTCCACCAGGGCGTGTCGACCAGGCCCGGCGACACCGCATTCACGCGGCTAGGCGCCAGCTCGCGCGCCAGGCTGCCCACCATCGCCTCGATGGCGCCGTTGATAGCCGCCAGCCCCGAGGTGCCGGGCAGCGAGTTGCGCGCGGAGATCGCCGTCACGAAGGTCAGGCTGCCGCCCTTGCGCAGCACGCGCGCGCCGGCCTGCGCCGCTTCGAGCTGCGGCCAGAACTTGGCCTCGAAGCCGCGGCGCAGCGACTGCAGGTCGAGCTTCGCGAATTCGCCCGCGCCCTCGCCGCCGCTGAGCGTCAGCACCAGGTGATCGACGGGGCCGGTCTTGTCGAAGAAGGCATCGAGCGCGCCGCAGTCGCAGGCGTCGAAGGCCTGGCCGCTCACATTCGCGCCCAGGCCGGCTATCGCTTCCTGCAGCTTGCCGTTGTCGCGGCCGGTCGCGATCACGCGCGCGCCGGAGGCCGCCATGCGCCGCACGGTCTCGAGGCCCACGCCCGACGAGCCACCGACCACCACCACTGTCTGCTGCTGTTCCAAAGCCATGACGACTCCTTTTTTGAATGTCCGATGAAAGAAAGACAAGCTCAGGTTAGGGAGCGCGGCACTATCATTCAAATCGTTTGGATCCATGGAATACATCAACGAAAGTGATTTCAGGCGGCTCGACCTGAACCTGCTGCTGGTGTTCCACGCGCTGCTGCACGAACGCAGCGTCACGCGCGCGGCGCAGCGCCTGTTCATCGGCCAGCCCGCACTGAGCGGCGCGCTCAAGCGCCTGCGCGCCGCGCTGGGTGACGAGCTCTTCGTTCGCACCTCGCACGGGATGACGCCCACGCCGCGCGCGCTGGAGCTCGCGCGCGTCATCGAGCCGCTGCTGCTGTCGCTGCAGCAGGCGCTGCATGCGCGGCCGGCGTTCGACCCGGCCAGGGCCGAGCGCGTGTTCCGCGTCGGCCTGAGCGACGCGCTCGAAGTGGCGCTGATGCCGCGGCTGATGCAGCGGCTGGCCGAGGAAGCACCGGGCGTGCGGCTGGTGGCGCGCGCAGCCGAGCGCACCAATGCGCCGGCCATGCTCGACGCGGCCGAGATCGAACTGGCGGTGGGCGTGTTCACCGACTGCGCCGCATGGCACCGGCAGCGCGCGCTGTTCGGCTGGCACTTCGTCTGCGTCTACAACCCCGCGCTGGTGAAGGTGCGCGGCAAGCGCATCACGCTGCAGGAGTACCTGCGCCACCCTCATCTGCTGACCTCGTTCAGCGCCGACCTCAGCGGCCTCGTCGACGAGCTGCTGCGCGAGCAGGGCCACACGCGCAAAGTCGTCTTCTCCAGCCGCAACTTCGCGACCAGTCCCTTCATCGTGCGGCAGATGCCCGCCATCACCACCGTGCCCACATTCGCCGCCTCCACCTGGCGCGACGAGCTCGGGCTGGCCGTGAGCCCGCTGCCCTTCGAGTCGCCGGCCTACGAGGTGTCGCTGCTGTGGGCGGCCACGCACGACGGCGATCCGGGGTTGCGGTGGCTGGGCGGGCTCATGGCGGATGTGTTCGGCGGCAAATCGGACGCCTGAGGGGCAGGGACACACCCCTGCGACAATCGCCCGATGCCCTTCGCCCCCCTGCAAAACGACACTTTCCTGCGAGCCTGCTGGCGCCAGGCCACCGACCACACGCCCGTCTGGCTGATGCGCCAGGCCGGCCGCTACCTGCCGGAGTACGTGGCCACCCGCGCCAAGGCGGGCAGCTTCATGGGGCTGGCCACCAACACCGGCTACGCGACCGAGGTCACGCTGCAGCCGCTGGAGCGCTATCCGCTGGACGCTGCCATTCTTTTCTCCGACATCCTGACGGTGCCCGACGCGATGGGCCTCGGCCTGTCGTTCGAGGCCGGCGAGGGCCCGCGCTTCGCGCGCCCGGTGCGCGACGAGGCGGCGGTGGGGGCGCTAGAGGTGCCCGACATGGAAAAGCTGCGCTATGTGTTCGACGCCGTGGCCTCGATCCGCAAGGCTCTGAACGGCCGGGTGCCGCTGATCGGATTCACGGGCAGCCCGTGGACGCTGGCCTGCTACATGGTGGAAGGCGCGGGCTCCAGCGACTACCGGCTGGTCAAAAGCATGCTCTACGGCCGCCCCGACCTGATGCACCGCATCCTCGCGGTCAACGCCGACTCGGTGGCCGCGTATCTCAACGCCCAGATCGACGCCGGCGCGCAGGCCGTGATGGTGTTCGACAGCTGGGGCGGCGTGCTGGCCGACGGCGCGTTCCAGGAATTCAGCCTCGCCTACACGGCCCGCGTGCTGGCCGGCCTGAAACGCACCGGCGCCGACGGCCAGCCGGTGCCGCGCATCGTCTTCACCAAGGGGGGCGGCCTGTGGCTGGACGACATGCGCGCGCTCGACTGCGAGGTGCTGGGCGTGGACTGGACCGTCAACCTGGGCGCCGCGCGCCGCAGGGTCGCAGAGGGCACGGACGGCACGGCCAAGGCGCTGCAGGGCAACATCGACCCGAACGTGCTGTTCGCGCCGCCCGCGCAGATCGAGGCCGAAGTGGCCAAGGTGCTGGAAGCCTTCGGCAAGCCGCATGCCGACCGCACGACCCAGGGTCCGACGCACATCTTCAACCTGGGCCACGGCATCAGCCAGTTCACGCCGCCGGAGCACGTGGCGGCGCTGGTGGCCGCGGTGCACGCGAAGTCGCGGGCGATGCGTGGCTGAAATTGTTATCGGCCTGAACCGGTCGGCGCAGGCGCAGCAGCCTTGAGAAGTCGGCCCGCGGCCGTTTGTCAAGCGCAAAAACGGTATATGCATCCGCACTTATGCACAAAACACGTGTTGCAGTGCGCAAGATTTCCGGGTTACCCATCTTCCTTGCTTCCAAAGAGATAGCAAAGCTAAGTCGTTGATTTATATAGAGTTTGAACTTTGCTTTTTTTCCGGGCAATCCAGCCGGAGCCTTGATTTTCAAGGCTTGGCAGCGAGTCCAGCCCGCTTGTCAACAAAGTTATCCACAGGAACTCTGGATGAGGCCCAAAGCGCTGAAAAATCAATGACTTAAGCGCCCTTGCTCGAAGACTTTTTAACAAACCGCCCCAAGAAGGACTTCCCATCTCCACCGCCGGACTGCCTCTCGACGAGCCCCTCCAGCCGACGAACGGCGCCCCGCCGGCGCTGCCGTGGCGGCTCGACATCGCCGTGCAGACGCCCGCGCACGCCGCGCTCGGCGACCTGCTGAGCTACGCCGGCGCCGAGCCCCTGCCGCCCGGCACGCTGGTGCGCGTTCCGCTGGGCAAGCGCGAGGTGCTGGGCGTGGTCTGGAACGAGCCGGTATCGCTCGTGGGCGCTGAGCCCGACATGACGCTCAAGCCGGTGGGCGCGGCGCTCGACGCGCTCGCGCCGCTGGGAGAGGGCTGGCGCGACCTCGTGGCTTTCGCCGCGCGCTACTACCAGCGCTCCATCGGCGAGATCGCGCTGGCCGCCCTGCCGCCGCAGCTGCGCGACCTGTCGACGGCGCAGCTCGCACGCCGGCTCAAGCGCAAGAGCGCGGCCGGGCCGGTCGCGCAGACGGCCGAGTCGTCGAACCCGGTGGCACTGAGCGCCGAGCAGACCGCCGTGCTGGCGCGCATCGAGGAGGGAACAGGCACCTTCCTGCTGGCCGGCAGCACCGGCAGCGGCAAGACGGAGGTGTACCTGCGCTGCGTGGCCGACCTGCTCGCGCGCGAGCCCGGGGCTCAGGCGCTGGTGATGGTGCCCGAGATCAACCTCACGCCGCAGCTCGAAGCCCGCTTCAAGGCGCGCTTCGGCGAGGAGGCGGTGGTGTCGCTGCACAGCGGCATGACCAACCCACAGCGCCTGGCGAGCTGGCTCGCGGCGCACAGCGGCGCGGCGCGCATCGTGTTGGGCACGCGCATGGCGGTGTTCGCGTCGATACCGGCGTTGAAGCTCATCGTGGTCGACGAGGAACACGACCCCAGCTACAAGCAGCAGGAAGGCGCGCGCTATTCCGCGCGCGACCTCGCCGTGTGGCGCGGCCAGCGCGAGAAGGCACGGGTGATCCTGGGCTCGGCCACGCCCTCGCTCGAAAGCTGGCACCAGAGCCGCCCCGCCGAGGGCGAAGACCCCGGCGGGCGCTACGTGCGGCTGGCCATGCCCTCGCGCATCGGCGCGGGCGAGCTGCCGGCCGTGCGGCTGGTCGACATGAACCTGCAGCCGCCGAAGACGGTGATCTCGGGCGCGCTGCTCGACGCGATCGGCCAGCGCATCGCGCGCGGCGAGCAGAGCATGATCTTCCTCAACCGGCGCGGCTATGCGCCGGTGCTGGCGTGCGGCGACTGCGGCTGGAAGAGCGAATGCCCGCACTGCAGCGCGTACCGCGTGTTCCACAAGATCGACCGCACGCTGCGCTGCCACCACTGCGGCTTCACCGAGCGCGTGCCGCGCGCCTGCCCGGCCTGCGGCAACCCCGACATCGCGCCCGTGGGCCGCGGCACCGAGCGGCTCGAGGAGCATCTGGCGGAGCTGTTCTCGTCGGTGAAGCGGCCCGACGGCGGCGCGGTTCGCATCGCGCGCATCGACGCCGACAGCACCAAGAAGCAGGGCGCGCTCGAATCTCAGCTCGCGGCCGTGCACGCGGGCGAGGTCGACGTGCTGGTGGGCACGCAGATGATCGCCAAGGGCCACGACTTCCGCCGCATCACGCTGGTGGCCGCGGTGAACCCCGACGGCGCGCTGTTCTCCAGCGACTTCCGCGCGCCGGAGCGGCTCTTCAGCCTGCTGATGCAGTCGGCCGGCCGCGCGGGCCGCGACGCCGCGTACCTCGCGGCGCAGGGCGCGACGGCCGAGATGTGGATCCAGACGCACCACGCGCAGCACCCGCTCTTCATGGCGCTGCGCAGGCACGACTACACCGCCTTCGCCGCGCAGCAGCTCGACGAGCGCCGCGCCGCCGGAATGCCGCCCTTCGCGTTCCAGGCGCTGCTGCGGGCCGACGCGCGCGAACAGTCGGTGGCGCAGGGTTTCCTGAACACGGCGGCCGACCAGGCCGAGTCGCTGCCGGGCGCGGACGTGGTCACGCGCTATCCGGCGGTGCCGCTGGCGATACAGCGCGTGGCGAACGTGGAGCGCGCGCAGATGCTGATCGAAAGCCCCTCGCGCGCCGCGCTGCAGAAGCTGCTTGCGGCGTGGCAGCCGCTGCTGCACGAACTGAGGCGAACGCCGCAGGGCAAGGGCGTGATCCGCTGGCTGATCGACGTCGATCCGCACAGCATCTGAGCGTGCGGGCGCGGTCGGCCCCCAGACCGCGGTTTCAGTGGTAGCCGGTCGGCTCCTTGCCCATGTCCACGTAGCGAAGTTCGTTGTGCCTGCGCCGCGCGACGCTCACGGGCCATGCGAACACCACAAGGCTCAGCGCGGCGAGCGCGATCGCCGTGGCGGTGCCGAACTTGCCGGCATGCCAGAACCAGCCGACCGCCGAGAGCCAGGCCAGCCACAGAAGGATGCGAACCAGAATTGCCATCGCGCGCCCCATTCACATCTTTGACTTGGAAGCACTGTAGCAGCGCACCTGCAAACCCAAGCATTCATCTGAAGTGGTAGCGGATGGCTATGTCTTACGACATGCCCGGAACTACCGCAAATTTGTGAAAAAAGAGTTGACGACGCACCCCGGCGCTGCTCAAGCTGTAAAGACGCGAACCCGCCGCGGATTGCGAACTCCAAACTGCCTCGCTCACTGGTTGCAAAGGTAGGTCACCGTGAAACCGCCGTTCCTCCCTGGTTGGTCCCTCTCGCTGGCATCGGGCCTCGCCGGCCTCGTCCTTGCCTTCGCCGTGCCATCGGCCCCGGCCGCCGAGCTGGAGCTGCAGGGCAGCCGCCTCGTGGTGTCGGGCATGCTCGACGGCACCATGATCAAGGAGTTCACCGAGCAGCTCGGCAGCGGAACAGTCCATACCGTGGTCTTCGAGGACTCTTTCGGCGGTACCGCCGAAGCAGCCGGCGCATTCGCCGACGCCATCCGCGCGAGCGGCGTGCAGACCGAGGTGCGCGGCCAGTGCATGGCGGCCTGCGCCTACGCCTTCCTGGCCGGCAGGACCCACCGCTTCGGCTACGGCCTGCAGGTCAACGGCATCCTGCTGCCCGTGGCGCAGCGCCCCACCCCCGCCGAGCTGGCAATACGCTGGCGCGGCGACGAGGCCCACAAGACGCTGGCCGAGTTCACGCCCACGTCGGCTTCCGCCAAGGCCATGGAGACCAGCGCGGCGCCAGCGGCGGCCAGGGACAACTGGCAGCCCGACCACGGCGTGCTCTTCACCGCGAGCCCCACGCTCTTCGGCCGCGTCTACAACACCTATTACTGCGACGGCACGCAAGGCCGCGATTTCTCGAAGTGCGAGCGGCTCGCCGATGCCGACCCCTTCAAGCTCGGCGTGCTAACCCCGTAGCGCGCTCACGGCGAGCGGGAAGCTCGGGAAGGCAATCACCGTCGTCCACAGGATGATGCGGGCGATGCGCCCGTTGTCCGCGCCGAAGCGCTCGGCCAGCATCGACACGTTGCTCGCGCTCGGCAGCGCCGCGACCAGCACGATGGTGACGAGCGCCGGATGCGAAAGCGGCAGCCCCAGCGCGATGGCGCCCAGCCCCAGGGCCCACACCAGCAGCGGATGCGCGAGCAGCTTCACCGCCACCACCGGCAGCACGTCGCTCCACGGCGCCTTGGACGCAGACACGCGGCCCGTGGCGCCCATGGCCTCGGCCACCGCCGCGCTGGCGTCGTGCTCGCGCGCCAGCAGCGCCGAGCGGGCCAGCACCGCGCCGATGGTGAAGAGCGCCACCGGCGAGGCCGCGTCGGCCAGCATGGCGATGGTGCGCTCGACGGGCCCCGGCAGCGGCCAGCGCGCGGCCGACAGCAGCACGCCCAGCAGGATCGACCACGGCATCGGGTTCACGAGAATTCCGCGCAGCGCCTTGCGCGCGGCCAGCATGGCGCCGTGCCGCCCGGCGCCACCGGCCCCGTCGAGCCGCGACAGCGCGATGCACAGCGACGAAGTGACGACCAGGTCGAACGCGATCGTGATGATGATCGGCCCCGCCGCCTGCGCGCCGAGGATGGCCACCAGCAGCGGCACGCCCATGAAGCCGGTGTTCGGAAACGCCGCCACCAGCGCGCCGAACGCGGCGTCGTTCCAGCCCACGCGCGCGTTGCGTGTGAAGGCCACGACGCCCGCAACCACCGCCAGCGCGCAGATGCCCCAAACCAGTGCGACGCTGCCGTCCAGCAGCTGCCCGATGGGCGTGCCCGCGCCGAAGCGCAGCAGCATGCACGGCAGCGCGAAATACAGCACGAAGGTGTTGAGGCCGGGAATGGCGTCCAGCGGCAGGATGCGGGCGCGCGCAGCGCCGTAGCCGGCCGCGATCAGCGCGAAGAAAGGGAAAGTAACAAGGAATACAGGCAGCACGCCCCATTGTCGTTGCCACCGCCGGTTGGCCGGATCGGCGCCGCCGGCCTACAACCCCGGCGGGGCCGGCCCCGTATCATTGGCCGCTTTGCGCCAGCCGTTCCCCACGGCGTTTTTCTCGGCTCTCCCGGTTCCCTCGGTTCTCTTTTTCTCCCATGTCTCACGGACTCAATCCCGCGCAGCTCGAAGCGGTCAACTACATGAGCGGTCCCTGCCTGGTGCTCGCGGGCGCGGGCTCGGGCAAGACGCGGGTCATCACCCACAAGATCGGCCGGCTGATCCAGTCGGGCATCGAGCCGCAGCGCATCGCGGCCATCACCTTCACCAACAAGGCCGCGGCCGAAATGCGCGAGCGCGCGAAAGACCTCATCGGCAAGGACGCGCGCAAGGTCGTGGTGTGCACCTTCCACGCACTGGGCGTGCGCATGATGCGCGAGGACGGCGGCGTGCTGGGCCTGAAGAACGCGTTCAGCATCCTCGACGCCGACGACGTGACGAAGATCCTGAAGGACGCCGGCGGCACCACCGACGCGGCCACCGCCCGCATCTGGCAGTGGACCATCAGCAAGTGGAAGAACATGGGCCTGACCTCGGCGCAGGCCGAGGCGCAGGCCGCCGACGACAACGAGCGCATCACCGCGAAGATCATGGCCCGCTACGAGGAGCGCCTGCTGGCCTACCAGAGCGTGGACTTCGACGACCTCATCGGCATGCCGCTGAAGCTGCTCTACGAATTCCCGGAAGTGCGCGCCAAGTGGCAGGCGATGATGGGCCACATCCTGGTCGACGAATACCAGGACACCAACGCCACGCAGTACGACGTGCTCAGGGCCCTGGCCGGCGAGCGCGGCCACTTCACCGCGGTGGGCGACGACGACCAGTCCATCTACGGCTGGCGCGGCGCCACGCTGGACAACCTGCGCAAGCTGCCGGTCGACTACCCGGCGCTCAAGGTCATCAAGCTGGAGCAGAACTACCGCTCCACCAGCGCCATCCTGCGCGCGGCCAACAACGTGATCGGGCCCAACCCCAAGCTCTTTCCGAAGACGCTGTTCTCCGAGCTCGGCGAAGGCGAGCCGGTGCGCATCGTCGACGCCGACAGCGAGGTGCACGAGGCCGAGCGCGCGGTGGCGCGCATCGTGAGCATCCGCGCGGGCGAGGCCACCACGCAGGGCAAGCAGTACAAGGAGTACCGCGACTTCGCCATCCTCTACCGCGCAAACCACCAGGCGCGCGTGTTCGAGCAGGCGCTGCGCAAGGCGCAGATCCCGTACAAGGTCTCCGGCGGCCAGAGCTTCTTCGACCGTGCCGAGATCAAGGACCTGTGCGGCTGGTTCCGCCTGTGGGTCAACAACGACGACGACCCCGCGTTCCTGCGCGCCATCACCACGCCCAAGCGCGGCATCGGCCACACCACGCTCGCCAGCCTCGGCACCTTCGCGAGCCAGTACAAGCTGAGCCTGTTCGAGGCCCTCTTCAGCCCGTCGCTGCCCAGCGTGATGCCCAAGCGCACGCTGGAGGGCATCCATGAGTTCGGCCGCTACATCAACGACCTCGAATACCGCGCGCGCCGCACCATGGGCGCGGAAGACTCGCGCACCTTCATGCTCGACTGGCTCAAGGAGATCGACTACGAGAAGCACCTGTACGACGGCGAGGACAGCGAAGCCGCCGCGGCCTCGCGCTGGACCAACGTGCTGGAGTTCGTCGACTGGATGTCGCAGCGCGCCGGCGGCACGCTCGACGACACCTCGGGCGCCGACAGCGGCGGCATCGAGAGCGAGCGCAAGAGCCTGCTCGAGGTGGCGCAGACCATCTCGCTGCTGTCCACCATCAGCGAGCGCGAGCAGGACCAGGACGTGGTCACGCTCTCCACGCTGCACGCCTCCAAGGGCCTCGA